>ERZ795047.1440-NODE-1440-length-25339-cov-4.985485_pt1 | contig 25339 bp, 17 predicted proteins | sample MGYA00375131_ERZ795047 | MGnify/ENA primary metagenome ERZ795047 (study PRJEB30176, sample SAMN05720228) | activated sludge metagenome | isolation source: Anaerobic digester | place: Japan | collected 2015-05-20 ...
CAATTGCTTTTATTTTTTCATCTAATTCTTTTATTTTTGCTTTTATTTTAGCAATTTTTTTAAAATAATCTGTTACAGCTCTTGAAGCTAATTGTCCAGCATAACCCCAAATTATTAAGCCGATTTCTATGCCAATAATTGTAATTAGTATTATTAGACCAACTAAAAAAAGTATTAAACAAATAATTAATATGAATAATAATTTTGTAGTTTCAGCAGCTATTTTTGCTTGTTCTATTTTTTTTCGTATTTCATGAGGTCTTTTTTCTGATTTTAATTCTTTTATCTTTTTTTCATAAGGTTTGATCTTTTTTTCTGCTTCTTTTTTTTCTTTTTCTAAATCTTTTTCTAATTTTTTTATTTCTTTTCTATTTCTTATTTCATTTATACTTTGCACAATACCGGATCTTTGTTTGATTTCTCCTTCTCCTTCTCCTTCAGGCTGTCCTTCTTGTGGCTGTCCTTCTTGTGGTTGTCCTTCTTGTGGCTGTCCTTCTTGTGGTTGTCCTTCTTCTTGAGATTGCTGTCCTTCTTCTTGAGATTGCTGTCCTTCTTCTCCTTCGGGTTTTTGTTCTCCTTCAGGCTGTCCTTCTTGTGGTTGTCCTTCTTCTTGAGATTGCTGTCCTTCTTCTCCTTCGGGTTTTTGCTCTCCTTCTTCAGGTTTGTCTTTTCCTTCTTCTCCTTCAGGTTTTTGTTCTTCTTCAGGTTTGTCTTCTCCTTCTTCTCCTTCAGGTTTTTGTTCTTCTTCTTCAGGTTTTTCTTCTTCTTTTGGTTTATCTTCTCCTTCTTCTCCTTCAGGTTTTTGTTCTTCTTTTGGTTTATCTTCTCCTTCTTCTCCTTCAGGTTTTTGTTCTTCTTCAGGTTTTTCTTCTTCTTTTGGTTTATCTTCTCTTTCTTGAGGTTGTTCTCCTTCAGGTTTTTCTTTTCCATCTTCAGGCTGTCCTTCTTCTCCTTCAGGTTTTTGTTCTTCTTCAGGTTTGTCTTCTCCTTCTTCTCCTTCAGGTTTTTGTTCTTCTTCAGGTTTGTCTTCTCCTTCTTCTCCTTCAGGTTTTTGTTCTTCTTCAGGTTTGTCTTCTCCTTCTTCTCCTTCAGGCTTTTCTTCATCATTTTCAGTTGAAGCATCTGTTTGTTCATCTATGGAATTATCTGGATTGTCTATACCAAAATTATCTAAATTTTCTAAACATTCATCATCTGTATTTTCTTCTAATACATCTTTAGAATCTAAATTCGCTAAAATTTCTGAAATATTATCAGCAATGAATTTTTTTATAGTTTCTTCAGTTTCTTTTGGTAGTTCAATTCCAAGTTTAGACAAGACTTCAGCTAAAGGTTGAGTAATTTCATTTTCAACATTGTTCGTAATTTCATTTTCAATATCAGATGAATTCATACTATCTGTTTAATAATGATTTGGTAGCTTGTAAGATTTTTTTACAATCAAGATAATACTTTTTAATTTCTTTTTCTAGTTTATTTTCATCAGTAAAACCAAATTTTTCTAACATTTCTTGATTGAAAATTTCTATTTGTTCAGCTCTAAGTTTAAATAATTTTTTAAGTATTTCTTTTATTTTACTTTCATTTTTTACTCGGATATATTTTTTTATTTCAGCTTTAAAATAATCCATTTCTTCTGTAACTTGTTTTTTCCAAACATCAATTGGAACATTTTTGTTATGTTTGGTTTGTTGTTGACTTTTTTTTAGAGCCACCGCCCATTGTCTTTCAAAATCATTCATAAATTTTAAGACAGTAAATAATTATTTTCTTTTTTGATTAAATTATAAGTTTTTTTTCTTTTATTTTTTTGTTCTAGAATGTTTATTATTAATTCGTCTATTACATCGTGTAAATATTTTTCTATATTTCTAACACCTTCATATTCATTATAAGTTTCTTGGGTGAGATTGTCCAAAATATCAGGACTAAATTTAATATTAAGAGATAGTTTTTCAGTAAGTTCTTTATTTATATTGATAAGATTTTTTTCAATAATTTTTTTAGTGGTTTCTTTACTGATTGGCTCAAAGATAATAATATTATTTAGTCGATTTAATATTGCTGGAGATAATTCATCTTTTAATTTGTTTAAGATATTTTCATTTCTAATTTTAAAATTTGATTTATTTTTAGTAAATCCAATACCAGAAGAACGAAATAATTCTCCACCTAAATTGGTAGTCAAAACTATGATAGCATGTTTGAAATAAGTTTTTTTACCAGCACTGTCAGTTAATTCTCCTTCATCAAGAATTTGTAATAATAATTTAATAACATCAGGATGGGCTTTATCAATTTCATCAAATAAAATTATACTATAAGGATATTTTTTTATTTCATCAGTAAATTTATTTCTTTCTTTATGTCCAATATAACCCACAGGAGAACCAAGTAATTTGGAAGTACTGTGACTTTCGGAAAATTCACTCATATTTAATTTTATCAAGGTTTTTTCATCATGATACATTTCTTTAGCCAAGATTTTAGCCATTTCAGTTTTTCCTACTCCGCTCGGTCCAACAAAAAGAAAAGAAGCTAAAGGTTTATTTTTTTTATTGATTCCTAGTTTAGCTTGAAGAATAGATCGAGTAATAGTTTCAATAGCTTGATCTTGACCAATAATTTCTTTTTGAATTTTTGTAGGTAGAGAACGAATTTCTTCCCATTCATTAGACAAAAGAATTTTTTTCGGAATATTTAATTTATTGGATAAAACATGAGCAATCTCTTTGGAAGTGATAGTTTGTTTATTATTTTTTTGTTTTGTAGCCAGAATTTCTTTTTCTAGTTTAGAAATTTTTCTTTTAATAATTTCAATTTTATTTTTATATTTAATAGCTGATTCAAAATTTTCTTGATCAATAGCTATTTCTTTTTGATTTATTAAATTTTCTTTTTCTTGTAAAAGTTGATATTTTTTTTCTTCTTCTTTACTAAAAGGTTGATTGGCTTTGGCTGAAGCACAAGCTTCATCAATTAAATCAATCGCTTTGTCTGGTAAAAAATTATCATGAACATAACGAATACTTAAATTAACAGCTGATTCTATAGCTTCAGTAGTTATTTTGGTATTATGAAAATCTTCATAGTATTTTTTTATGCCAGTGAGAATTTGAATTGCTTCTGCAGGACTTGGTTCTTCAATAAAAACTTGTTGGAATCTTCTTTCTAAGGCAGGATCACTACTAATATGTTTTTTGTATTCATCAAGTGTAGTAGCACCAATACAGTGCAGACTACCTCTAGCCAAAGCAGGTTTAAGTATATTAGCAGCATCCATTGCTCCTTGAGAAGAACCAGCGCCAATAATATTATGTAATTCATCAATAAAGAGAATATAATCTGAAGATTTAGTGATCTCATCAATTACTTGTTTGAGTCTTGATTCAAATTCTCCTCGGTAAATTGTACCGGCAATCATCATAGTAAGATCTAGAGAAAGAATTTTTTTATTTTTTAGTATATTTGGAACATCACCTTCAATAATTTTTTTGGCTAAACCTTCTACAATAGCAGTTTTTCCAACTCCTGGCTCACCAACTAAAACTGGATTATTTTTTGTTCGTCTAGAGAGAATATTGATTACTCGTTCAATTTCTTTTTCGCGTCCAATAACTGGATCAATATTTTTTTGATTTTTTTTATCAGTTAAATTTTTGGTAAAAATATTTAAAATATTGAGATTATTTTTTTTGGATTTTGAAGATGCAGTAGAGCTATTTTCTTCAGGAGTAGGAGATTGATTGGGAATGATATTTTCTATTTCATTGAGTATTTCAGATACTTCTTCAATTTCTGGAAAATTTGAAGTACTTTGAAGGACATTTTCTATTTCATCTTCAATTTCTTCTTTATTTAATTTAAATTTGTTTATAATATTTTCTATTGTTTTATCATTGGTATTGATAAAGGAAAAAAGAAGATGTTCAGTACCAACATGTTTATGACCACGGTTAAAAGCTGTAACCATAGCTTTTTCTATAATCTTTTTGGAATTTTCGTCTAAATTTGGTACTGTAGTAGTATTACTTTCAGTTTTAGGAATTTGTGATAAATTATCTATTAAATTATAAATATATTTTTTTTCAATATTATATTTTTTGAGAATTTCATTGGCAATAGAACCTTCTTCTTCTAAGAGAATTACAAACAAATGAAGTGGAGAAACTTCAGGATTATTTAAAGAAGTAGCCAAACTCATAGCTTTGGCTACAATATTTTTTAGATGAGTAGAAAAACGGTTAAGAAGTTGTTCAGGATTCATAGATAATTAAACTCACTAAAAGTAAATTTCTTGCTTTTATTGTAATATTATTATATACTTTTTTTATATTTTTAGCAAAGAATTTTATGTTTTCAAAACACATTTTCAAAGCTTATGATATTAGAGGCCTTGTTCAAGGTGAATTATCAGAAGAATTAGCTTATAGACTAGGTCGAGCTTTTATTGTTTTTTTACGAGAAAAAGGTCAAGATTTAAGTAATAAAAAAGTTGTTATTGGTAGAGATATGCGTTTGACTAGTCCAGTTTTTTCTGAAGCAGTAATTAGAGGATTTTTAGCAGAAGGAGTAGATTGTGTAGATATTGGATTGTGTTCTACTCCACTTTTTAATTTTACTTGCGCTCATTTTGCTGATCATCTTGGTGGTATTATGGTTACAGCTTCACATAATCCAGCAGAATATAATGGTTTTAAATTAACTTTGGGAGATGGATTACCAATTGGTTTAGTTACTGGTATGGAAAGAATAAAACAATTAGTTTTAGAAAATAATTTTGATTCTCAAATAAAAAATGCTCAAAAAACAGAATTTGATCCCTATCCAGATTATGAATCAAAGATTTTTTCTTTAGTGGAAATAGAAAAATTAAAAAATAAAAAAATTGTAATAGATTTTGGTAATGGTATGGGTTTGGTTACTTTTGATAAATTATTAAAGAAATTACCAGTAACAGCAACCTATCTTTATCCTGAACCAGATGGTAATTTTCCCAATCATGAAGCCAATCCTTTGAAAACAGATACTTTGGTAGATTTACAAAAAAAAGTATTAGAAGAAAAAGCAGATTTTGGTTTTGCTTTAGATGGTGATGCTGACAGAATTGGTTTGGTAGATGAATTAGGTCAAGTTGTTCCAGCTTCATTTGTTGGTGGTTTGATTGGTTTAGAAGTTTTACAAAAGCATCCGGGAGAATTGATGTATTATGATTTACGCTGTTCACGAGCAGTAAAAGAAGTGTGGGAAGAAAATGGAGCTAAGACTGATATTTGTCAAGTTGGTCATGCTAATATCAAGAAAATGATGAAAGATAATCAAGCTAAATTTGCTTCAGAATTATCTTTACATCTTTATTTTCATGATACTTATGATTTAGAATGTCCAGAATTATCTTTTTTATATATATTAAAAATTTTGTCTAAACAAGAAAAAACTTTAAGTCAACTTTGGCAACCATTGAATCGTTATTTTCATTCAGGAGAAATTAATTTTGCAGTAGAGGACAAAGAAATGATAATGAAAAAGATAGCAGAAAAATATGCTGATGCAGAAATAAATAAATTAGATGGTTTATTGTTTACTTATCCTGATTATTGGTTTAGTATTCGTACTAGTAATACTGAACCAGTTCTGCGTCTCAATTTAGAAGCTCATAGCAAAGAAAAAATGGTAGAAAAAGTGGCAGAAATTAAAGATATTATAAAATAATTATTTTATATAATTTAATTGGTTAAAATTTGTATCTTAATATTAAAATAAAACTACCAGATTTTAATCTGGTAGTTTTTTATTGTTATGAATAATAATTAAATATTTTCAGTTAGTAATTTTTTTGGTTGAGATTCTCTTGTTTTTCTTTGATAAACTTCAATAACTTTGGGAATTAAATTTTTCCATAAATAATTTTCTTCTATAATTTGTTTATTTTCAATACCAAATGATTTTTTTTCTTCATCATTTAGATTGATAAAATATAACATTTTTTCTTCTAAATCTTGAACATCATTTTCTTTGAAAATAAGATTATCATTAGTATTAAGTTCTAAATGTTCAGCAATATTTGTCAATAAAACAGGTTTTCCATGAGACATAGCTTGAATAACAGTGATTGGTAATCCTTCGTTAAGTGAAGGATGAACTAAAGCTAAAGAATTAGCATATAATTGATCAACTGTTTTTCCTGATTGAAAATCTGTAAAAATTATTTGATTATTAGAGCTAGCTAATTCATGTAATTGACGAACATAATCATCAGTAAAAGCAGAACCACCAACAATAGCTAATTTAAGATTTTGAATAGTTTTATTTTCTGGATTATTTTTTTTCAAATTATTGAAAGCTTCAATTAAAATATGAGCACCTTTGTGAGGAATAAGACGAGAAATCATAACTAAGTATTCATCTTTTTTCAAACCAAATTGAGTAATTTTATCAGAATCTTTTTCTTCAATAGGATTGATACCATTAGGAATATAAATTGTTTCTTTATTGTATTTTTCTAAACAATATTTTTGTAAACCTTGAGAAATTACAATTGTTTTGTGAGGAAAAAAACAAGCTGTTTTTTCACCTAAATGTAAAATCAATTTTGCTAAAGGATTCCATTTTTGATGATAACGATCAATACAATGAAAAGTGGTTATCACCAAAGTTCGCGGAGCAAATATTCGTGGTATCCAAGCTAAAAGAGAAGGACCAACTCCATGATAATGAATAACATCAAAATTATTTTTAATAGCATGAAGAGTAGCAAAAAAAGTATGAGAAATGGCATCTAAATGTTTAGTACGAATACTTGGTAAGTGTTTAATTTTTATTCCAGCAAAAGATTTTTTTTCTTCGGGAGTGTACCATTTTCTAGCGTAAACTGTAACATCTTGTCCTTTTTCTACCAAACCTAAAGATAAGTCATGAACATGACGCTCTATTCCGCCTTGAATGGCTGGGATTCCTTTTTGTCCTATCATGGCTATACGCATATGTTTGATATTTAATAATTTAAATTAAGTTTAAATATATTTTATTGCCTTATTTTATTCTTTAACTATTATAAGATTATTAGGCATTTATTTTGTTTTTTTAATTTTATTTATCTTTTGGCTAAAATTAGCCATTTTTTATTTCTTCATTAAATACGAAGATAACACAGTAGTATAGCATACTTTTGAAGTTTTGTCAAGAGTGCTTTCTTTTTTATATTAAATATGACATTAAAAACATAATAAATAAGATTATTTTATTGATTTTTAATTGTTTTAGTATTATTGAAAATAAAAAAACTCCGACATTATATCGGAGAGTTTTTAAGAGTATTTTTATTTATTGAATAACAATAATTCCTTTTTCTTTACCTATTTGATCATTGGGAAGAGAGATGTCTATATTTGGTATAGTTTGAGTAATTGATTCTTGAAGATAGTTATCTGTACCAGTTAAAGTTATATTTTTTAATATTATTGGTGTAGTGCCAATCATTTCTGAAGTAGGTGTTAAAGATAATTCAAAATATACTCCAACTTGGGCATAGGCAGGTAGATCGGCTAATGTCCAATTTATTTTTTTTCTAACAGAATCATAAGAAATATCTTGACCATGACTAACACTACTTTTACCAGTTAAAAAAATATAATCAGGTAATTCAGCGCTAAGATTGAGATTTTTTATTTGACTAGTAGCATTTTGTATTTTTAACATTGCCCAGTATTTTGTTTCTTTACCAACTCTAGCTGGTAAAGGACCTCTGCCAATTTGATCACCTTCATTAGTATAATATCTAGTTTCTGCTTCTAAACTTAATTGTGTGCCAATAGCAATACTAGGAGATTGAGCTGAAAGTTCATATTTAGCAGAAGTAATATTTTCTAATTCAGATTGAAAACGAGGTGAGAGATTTAAAGTTTGATCTACTCCACCTTGTGGCCAGTAAACAATAGGAATTTGAATATTATATTTGAAAGAATCATTTGGTTTTATTTCACTTAAAGCTGGGAGATTATTTTTATCAATGATAAAAGCTCCATTACTGATTTTACCTAAATTTAATTTATTAATACGAGCAGAATCAATTAGTCCAGAAATAAGAGGTATTTCTATTTGAGCATTAGTAAAAGTAATGTTACCAATATTTTTTATTTCCATTTCTAAAGTGGCGACACCTGTTGGTTTTATTTGTTTCAAATTATTTTGCCAAGTTACAGAGATCTGCGCTTGAGGATAGGTGAGGGCTAATACTTTACTAATTGTTTTTTGAGGCACAGAAGATTCGTTGACAGTAAGATTAGGAGTAAAATTGAGAGTAATTTCTTTTTGGTAATTTTTAATATCAGTGATAATATCTGCTGTTAGAGAATTTTTTTGTTTTGGAGATAATTCAGAAATTGTCCAAAGATTATTTTTTGTTTCTCCATTATCAGTTTGGATATTAGAAAAATTTATTTCTTTAGTACTAGGTAATAAAAGAGAAATACCATGAAGATTTTTTTCACCAATATTTTCTAAAGAAATAGTGATTGGTGTTTTTCCTTGTGATAAAATTTTATCAGAAATATTTATTTCCGTATTTAAAACAGAATTACGCAAAGTTTTAATAAAAGCAACAGTTTTTTGTTCTTTGACTTTTCTAGAATCTTGACGATAAGAAAGTACAGCAGTGATCAATTCATTGGTGTCGGGTGTGCCATATGTCCAACCGGAAATAATAATAGAACCTTCATCATTTGGTTTTAGATTTGGTAATTCAAAAATGTTTTTTGATTTATTATATTTGGCAGGTTCTATTTTTTCAATGAGGAAATTTTTTGGTAATTTGAGAGTTAAGATAGGAGAAATTAATTTTTTATCACTTTCATTTTTATAAGTTATTTTATAATCAATATAATCACCACTCATAATTTTATCTTTGGAAGGATTGATATCAAGATAAACTAATTGATCAATGTTGGGATGGTAATTGAACCAAAAAATAGTAACGCCGATCAAGAAGATGACAAAAGCTAACAAACTCATGTCAAAAATAAAAAGTTTTTTAGCGTGAGTAAAATTGAGATGATAATTTTTTTTATAATTCATTTTTGCCCAATGGATAGGAGAAAAAAGAAAAGTTAAAAATTTTTTAAATAGAGTGGGTTTGGTAAAATATTTTTTAATAGATTTCATAGAATTAATTTTTGATTTTGTATATAGATAATTATACCTGTTTTACGCTAACAATACAAACGATAGTATAAGAAGCAGATGTTTGTTTACTAATAAACAAGATGATTAAAAAGTTTTAAAAATTTTTTTTATTTTATTATTATATTAAATATAAGATATATAAATTTACTAATTTTAATTTTAGTTTAAGTTATTAGTTTTTTGAATATTTTTAATGATTTTAAGGTTTTGTTTTTTAAAATAAAATAAAAAACTACCAGATTTTGGTAGTTTATTTTTTTCTTTTTTTGAGACTTTTGGCGCTAGGGGAATAAAGAGTGTTATTAATTTTCCATTTACTTACATATTGACCAATACCTTGTTGATTGGTTTTATTTTTAACAGTAGTTTTCATTTGTGACCATTTGACTAAACTTTCAAAATTAATTTTGTATCTACCGGCTACTACTACATAAGTAATTTCTTGATTTTTTATAGCTCGACGAATTGTTTGAGCATTTACACCAAAAAGTCGGGCAGCTTCGGAAACAGAGACACGAATTATTTCTTTTTGATTTTTTTGAGTAGCAGTTTCACTCATAGATGTATAAATTAGTCTATACAAATTTTAACATTATTAAATATTTTTGTCAAGTTTTTTAAAGATTATTTGTGTATAATTGTATACAATAGTCTATACAAATAAGATTTTTATTTACTTATTTTAGATTATAGACGAATAAGTAAGATATAAAAATGATTATTAAGATTTAATATTTTTTTAGTTTTTTATTATTTTTTATAAATAAGTGATAAATGAGGAGAAATTAAATTTGTTGAAATAGTTTTTTGTGATTTCAGTTGACAGATAAAGTTTGTGTTTTATTAATATGAAATAAAAAATTTTGTTTATGCACAGATGTTTGTAAATTTTGAATTTATGTGGTATAATAATTTATATCATACAGTATTTATAGGGTGTACAAAAAGTGTAACACTCTTTTAATTTGTTCGTCTTCTATTATGAAGAGAAAGATAAATGAAAAAATACTATTATATAAGATAAAAACAAAGAAAGATCCAGAAGCATTTGGACAGCTTTATGATTTGTACATTGAAAAAATTTATAGATTTATTTATTTCAAAGTAAATAGTAAAGAAGAAAGTGAAGATCTTACTAGTGCTGTGTTTTTGAAAGTTTGGAGTTATTTGATTGAACATAAAGAAAAAGAAGTTGATAGTTTTAGTGGATTGGTTTATAAGATAGCTAGAAATATAGTGATTGATTTTTATCGTTCAAAAGCAGTTCATAAAGAATATCCAATAGATATTTTGGAAGAAATTGGTGAGGATGATCATAATTTATATAAAATAGAAATGAATCAAGAAGTAGAGAAGATAATGAAGGATATTAAAAAGTTGAAATATGAATATCAAGAAGTGATTACACTTAAATATGTAGATGATCTGGAAGTTTCTGAGATTGCTGAAATATTGGATAGAAGTCAAACAAATATTCGTGTGATTATGCACAGAGCTATAAAAAAATTAAAAAGTTTTCAAGAGGATAATAAGTAGTGTTGAAATTTTTCTTAATTCTCTTTTAAATAAAAAAAGAGGAAATAAAAAGGAGTGAACAAAAAATAAAATATGTCGCGTGAAATAATAGAAAAAATTAAGCAAATGAAAAATTATAATGGTCAGATAAATCCTGATCAAGTTTGGATTGCTAAAAATCGCGAACAGATGATGACTCAAATTAAAAATACAGTGCCAGAGATTAAACCAAAATTTAATCTTGAAATGATATGGCAAGCAATAGGAATTTTTATTCCTAATAAGATAGTTTATAATGCAGTTCGTCCATTGGTAGTATTTATTTTAGTGGGAACATTAACTACTAGCGGATGGATTGCAAGTGTTTCAGCCACACAAAATTCTTTACCCGGAGAATTAGGATATAGTGTAAAAAGAGCTACAGAAAAAACTCAAGTAGTAGTAGCTAGTATTATAAGTACAGAAGAAGTAGAAGCTCAAATACATATGGATTTAGCAAGTAAACGAGCTAAAGAAATTAAACAAGTGGTGGTAGAAAATAAAAATAATTCTATAAAAAATGCTCAAGTAGCAATGGTTGATCTAGAAAAATCAATACAGACTGCAGAAAAGAAAATTAAAAGTGTAGGGGAGACAAAACCAGAAAAAGTTTTGGAAGTTAGTAAAAATGTGACTGAAAAAGCAAAAGAAATTAAAGAAAATTTAAAAAATGTAGAAGTTCAAAATAATGAGATTGATATAAATAAAGTACAAAAAATTACTAATGAAATAAGTATTGGTACAGTAGAATTGGTAGTAAAAAAGAAAGAAGAAGGTAAAGTAATAATTTCTGAAGAAGAAGTCAAAAAGTTAGTTAGTGATCAAATAGAGAGTATTTCTAGTGATGCAAATATAGTACAACAAAAAGCTGAAATAGTAGCAGATCAAATAGTTGCAGTAGAATCTTTACAAACTACTTCTACTACTGAAGTTGCGACTAGTGGTTTGTCAATGTTAGAAAATACTGTTAGTACTAAATCATTAGTAGAAGGAACAAGTAAAACTGTAGCTGATAATATTCAACAAACAGAAAAAAGTTTAACAGAAGCTAAAACATTGGTAGAGAATAATCATTTATTAGAAGCTATTCAAAAAGTAAAAGAAGTAACACAAGTAAATCAAGAAATAGCTCAAGCAGTAAAAGAAACACAAAAAGCTGTGATAGAAGTTCAAAGTCAAATCAATCAACAAAATTTAATAGTTAATACAACTACAAATATTGGATCTACAATTCCGGTTAGCACAACTACAAATATTGGATCCACTACTTTGGTTAGCACGACAATAAAAATAGAAGAAAAAAATTAAAAATAAATAATCGTTCTTTAAAATAATTAATTCAGCTCTGTTCTCTATATTTGTAGAGAATAAGATACTGTGTGGCTAGAATGTCTTTTGATTAAGAGATTTTTTTCTAAAATTCTTTTTAATTTTTTAAAAAAGAAAAAATAAAAATTTCTTTTAATTTTTTTTGAAACAGTAAAAGAAGAAAAGAAAGGAGAAGAGGATAAAAGAGGCATTTTATGCCATACAGTATTTGTCTCGGCAGGGTCGGGACAAGGGCATATCCCGTTTTTCGGGAGAACCACCAAGATATAAAGGTTGAGGCTCGGAAGAGTCATCTGGTGTTAATTCGTTCTGATTTTTCAGAACATTGTCTATTCCTTGGACTTATTAAATCTTTAGATTCAAAAAGCGCCAAAGAATAGATTTGAAATTAATTTTACTATGGTAAAAGTTGCAAAAAAACTTTTCACTATGTCTGTTGTCGCAATGACAATTTTGTGGAGTGTTGGCGTTGCTGCTTTCATTCCTACAGCTGTCAATGCAGTAGATTGTCCAGAGTTAGAAGCTGGTGACTTGTTTAAAGTTCCTGGTAACTCTGCTGTTTACTTATTAAATGCAGACATGGAAAGAATGTACTTCCCAAATGCGGAAGTTTACAAAACATGGTATGCTGACTATTCAGGTGTTGTAGAAATTCCTACTACTTGTGTTGACGCTTACCCAGCACCAAGTGCTGCTCCATTTGGTGTAAACTATCGTCCAGGTTCTCGCTTGGTAAAAGTTGAGATCTCTCCAAGTGTTTATGCGGTTACTCCAAATAACACTAAAGTAAAGATTGGTAGCGAAGAAGTTGCCAAAGCTCTTTATGGTGATAACTGGGCAAAATTGGTTCGTGATGTAGCTGATGTATATTGGCCAAACTTAGTAAACACTGGTTCTGAAATTACTACTGCTGCTCTTCATGATGGTATGTTAGTAAAGAGTGGTGATAATGTTTACAATGTTGAGGATGGTAAACTTTATGAAGTAGATGGCGACCTTGGTGTTGCTAAAGGTGATGTTCGTACAGTATCTGAAAGTCTTATTTCTGATTTAGAAATGGCTTCAGAAACTGTAACTGCTGCTTCTTTAGTTGAAAACCCAGCACAAACTTCAGCTACTGGTACTGGTGATACAACTACTCCAAATACTGGCGTATTCTCTGTATCTCTATCAGCTGCTACACCAGATTCTATTTCTGTTCCAAAAAATGGTTCTCGTGTTCCATTTACAACTGTTAATTTGAAAGCTGGTTCTCAATCAGCTACTGTTAAGACTTTGACAATCAAGAGATCTGGTTTAAGTATTAACACTGATATTACCAAAGTATGGGCTGAAAGAAATGGTGTTCGTGTTTCTTCACAACAAAGTGTAAACTCTAGTGATGAAGCTATCATTACTTTCTCTCCTGTCTTGAATATCCCAGCTGGCCAAACTATTACATTAGATATAGTTGCTTCATTAAAGGGTACTGGTACAGGTAATATGGCTTTGGGTGTTGTTGACGGAAGTTCAGTAGTAGTTGGTAACTTGATGTCATTAGTTTCTTATACTGTTGCTTCAGTTAATTTAACTGCTCATTCTACAACAACAACTCCAAAAGTTGGTGATACTGCTACACAATTGACTGCTTTTGATTTCCAACCAGATAAAGATGTTATCTTCAAATCTATTGTTTTGAAGAATACAGCTAATGAAGACATGTCCAAAGTATTGGATAATGTTTACTTGGAAAAAAGTGATAATGTGGTATCAGAATCTGTTACTATTGATGGTCGTTATATGACTATCACTTTGAAAGATGGCGGTTTATTCGTAGAAAAGAATGACAATGTTACTTTCAGAGTAAAAGGTGATGTAATTGCTAAAGAAGGCACTTCAAATCCAGCTTTGACTTTTGTCATTGCTAAAGCAGAAGATGTTTCAGCTACTGAAAAAGCTACTGGTTTTGGAGTAAGTTTTTCTGATAATTTTGCATTCTCTTTGAACAGCGTTAATATTAATGCTGGTTCAATCAGTATTACTAAGAAAGCTACTTCTCCTTCTGATACTGAAGTTATCAAAGGCGCTAAATCAGTATTAGCTCTTGTAGCTAATGTAAAAGCTGATGAAGCTATCTCTGCAGAAGGTTTGGTACTTGAGGCTACCGGTGCTGCTGCTTTTGCATCTTCTACATTTGAAAATGCTAAAGTAACTTTGAATGGTTATTCATTGGGTACTGTTACTCCATCTACAACCATGACTTTTGATTCTTCTTTCACTTTGAAGAAAGGTGATAATGAGTTGAAAGTTTTTGTAGATGTAGCTACTGATGCTGCTTCAGGAAAGAGTATTAAATTCAATATTAATCAAACTACAGTATTGAAGGGTATGTCTCCAGAATATGTTCAAAGTGGTAACACTATTGATCCTTCAGACATCAATGGTAGTCCAGTTGGTGCTACCTTGACAGTTCAAGGTGCTACTTTGACTTTGGCTAAGAATGATGGTTATACAGATAGTAGAGAAATTGTTCGTGGTTCTACACAAAACATGTTAGCAAGATTCAATGTAAAAGCAATGTATGATAATGTAAAGATTACTTCTATTGAATTAACTCCATTAACTCCAGCTAACGCTATTAATACTGGCGCTGTATCTAATGTTGGTGTGTTTGTTGATGGTACACAATTAGGTTCTTTTAGAGCTTATTCAAGTGCTACTTTTTCAAGTTTGAATTACGCTCTTAATAAAGACACTACAAAACCTTTTGAAGTTAGAGCTGATTTTGATTCTACCAGTACTGGTACTGTTAAATTCAATCTCAAATTCAACTTTGAAGATAGCCGTGGCAAGAGTGGTTATGTAACAAGTACATCTTCTTTAACAACTGTTATAGAAAATGGTACCGTTGTTGTTGCTGCTGATGCAAGTACTCCAGAATCTGGTATTATCTTAGCTAAAGCTGATGTTGAAAACACAGTAGCTGCATTCAAGTTGTCTGCTGTTAAAGATTCTGCTAATTTTACTGAATTAGTATTTAAGAATGGTAATCCAGTTACATCAACTGCTGATGATAGAATCAATACTTACAAATTGTACAAAGGTACAACTTTGTTAGGTGAAGCTAACCCAATCAATGGTATTACAACTTTCAAGTTGTCTGATAAATTGATTGTTAAGGCTAACTCAAGTGAGGTTATTACTTTGAAAGCTGTTTTGAATCCTATTGAAGACAGAAATAATACAGCTAAGACTGTAGAAGCTTACTTGACTGATTATAAGTATAAAGGTTCTTCAGGCGCTGAAGTTCTTGTAAGTGGTCAAACTTATTCTGGTAATACCATGGAAATTCGTAAGACCATGCCATTGTTCGCTGCTGTCACTCCAGGTGCGAGTGAATTATTGAAGTTCACTGTTACAGCTGATTCTAACGAAGATGTTGTAATTACTAAACTTAAATTCACTGCTACTGGTTCTGGCGCTGCTTCTACAACTGAATACAAGTTGTATGATGGTTCTACTCAAGTTAGTTCCACTATTGCTACTCCAGATTTCTCTGGTATTAATGTAACAGTAGGTAAAGGATTAACAAAGACTTTCACTTTGAAAGCTAATACTTCAAATGTAGCTAAAGATCTTAAAGTTCTTGTAACTTTAGATAAAGCTACTCCTGGTGATATCACTTGGGAAGAAGTATTTGTAGATGGTGGAAATGTGAGTACAAATGGTGCTTACTTGAAAGTTTTGCCAATCTCTTATGAGAAAACTTACTAAATTGATTTATTCAGTTTAGTAATTATTTTCTAGATTTAATCTAGAAATAACAAACCCCCGCCTAAGGCGGGGGTTTGGTTTTTTGTTAGTAAATTTATTTGATTTTCAATAGTTAAAGTTTGTTTTGTTATTAAATATTAGTAGTTTTAATATATTTGAAAAAAACTATTTTTTTGCTATAATATAATAAGAAAATTATGAAGCAAATTATTCTTAAAAAGGAGAATAAAACTAATAAGAAATATAATTGTTGGTTAATTTTTGGTTTAATAATTTTAGCTGGATTATTAATTTTTTCTTTTCAGTTATCATTTTTGGTTTTTATTTTTTTGGTATTTTTGGGTATTTTTATTTTTTTAGTTTTTTATCCAGAATATTGTTTGTATTTAATAATCCCGCTAGCTTTTATGCATAGTTGGGAAGTAGATTTTTCTTTGTATGGTTGGGCTAAAAGTGTTCCTTTATTATCTTCTATAAATGCTCCAATAGTAGATATTGTAGTTATTATTTTATTGATTTCAGTTGGTTTGACGAGTTTATTAAAAATAAGAAATTATACTAGAGAGGATATAAAAAATATTTTTCCGAGTGCTTATTGGTATTTGGCTTTTTTGTTGTTAGCTTTGCTATCAGCTTTTTTTGCTTATGAAAATAATATTGGTTTAAGTGTAAAATATTGGTTGCGTCCATTAGTTTTTGTTTTTTTGTTTTTTGTTATTTTACCTAATATTATTATAGAAAGAAAAATTATTTTTTTTAAAGTTTTAAAAATTAGTTTTTGGGTAGGAGTATTTTCAGCTTTATTTGGATTTTCTTCATTATTTTTTGGGACTAGTGGTGAATGGTTAAGATTAGTTCCTTTTGGTATTCATGGTTGGGCACCTTTTGGTTATAATCACAATTTATTGGCTGAAGTATTGGTAATATTGTGGCCTTTGGGTATTTTATTTTATAAGAAAGATAATAAACGAGTTTATTTATATGGTTCAATATTGATGGTTTTGGCTGCTTGTTTAACTTTATCTCGAGCAGCTTGGTTGTCTATTTTGTTTGGTGTTTTTATGTTATTAGTTTATTTTTGGAAAACTAACAAAGAAGTTTTGATGACCTGGTTTAAAAAACAGAGATATTTGGGGATAATTTTATTATGGAGTGTAGTAATTATTGGAGTTTATATGTTATCTTTTTTGTTTAGTCCAGTGGTAAAAAGTTCTACTTCTTCTCGATGGGAGACGATTCAAGTAGTTAATTTTTATACTTGGCAATCTCCGTTTATTGGTCATGGACCAGGGCTTTTTATACCGATTTTGAATAATACTAAAATTTATGTTTTAGAATATGGTGAAGCTTTGGATGCTCATGGTTTTATTTTTAAAATTATTTTAGAAGAAGGATTTATTGGTTTAATTTTATTTGGTGGATTTTTGTTTTCAATTTTACGGCGATTATATCAATCTGCTTTAAGACAAAAAAATAATTTTGTATCAGTTTGTATGTTGATGATGGTAGGAGGAATTATTTGTTTTGAATTATTTAATACCTCATATTTTAATAGTGTAATGTGGTTTCCGATTGGTTTAGGTTTAACGAGTCTTAAATGGGAATTTGAAGAATAGTTATTTATTTAAGTTTATTAGTTATTGATAATTGAAAATTTGAAATCAATATGAAAAATTTATTATCTAAAATTCATATAGTACACATTATTCCTACTCTTAATTTTGGTGGAGCTGAGCGTTTTGTAGTTGATCTAGTTAATAATTTAGATAAAGATAAATTTATAGTTAGTATTATTGTTTTGAAAAATGAGATGCCTTTGAGAGAACAATTAAACTCTGATGTAAAAGTATATTTAGTAGAAAAAAAAGGTAAGTTGAGTTTAGATTTGATTGGTAAAATAGAAAAAAAATTAAAAGAATTAAAAGCAGATATTGTACATACTCATCTTTTTGGTGGGGATGTGTGGGGGAGAATCGCTGCTAAAAAATTAACTTTACCAATAGTGACTACTGAACATAATATAAATTTTCAAGAAGGTTTTTTGAAACAACAGATTAAGAAATATTTATGTAATTATTCTGATATCTATACTGCTCCTTCAAAGGCAGTTTCAGATTATTTGAAAAATGTTTATCAAGTTAAAAAAAATATAAAAGTTATTCGACATGGTATTGATTTATCTAAATTTTTTGTTGATAAAAAAGTAAATTTGAAAAAGCCTTATAAATTATTAATGTTAGGTAGACTGACTAAACAAAAAGGTCAACAGATTGCTATTAAAGCTTTAATTAATTTGCGAGAATATGATTGGCGATTGGAGATTGTGGGGAGTGGAGAAGAAGAAAAAAATTTAAAAGATTTAGTAAATAAAAATAATTTAACTGATAAAATAATTTTTTATCCAGCGACTAAAAATGTTTTAGAAGTTTTACAGCGTAATGATATTTTACTTATGCCTTCTCTTTGGGAGGGTTTAGGAATTGTTGCTATGGAAGCTATGGGAACTGGATTATTGGTAGTAGCTAGTAGAGTGGATGGATTGAAAGAATTGATTGAAGATAATAAGACTGGATATTTAGTTGAAGTTGGAGAAATAAAATCTTGGACAGAGAAAATAAAAGAGATTTTTGAGCAACCAGCTGAAATGCAGAAGATTATTATGGCAGGAAAAAATTATGCTCAAAAGAATTTTTCTTTATTAGAAATGGTAAAAAGTTATGAAAAAGTTTATAATGAATTATTAATTTCTAAATTTCCGTCTATGCGGAAATGATAAGTTGATTACTATGAAAATTCTTTATATTATTCCTAGATTTACTACTGGTGGAGCAGAACACTTAGTTTTACAATATGCTAATTATTTTCGTGATCAAGGTCATGAGGTAATAGTAGCGAGCACTGTGGGTGGGGGAGAATTAATAAAAAAATTTGAAAATATAGGGATTAAAGTTTTTTCTGCTAAAGAAAAAAATATTTTTAGATTGTATCAAAATTATAAAAATATTAAAAAAATAAAAAATGATTTTCAGCCAGATATTATTCATACACATGTGTTTAGCGCGGATTTTTTTGGATATTTTTTGCGTCAGGGTGTGAGATGGATTTCTACTCAACATAATGTGGGTAAAGAATTTTCTCAATTAAGGAAAAAAATTTTACAATGGATTTTACCCAAAACAGATCAAGTGATTGCTGTTTCTGGTGAGGTAGAAAAATTTTGTTTAGAGGAACTTAAATTGAAAAAAAATAAAGTGCAAAAAGTTTTAAATGGAGTTGAGATTGAAAAGTGGTTAAATGTAAAAAATGATTATTTATTTACTACCAATAAAATGCGTTTGGCAATTATTGGAAGAATAGAAAAACAAAAAAATCATTATTATTTATTTCAAGCTTTGGCAAAATTAACTTTACCTTGGCAATTAAATATTTATGGTGTAGGTTCAAAAAAGATAGAATTAGAAAAATTGGCTAAGGATTTGAAAATTGAGGATAAAATTATTTGGCAAGGTGTAAAAGATATTTTATTAGAAATTGAAAATATTGATATTGTCATCCAACCATCTTTGTGGGAAGGATTGAGTTTAGTAATAATGGAAACTATGACTACTGGTAGAATTGTAGTTGCTTCGGAGGTAGCTGGGCGCGATTTAATAGAAAATAAACAAACGGGTTTGCTTATTGATACGAATAATCAACAAAATTTAGTTGAGGTTTTGCAGTGGATTTGGAATAATAAAGAAGAGAGTAAAAAAATAGCAAACACAGCTAGAGAAAAAGCAAAAAACAATTTTGGGATGGAAAAGAATTTTGCAGGAGTAAAAAGTATTTATAAAATTTAAAATTAATATTTCTAGAAAAGTGGGAAGTAAGTAATTAAATTTTTTATTAACTTCTCATTTTCGTAGGAATAACTAATGGATATTTTGATTAAAATGAAATTCATAATTAAAAAATTAGTTTTATTTATTTTTATACTATTAGCCAGTTGTTTAATTTTTGTTATTCCTACAAAATCAGCTCCGGATTCAACTTTTCCTCGTTTGGCGAATTATTTTCTTAAATGGGAAATTACTGATGCTGAAGCTAGGCAATTAGCTAAATGGGATTTACTTATTTTAGATATGGAAGTACAGGAAAAAAGTTTAGCTCAATTGAAAAAAATTAGAGAATTGAATCCAAAGATAATTATTTTAGCTTATATTACTTCTCAGGAGATTAGAGCAGATGCTGGTAATTCATATAGTTCACTTCGTAAGCAATTAGTTTCTGGTATTCCAGAAAGCTGGTATTTACATAATTCTGCTGGTAATAAAATTAGTTGGTGGCCGGGAACTTATTTATTAAATGTAACAGATAGTTGTCCTACTAAAAATAATTTGCGTTTCAATCAATATTTAGTAAATTTTGTTGTAGAGAAAATTTTAGCTACTCAGCTTTGGGATGGAGTTTATTATGATAATGCTTGGGATAATATTACTTATTTTGTTGGTTCAGATATTGATTTAGATAATAATAAAATTAAAGACACAAATTTAGATAATAAATGGAAAACAGGAATGAAATTTATTTATAATGAAACTAGACGATTGACCGCTGATAAATATATTATTGTAGGTAATGGAAATACTAGAGAATATAGAAGTGAATTGAATGGTAAAATGTTGGAAAATTTTATTGCTCCTGCTTGGACCAATACTATGAATACTTATGAATATAATTTTGGCACAACGAATAATCCTAAAATCAATATTATCAATGTTAATACTTCTAATACTGGTAATCAAAATTATAAAAATATGCGATTTGGTTTAGCTTCAGCTTTAATGGAAGATGGTTATTATTCTTTTGATTATGGTGATAAAGATCATAGTCAAACTTGGTGGTATGATGAATATAATGTAAATTTAGGTGATTCGCTTTCTCCTGCTAGATCAAAAAATAATTATTCAACTTATGAGGCTGATATTTGGCAAAGAGATTTTACTAATGGAATTGTTTTAGTAAATAGCACCCCTCAAAAACAATTAGTATCTTTGGGTGGGGAATATGAAAAAATTCATGGTATTCAGGATACAAAAGTAAATAATGGTTTAATTGTTACTGAAACCATGATTGATGGTTATGATGGTTTATTATTATTGAAAGTTGTTTCTTCTTTGAAGGATGTTTTGTTTAGAAATGGAGATTTTGTTCGTTTTGTTCGTCCTGATGGCACAAGTGTGCGTAATGGTTTTTTCATTTTTGAAGATAATTATAGAGGTGGAGATAAAATTGCTCATATAGATCTTGATGGTAATGGTAAAAGAGATTTGTTGGTAGTAACAAAAAATAAATTATTGGCTTGGCGTGATGATGGACAGCCATTTATGAAAGTATATCCTTATACAGCTTCTTATCCGGGAGAACTAATTGTTTCAATTGGAGATTTGAATAATGATGGATATTGGGAAGTTTATGTAGCTCCAGAAGCTGGTTATGCTTATCCTATAAAAATATATACCCGACATGGTCGACAAATGAAAAGAGATTGGTATCCTTTTGGGGGAGATTATAAAGGAGGCTATTCTTTGGCAGTAGGACGCCTTTCTAGTATTCGTAGTAAAAATTTAGTTGTGGCTAAAAAAACAGAAGAACCTTTAATTTCAATATTTGATTATAATTATAATATGGCTTATCAGTGGTTTGCTTTTGATCGTAATTTTGGCACAGGCGTTAATGTGGCTACAGGAAATGTAGATGGTGTTGGTTTAGATGAGTTGATTGTTGGTGCTGGCGTTGGAGCAAATCCAGTAGTTAGAATTTATAATGTTAATGGTAAACAGCTTTATAATGAAATAAAACTTTATTCTTCTTTAGGAAAACCCGGTGTAGAAGTTTTGTCAGCAGATGTGGATTTTGATGGTAAGGATGATATTATTGGCATGAGTGGAGGATTTTAATTTATTAGAAAAATAAAATACAATCAAAATTGATTGTATTTTTTTTAAGTATTTTTATTAGTTTATATTATTCAATAGTTTTTTCTTCTTCACCAAATTTTATTTCTTCTGACAAAGTTTTTTTGGCATTTGGTTTTTTCATAGCTATGGCAAAGATGTAAATGATTTCTAAAATACTGATTGTATTAATTAACAATATTATAATAAACCAGATTTTATGGTTGTTTCTAGCAGCTAACCAAAGAGCAATACCTTTCCAAATAATAACCCAAATAATGAGGAGAAAAAAGAAAAACATTCCCCAACCTGCAAACATAAAAAAATTATTCATAGTTTTAAGTTAAAAATTATAAGTTTATTGTTGTTTTTTTGCTTCGTCTATACTTTCTTTACAAGATTCTTTTATAGCGCTGAAAATATCTACAATTTGTGGTATTGAAGGCGCGCGATGTTCTTCAAATGGTACACCAATAAATTTAGCTATTTGTGTGCCAATTTTTTTATTTTTGGTTAAGCGATTAAATATACTACCTTGGTCTGTTGATGTGTTGCTGTAAATAAAATCTACTTCAAAGTCTGGTCCAGTATTATCATTCATTATAAAAAATAATGGATAAGTTACCGTTCTGTTACCTTTATTAAATTCTTTGAATTCTCGCATTATGTTTTTTTTAATGTGATTTATTTGGTAGGTTTCATTTTTTGGTTTTATTAGTCTTTTTCTTTTAATGTTTAATTGTCCGGTGCTTTTGTTAATGGTAATAGTAGTAAATTGTATAATAGCTATTACGAATAAAACAATAATTATTATTAAAATAGCAAAAAGATTTTCAACTTGTAAATAAAAGGGATCACTACTAATGGAATTATCACTTTTGATAGTAAAGAAACCAAATCCAGCGGCAAATAATGTTAGCATTATTATTTGTAAAATTGGAGTTTCTTTTATAACCATTTTATTAGAATTTTGTTGGGAAATTCGCATATATTTCTAATTACATTATTTCTCTTAATTTTTTTATTCTATCTTCAATTGGTGGATGAGTAGAAAAAAAAGTAAGAAAACTTTGATTTTTAAAAGGATTAGAAATAAATAAATGAGCAGTAGCAGCACTAGCAGTTTTTAAGGAAATTTTAGATTGAGAAATTTTTTCCAGTGCACTAGCTAATCCTTCAGGATAACGAGTTAAAAGAGCTCCAGATGCATCAGCTAAATATTCTCGTTTTCGGGAAATTGCTAATTGAATTAATTGAGCTACTAAAGGTGATAATACTAGAAGAGCTACACCAATTATCATGATAATTGTACCAATTTGTCCACCATTATTATTAGAATCTTTTTTACCACTAAAACCAAAGGATCGGGCACGGAAAAACATATTAGATAAAATTGAAACAGAACCAACTAATACTATCACAATCATCATAACTCGGATATCATAATTTTTTATATGACTCATTTCATGAGCAATAACACCTTCTAGTTCTTGATTTTCTAAATTATTAATTAATCCAGTAGTTAAAGCAATTGAGGCATGTTCTGGATCACGCCCAGTAGCAAAAGCATTCATAGCAGGGGAGTCAATTATATGAATTTTGGGCATAGGAATACCAGCAGTAATTGCAAGATTTTCTACCATTCGGTAAACATAAGGATTATCTTCTTTTTTAATAGCTTTTGCGCCAGTAGAAGCAAGAGCAACTTTATCACCACTATAAAAACTAACTAAAGTCATGATAAAAGAAATTATTACTGCCAAAATAGTGATTTCATAACCATAACCCATATAAATACCTAAAAACCAACCTAATCCAATAATAAAAACTAAAAAAATAGTAATTAATAAAGTCGTTTTGCGTTTGTTACTATCTATTTGATTGTACATATTAGTAATTAGTAATCAGTAAATAGTAAATAGAATTTTTATTAAAAATAAAGAATTTTACAATCTTTAAAAGATTATTTTTAGTTGTTTAATAAACTAACTTAACAAATTCATGATTTTTTGTCATGTTATTAAATTAATAAAAAGTTCTATTTTATTTTCTATTATTAAGCTGTTTACTGTTGTTTTTATTTATTAAAGATTTACAGTAATATTTTTTCTTTCATTTGCATCTTCTACTTCAAAGAAATTATATTTAGTAAATCTTAACATTCCAGCAAAGACATTATTGGGAAAAGTTTCAATTTTGGTATTGAAATCGCGTACCATGCCATTGTAAAAACGACGACTGGCTTGAATTTTATTTTCAGTATCAGATAACTCATCCATTAATTGAGCTACATTAGTGTTAGCTTTTAGATCTGGATAAGCTTCAACAGCAACTTGTAATTTTCCGAGCATTCCACTAAGTTGATTTTCTAATTTCCCAAGTTCAGTAATATTACCAGCTTCTCCTGCAGTTATCGCGCCAGCACGAGCTTTGGTAATTTTTTCCAAAAGTTCTTTTTCATGTGTCATATAACCTTTGACACTATTGATTAAATTGGGAATTAAATCATGACGTCTTTTTAATTGAACATCAATATCACTCCAAGATTCTTTGGTGCGATTATTTAATTTTACCAACCCGTTGTATAGAGAAATGATCCATAGTATGAGTACTAGGACTATTCCCAAGACAATGTATAGTATTGCCATATTTTTTATCTTTATGATTTAAAAGTAAAATAGTCTTGATTTGGCTTTTTTACTCATTTATTATATAATAAGACAATTAAATAATCAAGTATTAATAAATATTTAAAGAAAAATGTAGAATAGTTTATGACCATTATAATTTTTATAATAATTTTAGGTATTATTGTTTTAGCTCATGAATTTGGACATTTTATTACTGCTCGTAAAAGTGGTATGAAAGTATATGAGTTTGGAATTGGTTTTCCACCAAGAGCAATTGGAGTTTACCGTGATCCAAAAACTAAAAAATTTGTATGGGTTTTTGGCAAAGGAAAAACAAAATTAAAACAAGCTGTAGCTGGAGAAGAAATAGAAGAGCAAGAATTTCCTGCTACTTTGTATTCTCTTAATTGGTTACCGATTGGTGGTTTTTGTAAAATAAAAGGTGAAAATGGTGAGAAGGCAGTAGAATCAGATAGTTTTGGTTATCAAAAAGCTTGGAAAAAAGTAATTGTTTTATCTGCTGGCGTGATTATGAATGTTATTTTAGCAGGTATTGTTTTGGGAATTGGTTTTATTATTGGATTGCCAACAGATATGTCTCAGGGTGTGGATAAGAGAGCTATTGTAATAACTCCAGCTGAAGTAATGATTCAATCAGTAGAAAAAAATACTCCAGCTGAAACAGCAGGAATACAATATGGTGATGTGGTTATTTCTATAAATGATGAATTTATTGTTAATACTGCGCAAATGCAAGAAATTATTAAAAATAATGGTGACAAAGAAATAAAGTTAGTAGTTAAACGCAATGGAGAAGAATTAAGTTTACAAATAACACCAAGTCTTATTAAAGAAGAAACAACTCCACGATTAGGAGTAATGTTAGCAGATGCTGGAGTAATTCGTTATCCTTGGTATATTGCTTTGGTAAAAGGATTTATAGCAGCAGGAATTGGT
>ERZ795047.1442-NODE-1442-length-25314-cov-4.204402_pt1 | contig 25314 bp, 25 predicted proteins | sample MGYA00375131_ERZ795047 | MGnify/ENA primary metagenome ERZ795047 (study PRJEB30176, sample SAMN05720228) | activated sludge metagenome | isolation source: Anaerobic digester | place: Japan | collected 2015-05-20 ...
TCAACTTGGGTAATAAATGCGAAGGCGCAACCACCACCTCCACCGCCTCCGCCACCAACTCCATCCGTTGAGTACGCGCCGCTGCCGCCGCCACCTAGCACCCACACCATCATAGCTCTTGTGCCTGGTGTCGGAGTAAACGTACCAGACCCAACGGTGTGAAGTGTCCGTATGTTTTTGATACTGTAACCAAGACCCAGCGTGGCAGCCAGCGTCTGAACCTGTTCTACCGAGGCTTGGTTCTGTGCAGTCAGCGTCTGAACCTGGTTTAACCATGTCTGCATATCTGAATGATAAGTTGTAGATATTTGAAGCGCCGTCGTCACTTTGCCCACCGCATCGTCATAGTTTGAGACGCTAAGATCTGCCGCCTCCTGTGCAATGTAAAAGACCTGAATCATCGCCTGGTCCAGGTCAGACGCCTTTAAGAACGCTCCATCAACGAACTCTACAAAGCGGATTTCCCTTGGGGTTTCCCGGAAAATTACCACCTTGGCACCGTTCTCAGGCGGTTCAGAAAGCTGAATAACTCCAGGATTCACCCACTCAAACTCCACGGGGAGCAAGTTAACATGTACAAACACATGCTCCGGTTTCAGATAAGGAAACGGGACCACGAAGGTCCGCGTGATCCCGTCTCCAACATAACGCACTCGGCTGAACTCCATTTATTTCCCCCCTTAAGGTTACTCAACCATCTCTTGAAGCTGCTCTAGCGCCTCTATTTTTGCGGGGTCTCCTGACTTCCAGACGGCGTTTTCGAGCCTTTCACTATAGACGGCCTTGCGGAGTTCTTCATCTTCGGCCAAAAGCTGCCGAATTGCAGCCAGCCGATACGCCCCTATAACCCTCTGAATGATCGCTATACGGTGGTCCACCGCCCCATCAGGCCGCATAGAATCGTCCACTCTCTCCCTCTTAATATCGTATGCCGTCTTCTGCTTGAAAAAAAAAAGCGTCTCTAGCATAGTACGGCCACTTATCCTTATCGTCCCATGGAGCTGGTTAAGCCTTGAGTATTGGGCCGGGGTTAAGCGCACCCCACGAAACTCCTTAGACGGCGGAGCAAAGCCATAGTTAAGTCGGGCTAGTTCCTCCTGTACCCATCCCTTGACCTCTGACGTGGTAAAAGGAGATGCGAAGTCAGGGCCCAGCCCCTCCTGGACCTTCAAGGGCTGTCCTGTAACCCATGAATATTTGACAGGCAGCGTGTTTGAAAATCCAGGTATTCGGCTTTTCAGGTGGTCTATCAGCCCCTCCACCTCATGGAGCTCATCATCCAGCCCCCGGGTAAAGTCATTCAGAAGCCCCGACAGCGGGACATATGCGGAGGCCTGCTGCTTTAGCCATTTGGCCATCCCAACATCAGGATCATTCAGCGCATCCAGCGCCTCAGACAGCCCCCTTAGATACGTTTTAGACGTAAGGTTTTTGGCCAACGAAGACATCATGGCCAAGGATACATCAAGAAGCTGGTCGTCACTTAGCTGAGATGATATATCCTTTAGGTCTCCTACAATACCAAAGAAGTTAGCGAATGGCTCTAGCCGCTGGAATGATATATAACGCTTTTTCCCGTTCGCATCCGTGACCACAAAGGAGTAAGGTTGCCAGCCCGCCTCGTAAAGCATCGCCCGCTTGTTAGGGTCCTTAGGGCCCCCTCCAGTGATCTTCCCCTGCGCCGCCTGCACAAGAGCCGTAGTCCATAGCCCAGCGCCTACAGTCATTTTGCCGAGGGCAACTGCCCGCTCCCTTCCCCCGGCCTCCAGCGCCTTTCGGAAAGAAGGCATCAGCATGTTGATCCCCGGTGTGTATTGCCCGGCAGTCTTTATAACATTCGTCGGGGTCTTTATGAAGGGTATGATCATCCGCAAATAGGGATGTGCCATAGCCAACCGTGAAAGGTCATAACTTAGGCTCCCAGGGGCTAAAGGCGTAGTGAAGGTCACCTCCTCCGCCACCGCCTTTGCGTCGGCGAATATCGCCTTCCCTAGGACTTCCTCAAAGCCCTCAGGGAGATGCGGATTTTTGACCTTGACGACCGTAAAGGCTTGCTGAAGTCCCTTATTAACAAATTCCTCAAGAGCGTCCCCGGTAAGCCCCATCTGATGCCCCTTAGAGAACAAGGACCCATACAGCTCCGCCCGGTAGACCATATGCTTGAAGAATTCGTCGACGCTCATAAGCCCCCTGCTAGGCAGGTTGATTATCGTCCCTATCGTATCCACAAACTTGGCGGCGAATGGGTTACCTATCCTCAAGAAGTCACTGCTTATGGCCCGTGCTGGCTTATCAAATACGCTTGCATCAGCGTCCAGGAAATTGGTACCGTATTTGAACGCCTTGGCCATCATGCGGACATTCTCTGTAAAGAACTTGCCATATGCATAAAACATCCTGGCGCCTTCTACAACCAAGTCTTTATCTGCCGTCATAACACCTCCCGCAATCTTCGACAACGGATACATTACAGCGTTTGCCATCGTAGAGACTGCGTTGGCCGCCTGGGTCTTAACACCAGAGAGGACGTTGTTAATCCATAACTCGTTGTTAACTGCCCAGAAGATGTTCCCCTTTGTAGCCGCTACAAGCTTGGAGGCATCCTTCGGAGACATGTTGGCAAAGCGCGCCGCCAAGCTGTCTATGAACTTCTGCCCACCAAACTCATCTAACACCCCATTTAGCTGCTCAAGGTTCAGCTGGTCATTAATCCGCAAAGGTATCTTAAAGCTATTCAAGGCCCGGGCAACCCCTGTTTTAACGGCCTTGTAGTGCTGAAGGGACGTGTCCATCAGCTGGATGCGGTGAAGAAGCTTTAACTTCAACGCCGGAGTAGAAGTCTCGGGGTTTAGAACCTGCTTAGAAATTTCTGCAACTTCGTTAGACAAATCTGCAATAAGGCTGCCTATACCATACGCCTTATGTGCCAAATCTAACGAATTGTCGCCTAGGTCTCTCAGCGTGTTGATGAAACCACCGGGCTCGCCCAGGACCTCCTCCATGTAGTTATAGCTCTTTACCATAACATCCTGCCAACTCTCAGTCCCTACACGCTCCTTAAGGACCTCCAAGCTGGCATCCTCATACGCCTTGATCACCTTTGCGGCATCTTCTGGTCCATCAAAGTAGTCGTAGTTAACAACCCCTCCAGGGGTACGGCCCTCAGCGAACCAATCCGGGTCCTCTAGGTTCGCCCGGATATTTTTCTTTATAGCGTCAATACTCGCCCGCTGGTGGTCCTCCAAAGAAAGCGTAGGAGCGGGGGCCTTATCCGCCGCCTTCGCCTTAAGCCCTAGGCGCTCAAAGACGTCACCATCTGTCATCTGGTGAGACTTAGGAACAACCTTAACATGCTCCTTTGTCAACACCTCTTCCACAAGCTCCCCCGTTTCAGCGTTCTTGAATACAACATTAAAAGCACCGTCATCTGTCAAGTCAACTATGGTGCCCACCTTGTTCGTGGCAGGGTTAAACACCTTAAGCCCCGTAGGGTCAACCGCCTTTGTCAAATCGTCGAATAGGCTTTCAGCGGCAGTATCCAAAATCTGCTGGGCCTGCTTGGTGTTCCCGGCCTGCGCCGCCTTGGCCGCTTGCTTATAAAACTTCAGACTGTTGAGAAATAGGTCGGTGGTCCCGGACACCAGCATACCTTCCAAGGTCGCCTTTAGCTTGCCCTCCACCAACCCCTCATCCTCATCAGCCGCCAAATAGCGGGTTATAGGGTTTTCAAGTGCGGGGAATTTCTCTATAAGGTTGGAAAGACGCGCCTCTCCCGGACGGTTCATAGTGAAGTCCGTCAGCGCCCCCTGGACCAATGTCCGGGCAATCTTGACCGCTTTACTAGACCCCTGAAGAATCTTAGCCCCCTTTAAGAATTTCCCCGCACCAATCATCCCTACAGCAAACTTGGTTATCCCGCTAGCAAGCTCCCCCGCCGCACTGTCGAGGTTTATGTCCGGGAGCCACCGGCGAAATTCGTCATCAATAAGATTAAGGTTAGCCTTATTGTCTAACCAATTAACTGCCGCATGGCCTAGCTCATGTATCTCCTCTACCGCATCAAACGCCCCATCGATAACCCCCTTCCCAATGTCCTTCACATACCCAGTGAACCCCAAAGAGGGCCGCTCAGCCTCTTCCATTTCTCGCAGTATGTCTGCAACGCTCATTCGCTAGGTCTCCTCCTTAAAACTTAAGCTCTCGCTTAATCTTGTCCGCCAGAGGCTTGCCATCAGGGCCTTGATACAAATTACCTTGCTGAAGGATGTATTCCTTAGGAGAGAGGCCAGTCTTTTTAGCCAGGATGTTGATGGGGTTAGCAGGGTCCTTCGGGTTCGCCTCCCAAAGGGCCACCGCCTTAAGGTATTCCTTAGAATCCTTGAAATGGCCTACTTCAGCAGGAGGGGCCTTTGGAGGAGGACTGCCCGGCGACAGGAACCCCTTAAGCCTAGAGAAGAATGGCGTGGGCGCTTGCTGAGGCTGCGGAGCCTTAGAAGACGGTGAATTAGAGGTCTGGAAAGGGTCGTTAGGATAATACTTGAATACATCCTTTAACACCTCATCAGCCTTCACTTCCAGCTTAGTTGGGTCACCGCTTTCTATGCTGCTGATATGCTCCGCCATCCTGGTAATAAACGCCGCCCGTGCTTCCCTGTACTTCAACAAAGACTCCACTGAATACTGACCTGTTACAAGGTCCCTCTTCAGATACACATTTTTAAGCAGCGGGTCTATCTGGCTCACAACAGAATTCAACGTAGACTTGGTCCGCTTATTGATCGCGCTAATAGTCCTCTGTAAAAGCTTCTGCTCCTTAGGGCCCCAAGTCCCCCTGGCAATGATAGCCTGAAGAATTTTATTCCCCTCGGCCGGGGAGATCTCGCCAGTAGCCACCGCATCCTCAATCTCTATAAGCTTAGCTGAAAGGCTATCTGCAAGCGACGCACCTCCCCCGCCACCTCCACGCACAACATGAACAGGCTGCCCCCGAACGTCCAAAGCGTGGGAAGAACGAATTGCACCTAAATAGGAACGGAGCGCCTCCGCCGCCTTCCAATTCGTACGGGAGACCTCTTCAATCTCCTTATCCCAATTTTTCATCGGGTCCGCCCACATGCTCGGCCAGTATTTCTGAATAACCGCTTCTATCTCACGGTCCTTCTTAAGTTGTTCAAAATTCCACCGTTTAGCCTCTAGCCCCATATAACGCTCTTCAATACGCTCTTGTGCTTCCTTAATCACCGCCTTATACTTCCCTATTTTGCCCAAGGGGCCCGTACCTGCCTTCACCTCCTCTAAAACTTCAAGCAACGCCATCCCCTCAAACCCGCCGGCAGTCTCTGCGGCCCTGATAAGCGCCTCAACTGCTAAATCATTAGCCTGCCTTGTCGGGAGCCCCTCGCTCAAGGCCTTGTTAAGAAGGGCCTCAAACTTGGTCTTAAATTCCTGAAGGACCTGGTGTTTTCCTGCCGGAGAGGCAAACTCCGGGCGACTGAGGGCTTCTAGCCCTGCCTGGATGATCTCATTTGAGAACGCCTCCCGATAGCCCACTTTATAGGCCTCAGCCCGCTGCGCTATATGCGATTGCAACAGTTGGGAGTCAAACTGGTTAACCACCGGGAGGAAATATTCTGCAAATTCCAGGGAGTCTACCTGGCCAAGGTGAGTCTCTACCCATGTCTTATTAAACGACCCGCTCCAGTCCTCAAAAGCTTGAGCATCCTCCACCTCCTGGATGTTAACCTGTCTACCCCCTACATCCACCATAACCCCCTTGTTGTATGCATCCATCTTCTCTTGAGCCATCCGGCGTGCCTGTTCACGGAACCACATGCTCCTGTAACCCTTTTGAAAATGAGGGCTATATCCGGCATGCTCGGGGCGCTCTTTCAGATATTCCGACCACGCCTTACGGTTCTCCTCGTAAGCCTTTATACCTTCTGCAATCTCCTTTTCGATGAGCTCTCCCCGGCGGGAATCAAAATAGGCGGTTAGCTTAGGCTGAAGGCTTTTAAGCGCATCCGCCAATTGGGCCAATTCACTTCCCGCTGTAGGGTCCGGATGCGTCTGCACAAAGGTATCTACAGGGCGTGCCACCGGGCGCAGCCCCGGCTCAGGACGAAAGGATTTATACAAAGCGTCCGGTGCCTGTCTCAGCGCCATCTTATCACCTAACCCTTCGGGTAATACTTCTGGTACGTAGCCAACGTATGCCCGGCCATGTTCACCCCTAGCGCAAATATACTAGGAGCTGGTTGGATAGAGGCCCCCGCTGCGTTGATCCGGTTACGGGCCTGCGACTCTATCTCTCTCTTGTTGTATAGGCTTTGTGTATAGGCCCACCCCAGCTGCTTCTCATTGGCCGCCCGCAACCGACCTTCCTGGTTGTAATAGTCCGTCAGGAGGTGCTGTAGACTCAGGCCCGCACTATCGGACGACGCCATAGCAGTACCTAAAGCCTTCTTCCGATCGATAGCAATCTGCTGCGCCTCTTTTGAAGTCGCCTCAGCTTCCTGTTGGAGCCTCAAATTCTCTTGGTAATACTGGAGCCTGGCGGAATCAGCAGCGGACTTAGCAGTAGCAGCGGCCGCTGCTGCGGACGCTTCGGCCTGCGCCTTAGCGGCTTGATAACTGAGCATTGTCTGCAAAAGCCCGATACCTAGCTCCGCCGCAAAGAGGCCGCCCATTCCCACACCGCCTAGTGCCCCTAATGCCTGCGGTATACACATCAGGACATCACCCTCACCCTCACGATCTCATAGAACGGCAACCGCTGGACCCCATAAGGAACCAAGCGCAAAAACTGAAACCCTACCCACTTTAACCATCTAATGTGTACAACATTACGAGCATCTACATAGTTCATTAGCACCGGATAAGTATCATGAAACTGCTCTATCCACCCCCTGCATCGTCTCAGAAAATGTACAGGATACCGTTCAATTGCCGGACTTGATAGCATCCACACAGCCCCCACCAGGGGGTCGCTCAACGGGGTTACCCCAAACATGCCTGCCAATTCTCCCTGGGGGTCTACAAAGGAAAGGGCTGGGCGGCCCAGTTTGACTCCCATGATTAGCGCTTCTTCTGGGGACTCTCCGGTAGCCGCCCAAATCTCTTGAACATCAGCGGGTCGCAAACGAGGGGCCAAATCCCGCGCGTCTTGAATCGTGGCTGGACGCACAAAATCCACTATGCGCCGCTCCTTTCAGCCCGTGCCGTATAGAACCCTTCCCACTCTACGGCAAGCAATCGACAGGGCCAATATGTATGGTTTAAGATCTCAACCTTAACATCCATACTTTGGCTGTAGATAGGAACGCTGAATATCCCGGAGTTTATAGACTTTTCCCCTAGGGTGACGCGATTATCCGCTAGGATGTCCCCGCATATATACGTCCGGCTAGCCTTGAGCTTCGGCGTTACCAATACCTTGAAATACCCTGAAGGGGCATAGACTATGTCCCACTTCCTCAACTGAAGTCTCCCATTTGTGACGATCACCTCTCCGCCATTCCGTGAGGGTTCCCTAAGGTACAGGGGGCTAAATACATATCTCATTGTATACAAATTACCAAAATACAGTGGCGTTGTCCTGTGATCCCCCTCCACCTGAATTACATTGTCACTAATTTTGGAGAATGGCAGCGTAAGCCCAGGAGGATATGGCTGAATCTCCCCCGCCTGTGCAGGGCGGGTTATCAATTGCCATCCCACATTGTCCGGGATATTGTAAGGAAGGGTGATGGCAGTTACACCGTCCGCATAAGCCACTGCGCTAAATTGGGTATTGCTTATCTTACGGTCTAGGTGATAGTCCCAAGACACCCCAGGGTCTGCATAGGTCTCCTCACAAGGGAGCGTTAATAACAACGTCTCTGCTCCGTAGCGAACCACCATAAACAGCATAGTGTCTATGAATTCGGCGTCTAGGATTTTTCCCCCGTCAAAAACCCACTTACTCCAAGCGCTTTGAAGCTTGTCTTCCCCTTGCCAATAGAAGCGGTAAACGAAGACCGTATCAGGCGCACCCGTAGTTAGGACGGCTATCAGCCCTTCACCCGGCGCAGCGGTAAGCTTTGAGACCGTAGCTGGGATATACGAGGGAACATGTTTAGTTATTTCAAGCGCGTCCTTAACACCGCTCTTAGGGTCCAGGTAGTACTCCCAAATTCCACAGGAGTCCCCCTTCTGCGCCGCAAAATAGACGTTGTTCCCCACAGCTATAGGACGCACACCTTGAAGCGCCGAAAATTCAGTAAGAGGCTTGATTGACAATGTAGCGCCAGATAATACATCATCGTGGTCTAAATAGAACTGCGTCTGGTCCGCAAATACCATCATTAGATCCTGGAAAGGAACTGCGTGCTGGAGAATAGACACCTTATTGGAGCTTGCCGCTACATCAATAGGGTCCGAATCCACAACGGTCAAGACCGTAGTCCGCCAGAAATTGAAAAATGCGCCCGCCTCTGACATAATACAATTCTCATCAGAGAGAAAACACAACCGGTTATGATAAAAGAAAATATCGTTAATCTGGCGGTCTACAAAAGAAGGGGAAGGATTGGAGATGTCGTCTCCAACCAGGCGGGGGTCCCACTCGGCTGGCTTAAACGTGAATGTACCGTCGGCGTTTCGAATTAGCACATGGGGCATTGTAGTCTCATCTAGCGCATACTGAACCCCCGGCTTGGCGCACTCTTTCCATAGCCCCTTCGATATGCCCCCACTAACATCAGCAACAAATCGAACATAGTAGTCATCAAACTTAGTAGTAGGCTCCCCTACAACATGGGCCACAAACCCATCGGGTGCCGTGGTGGGAAGGTCTTCAAAATTCTGAACTTCGCCCTTACAATAATATATCCATGTGTTAGTAGAGTCCGACGCATGGAATGAAAAGGGGCCCGCATCCGCCCGGCGCAACCACAACACCCTATTTTCATTTCCTTCCGCATCCCGGCTCACTCGCCAAACCTCCGAATTAAGCGCCGCCGTTAGCTTGGTATATAGGGTGGACAATTGCGCCCCTGCGTGCTGGGTTGCAGGATTTGAATAACTGCACACCACGGAACCGTCGATTATCACCTTAAAGGAAATGTCATTCGCGCCGCCCCCGTATTTCATCCAGATCAAAGCCTCATCCGGCCTTGACGGCGTAACTTGCGACGCAAGCCGTACAGTCACGGTCTTGTTGACAACAAAGGTATAATCTGCCACCGTCACCAACTTGAAATCAGCTGAAGGGTTTGCGCTGGCCAAATACGCCTTACCTTGAGGGAAATGCACCTCCTTCTCCACACCGTTTATGTCATACACTTTTAAATCGCCATTAAGCAGTACAACAACATACCGCTCCGTCAAATCCCGATTTATCAGGTGCACCTTAATGTGTTCTTCATCAATGCCAGAAAGCTGCGCCCTAAACTGCGTGCCGCCCCGTTTCTTCAAGCCTTCCACCAAGGACAACGCAGCGTTTTCCGCCTCATCACACTGAGAAGAGGCCCGCAAAGCTGGCGGCTGCTGAGACACCCCACTAACCAGGTTCGGAATCTTACCCGTTACGAGTCCCATCTATCGAAACCTCCCGATTGTCCGCGCAACATTCCACCCCGAAAGGATATTCCGTCCAAAAATTGAGCGGTCAGCTAGCCTGGAATCCTCGTGCTGTAACCTTGTTAATGCGTCTAGTTCGTCCTTAACTGCAAAATCGTGAAGGGTGCCGCTCCCCACCACACGATCGTGAAACTTGCGCGCGGCCCGAATAGTTATATAGTGGCGGGCCGCTTGCGGCAATTGCTCAAACGGGAGCAAAAACACAATATCCACATACACCTTGCCTGTGAATATGAAGCTATGATCTATAAGATTATATAAACGATGGCCCCGAGGCACCGCCTCTAGCCCGCCATTCCAATCAAGGCTAATATCAACATGAACTGCATTATTGGGTAAGACGATCTCTCCATCCTCATTCGGTGATAGAGGGTAATTGTATTCAGTATTAAAATACCATCCCTTAGCCTGGACCTCCCGGCTAACCTCTCCCAGTATATGTTTGGCCATCTCAGCATCAGCGGGAAGATCTCCCTCCAGGCTATTAACAGGAGCTTCCCCGATCACCGACAACATAGTATTTATAGCATCTAACTCCGTAGTTGGATTAATATACGCCTGATCCATATATAGCCCCCCTATGTAGCAAATAAGGGGGCTATAAAACTAGCCCCCTAGTTCATTAAGACGCGGCCTTGGAAATCTCCACCGCACACTCGGGCCGCAATATCCCATGGCCCATAGCATACTTAGCCACCATCATGTCGCCCTGATACATAACCCTGAAATCCTGGCCGGTCTGCTCCAAGGCCAGGTCCATCAGCTTAACCGTACCGAAAGCCGACTTATGGAAAGCCACCGCTACAGTATCCGTAAAATCTCCGGCGTAGTTGTTACGCTCTCCCTCCGTTCCTGCGTAGTTGTCGTTGGGCAAGTGATTGCTCTTGATAATCGTTAGCCCCGCAACCTTGAGCACAGAGCCTTCAGCGTACGCACCACTGCCTCCCCAATCCCTGTTCAGCACCTTGGTGGTCTGCGCCAGTAGGTAATACTGAGCAGGCCGGAGCACCAAGTACCGGTCATTCTCCGGCACATCCTTCTCATCGAAGATCTGCTGAACATTGAACGCAGCGTTAGCCAAAAGCTCCCCGTCCGTCGGATAGTTAGAGTTCTTCAACTGCGTCCCTCCAGGTGCCCCGGTTATGGTCGCCGAGGCCCTGGCGGTGAGGACCGCAACACGCCCCAGCCGGGTATCGAAAGCCCGTGCAAGGGCCCGCCCCAGCTCCGTGGAGTAAATCTGGCGCACATCGTAATGGTTCTTCGCCTCATCAAGGTTGTAAATGAACACATCCGCTATCAGGAGGTCGTCAATCGTTATGACCCGCTCCCCAGTCTTGATCTGGTTGCTCCCCAATATGGGCGTCCCCGGCGTATGATACCGGGCGGTCGCCTTCCAGGTAGCGGGGAAGGAGGCACTCTTCCCATGGGTTATGGTCCGCACCAGATGAAGAGGCTTAAAAACGTTCGTCTCCTCAAACGCAGTCAAAACCTCCCCAGCAAAGACCTTGAGAAACAGCGCATTGTCCTTCTCGTACGTCCCTATGTCGTTATTAAGCGCACCAGGGTACGTCCTTATAGCATCAGCATAGCTCGGCATAATATATCCTCTCCTTATCTGCTTGGTCTAGAAAGCCAACAAGCCCGCGCTCCCTTGAGGGGTGTCTGACGCATCAGGCCCACAATGATCGCCTTGCTTGTTGAACTCCCCAATACACAATGGCTGCCTAAAAAGGCATGTCGTCTAAAGATAAGGAGATAGGCGGGACCACACGGCCCCGCCTGTAGACAGAATTAAAATACGGTTGAACGTGCCAACTTAGCCTCCACGTCCGCCCTATACGCAGGATCCTTAGAATATCGAGGGTCCTTCATTGCAGCCACCACCTCAGCGGTAGAACGGAAGACGTCCCCCGAGGGGTTAGTCGGTGTCCCGGCAACAAGCTTAGGAGCCTTCCCATAGACGGCGTCATATCGGGCCTTTAGCCGCTCAACCGCCATACGCATAATATCAGGGTCCCCGGTATCAATAGCCTTGTTGTAGGCCATAATCTCTTCCTTCGGGAGGCTCTCCCTTGCCCAATTAGCGAGTCTCTGAAAACTCTCTTCACCGCCCACGTACGCCTTAATCGAATCTACGACTTCCTTTGCGGCACCCTTGGAAGAGGTAATGCCCGCGATGTAGGCGTCCACCACCTCCCGCGGTACACCTTCCTTCTCAAGCTCTGCGTAATGCGCGTCATCAAGCTGACCATACTGGGCAAAGGCCTGGGCATACTCGGTAAAGTCTTTGCCGGCCACGATAAATCGCGGTTCGTCATTGGGCGCGTCCTCCTTATCCTGACTCTCCTCAGGCTTATCCTGGGCCCTCTCGCCCAGCTTTCGCTGAAGTTCTAGATAAGCGGCCTCTAGCTCTTCTTGGGATTTAAACTTCCCAGCCCATAGCTTTTCAGGCTCTTCTTTGTCAGGGGGAGCTTCGGGACCCGTCACGCCCTCGTTAACAATAACCACATTGTCCGTATCTGCCATAAGACCACCCTCCAATTCTAGAAGTCAACCCTTAACGTGCCGTCGCCTAGCCGGATCTCTACGCGCTGCTCAATCTTCTTTTCAGAAAACCCCCCAGACTCCGGCTTAATGGGAGCCTCAGGGGGCTGCTGTATAGTAGGCGCCTGTTCAAGCTGGGGCGCCTTCGCCTTGCGGGGAGACATCCATACCGCCCCCTTTCTGTAACATAGTCTGGCCTATAAGACGCATAGCGTCAGGCCCCAACTGGGAAACTAGCGCCTGCATCTGTGCAGCTTGCTGTTCCTGTGCAAGCTCTTCCTCAGTACGGAGAAGCCCCTTGGTATCAATCCCCTCCGCCGTCGCCAACCGGCGAATGGCCTCGGTAGGGTTGATAAAGTGCATAGCAAGTTCGGGGGTCAACGCCGCCGCCAAAGTCTGCAAGAAGCCTACTAGCTTATTCCTGTCATGGGTCCTACTGAGGGCATCCACCCCTGTTATAATGGTGGGATTGACTACACCTTCAGGAAGCTTAGGAAGAAGTCCCTCCTTTTCCAACATCTTTAGGTGGACCTTGATATAAGGCAGCTGAAACTCCTGGGAAAGCAAGGTATAGACCCCGCCAAGGGCGTCCTCCAACTCTGCAGCCATGTACCGAATTTCCTCTGCAGTAACCCGCTCTGCGTTCCGCCTAACTGCCGAATTGAGCAGGAAGGCCCTGGATAACCGGTCCATGATCATCTGGATAGTCTCTAAAGTCACCCGGAAATCCGCCTGCTTTTGAAGCTGGAACACCGAAACATCATCCGCATTTCCTTCGACAATACCCCCATTAGGCGTATTGGCCAAAGAATCCGCGTCTGTACTTCCTCCAGGACGCACTAAAATCAAAAGCCTTGCAGCCGCCGCGCTGCCCTCCAGAATCGCCTGTGTCAGGCCTTCTAGAGATTGAAGGTCCCCTAGGTACTGCTCAACATAGCTCCTCCCATAATCCTCCCCATCGATCCGGAACATTCTGAGCGGAAACCAAGGACAGGCATCCAAAGGATACGTGCCCTCCGACTCAGGGACAACCTCACCATAACACTCCTGGTAAACCCGCCACTCTTTAGGCGTTCGGTATACGTACGTGTAAATGTTGACGGTCCGGTCAATTGAGGTTCCCTCGCCCTTTATGCGCTCCTTAATTCGCTCATAAAACTCAGGGTCAAGGGACGCCGGAGCAACCTCCTCATGGACAACGATCTCCAATGGCTTACCCATAGGGTCCCGCTTAACTACATAGCGGTCTAAATGAAACACCCGCAGTCCCTGTGTAGCATCCTTATACAGTAAAACGTTGCCCCCGACTAACAAATGGGGCAACATCTCACCAAGCGGAACACGGTCCCCCGACATCTCAATACGTTTCATAACCGCCCGCTCAATTACACTAAACGCCTCTTCAAGCTCCGCCCGGAAATTCTCTGGGGGGCTCTCTCGGTTAAGGATCAACTCATCCACTTCTAACCGAAAGCATGGCTGCGTGGGCGGCAAAAGAGTCAACAAAAGCTTACTGGCTAGATTGTTAACACCATACGCCCCCAGCGCTTGAAACGGCGTAGGATAAGACGTCGACCCCGAATGTCCGTCCGGGGGAAAAAGCATAGGGAGTGTGACCTTGGCACACTCCCTTGCCTTTCTTAAATAAGGCTCCCGCAAAGGCCGCAACTCTTGGTAGCGGCTTTCCGCCTTCCCCTTAACATCCTGTACCATCAGCACCACCTACAGGGGAATATTCAAGCCCGTCCCGCTTGACCTAGGCACATTCAAGTCAATACGGAGAGAACGTTTTCCCTGAGCCTTCTTAAGAACCTGCTCTTCATCCCGTGCATCAACCGGCGCCCGGGGGCTCGCATTAGGCTCAGCCTCCGGAGGGGGAGGAGGAGGCGGCGGGGGTGCCGGGACTTCTACCTTAGGGGTTGACAAACACATGCTAAAACCTCCAATCATAATAGAATCTGCCGATCTAACAACGTTGCATCTTGAGCTTCCTTTATCCGCTTTAACAAGCGCACAACCTCTACACTACCCCGGGCCATCCAAATCTTACGGTCAGAGTAGGACTCTTCTGGGCAACGGTCCGGAAAGAGCTGGTCCAACGCATCAATTAGCTCTTGGCTAATAGGCGGGAAACGTTCGTACGCTTTCCGCAACATGTTTGAATCAGACACGGCCATCACCTCCCAGCAGGTGACAATGTTGGTTAGTAGACGCAAGTTTAATACCGTACTCAATATGGTTATCGCTGGACAACTCTCTCACATATCCCCCCGTTTTGACCATGTACAAATGCTTGCGAATTCGTAGAGGAACCTTGTCCAGATCATGCCGGGTAAACAAAACCACACGGTACCCCGCATCGTGCACCGCAGACAACAACCACTCCAGATAGTCTATAGGCTGATCAAGCGGCTCCCCTCCTAAGATCCACACTTCCCTAATCAAAGGCCGGGCACGGTCTAGACGCTCCAAAAGCTGTTTCAGAAGATCCTCCGTAAACTGCCGCCCGGCGGTGAAATCCCAGGATTCAGGATTATGGCACCCCACACAATGAGGCGCCTTGCACCCGCTAAGATAAATCTCAAAAGCTCCGCGTGAAATCGACACCTCCGTACCTAACAGGTTCACCCCTGGCACCTCCTGGCCTTTAGACAAACACACGCGCGGGCCACTCAATTTCCCGGCGGACCTTATTCCAATGTTTTGTATTGGTCAAGAAACCAACCACCCTTGTAAAGGTGTCCGTTATCGGCTGCCCACAAATATCGCAAACAGAAGCGTCACGCCCTACAGTCATATGGCCCTCGGCGCACATGTTAAGGGCATAGTTCACCGCAAAGTAAATCACCCCCTGGTGTGCAGCATACTGAATTAAGAGCCGCATAGCCGTACTTTCGCAACGCTCCGCCAAATTCAAATGGCAAATAGCACCGCCAGAGAAGAGACGGTCAAACCGCCCCTGGAGCTCGATGCGCTGAAGGAGATCCGCTGGCGCTGTAAGAGGGAGGAACTGGTTGGAATAAAGCAGATACTTCCCGCTCCCGTGCCCTAAAAGGGCATCCTTGGCAGCCAGCTTAACCGCACTGCTTTCAGCAGGCACCTGCTCAACATTATGGGGAGCCTTAAAGGTCCCTTCAGCAACCGCGTTGGCGGCGTGCACGACGGCTAGAAGTTTCTCAACAAACTCCTGGCCTTCCTCGGTGAGGATATCATACCCCAGCGTCTCAAGCGCCTCGTAGATGCCCGTCAGCCCCGTGGTGGAATACTGGCGTGACAGCTCCATAAATCCCCACGAATAGAGTGGCATCGCCCCCGCATCAATACGTCGCTTAATCAACGCCCTCTTGGCGTTATTGATTTTCGGGGCCATGATAGCATACCGCTCCAGCTCCTGGAGAAACCATTCAGAAGCAGCCTTCCCGGGGCCCAGGGCGCTCACCGCCCTAAAAGCCAAGCGGGGGAGATTCAAAGTGACCACCCCAAGGCTCCCTATCTTGGTACTGCCCGCCCCGAAGCTATTGAAGTATTCGCTGATAGTATCAGAACGCAGCCGACAACAACTAGACAACGTACTAGACTTCCCGCAGTAGATGTTGATAAACCCATAGAGATGGTTCGCTTCGACGATCTTATTTAGGAACTCCTGGTCCTTGATGTCTCCATTCTCGTCAATGGAGAAGCACGCAGTAACCACCGGGAAGGTGATAGGAGTCCGGGCCATCTCTCGGTTCATGCACTCTAGGAATACGTCCTGTGCCCACTTCACCGCCGTCTTACTAGGTATGCGGCCGTCAATTTCATATTTTGGGAGCAGCTCATCCAGGAAGTAGTCGTCAAAGATAGAGACATTTGTAAAAGGCGACTGGTTCCCTCGGAACATAGGCTGGTTAAGGGTGTAGATTAGAGACGTGATCAGCTCACGCACATAGTTGCAAACCCCCTCATGGAACGGCATGTTGATATGGGCATCCGTATTGGTTTCCCGTAGCTGGTCAAGGTACCACCCCATAACGATAAGCAAGTCCGCTAATCCCGTCGCGCCTAGAATGGAGTTACTGGCGATGCCTAAGAACTGCTCCACCTGGCTCTTAAACGAAAGTAGATACCGGGGCGGCGTGCATTTAACCTTTGACACCATAGGAAGGCCCTGGGTAGCTATGTCATACGTACTAAAATTGAAGCAGTAAGGCCGCCCAAAGTCCCAAAAATCGTTGATGTAGATATCCCCAGAAAGCTGTGCCTCAATAACCTCGTCAGCGTAAGCCCGCCCCTCCTGACGCTTTAGGTATTTCCAAAGCAGATACATAGAATTCAAGCGGCCAAACGGCTTCATACGCTCATGGTTGAACGTGATCACGTCTTTCCCGTCAACATTGGCGTTGCTGTCTACCGCCTGGTCCGCTACGGAGGCAGCAGATTCAAAGAAGGCCCTGCTATACTCGTTAAAATCAAGCTGGTGGCCTATTCCCTCCAAGTCAAAGAGCTCCGCCGGGTACTTGTCCCGCAAAGTCTCCATAAGGCTGTTGAACTGCGCATCGTAACTAACATGTATCTGCATCAAACATCCTCCTCACTAAATAGCAGCCGAATTGGTCGGGTCGCCCAAAATCGCATTACAAAGCTCACGCGCAGCACTTTGTGCCCCTATAATTTCGTACCCATTGAATATCTCAAAATCAAACTTTTTAGAGTCAAGCTCACCGTCTCCCGCATAATTCGACATATAAACAAACCCCGGCCGGGTCACCCTACAAAAGACAACACGGGGGCCCTCCAGCATCTTCAACGCCGCCCACTCCACTTCATAGCGGAGGTCATCCACAACGGCCACATCAGCACGCGAACGTAACACCCTACGCACCAGAATATTCGCCCAAAGAGAAGGAGAAACCAACGCCCGCCCCCACGATGTCCCTAAAGTCCGCATCAGATAACGGGGCGTTTTCTCTCCAAAATCCTCCAGGGGAACCTCCTTTTGAGACCCGTGAAGATACTCTGCCCGCCGAGATGCCCGGTACCCGGCAGCCTTCAGCAACACGTCTAACATCGCCTTAAGAGGGTCCGCAAAACTAATGCGCTCTGCGGGGATACCCCGAGCCTTGCACACGCCCAAAACGAAACGTGCTATCGTAGTTTTCCCTACACCTGGGGCCTTTCCATACAACGCTACAACAACCTTGGGTGCCATAATTTCACCTCATGCGTCGTCATATCATATTCCCCTGCCCGTAAGATCCGGGCCATCCGGGCGTTCAAAAGCGCATCCTCCTCCCCTAACCCCTTGGATTCGTAAGCGCGCACCACAAGCGGCCACATCTCCGCATAGGTATAGGAATCAGGACACGCAAACGCATCCGCCAGAAGTTTCCGGGCCGCAACGGGCCCAACCCCAGGACAACCAGGGTATCCATCAGTAACGTCCCCTACCAGTGTCTGGTACATATGTTGAAGGTCTGCTGCGCTAGGAGACACTTCAATAACGCCCTGCTCCGGACAATCTGGCCTGTAGTGTTTGCCCGGGACTGTAAGCATGTCCTTGTCTATGCTGACTATGATTTTATCCCCAGACAAGATGCTATCTGACGTCATCAGAATCCCAAGCACATCGTCCGCCTCCAACCGGGGAAACGTGAAGGACATGTAATATTCCTGTAAATGCTCACACAAAACAGGGAGAATCGTCGGCTTTCTCTTAGTAGCCCGCCTAGCCTTATATTCGGGGTAGATAGCCTTACGGAAAGTAGGCCCTGGAGAAGTAAAGCAAAGGACCACTGCGTCCGCTTCCAGGGTTTCCATCAACCCGGCAATATGCGCATCAACTGCCTTCTTAGCCATAGAGGCGTCCGCGTGCAGCGTCCAAAGATCATCTCCCCAATATATAGGGACCTCCACTGCGGCAGCCACCTTATATGCCACTATATCCCCATCAATAAGCAGCGTCCGCACTGCCTCCCGCCTCCTCAGCTTTCTGGGCCTCAATACCATAAACGAGCAACTGCCGATGGGGCTCCGGCAAACTATCTCGAATGGCGGCCATCAGGTTTCTAAACTCCGCCAACGCTTCAGGAGCGCGGCGCAAAGTGTAGATATGCCGGAGCTCTCTTAAATTGGTCGTGAGAAGGAGCCGAGTGGGAACACACTCAGGAAGGAAATACTTCAGTATGTCATTCGGGAGTAACGCCTTAGCGTCCTCAACCTCTTTGAGCAGCTGTAGACATGCCCGCAATACCTGCCCAAATTGAACCTCATTTAAGAGGCCCTGTGCCTCTGCGGGGATAAATTGCCGCCCATTCACATAACTGACCACATCATGGGGAAGAACCATACCCAACGGCTCCATCTTCTTCAGTGCCCAACGGGTAGACAACACGGAAAGGGAAATATGCCGATGCCTGGCAAGCTCTTGTAAGAGTGCCCTAGACACCCCGTCAATCTTGAACGTATAAACCAGGTGCTCCAACACGCTATGATGCCCCCGTTTAATCAAAGACATCAAAAGCTGTTCTCCCCGTCTTTGCGAAGGATCGAGATACTGAGCAACCTTGTCGTCATTCCCCGTGCAAATCAACGCAGCCTCAACCGCTAGTGCCACGTCACTGCACTGCTTCAACTCAACGTTCACATTCCATTCCCCCTAACCTTAGTGAGTCTCCGCCCAATTGCGACCTACCTTGTACTCCCCATCAAGGGGACACCGAAACCCAAAGAATCGCCCAGCCTTTCGGATTGCCTCAACGGCAGTCTCGCCTACAAAGTCCTCTAAACCGGGCCTGACCGCTAGCTGTACTTCATCGTGAATATGGGCAAGCTGTGCAACTTCCTTGCCAAACGTAAAGCCTGCAGCCTCCAAGTCCTCCCAAAGCTGAACCGTGGCCTGCTTCATAACAATGGCTCCAGCACTCTGCAATAGAGTATTTAAAGCTGCATGTGTCGACCGAATGTAAAGACGCCGTCCGTCCAACCCCTTCAGCCACCCCCTAGAACGGGCCGTTGACTGTACATCGTTGATCAAGTTTCGGAGCGCCGGCAGCGCCTTCAGGAACTTTTCCCGTGCCCTTTTACCTGCCCTCTGTTGTTCCGCCTCTGATGCATGAGGCTTTAGAATACTCCCTAGCTTCTGGTTACCCGCGCCATAGAGAAAGGCGTATATGAATCGCTTGGCCTCGGCCCTGGTGGCGAGCCCAGCCGCTTCCTGGTTTGCGGTATGTATATCTCCTTCCAACAGTATCCGCGCATACGCCCCCCTATCATAGCGTGCCATATAATGGGCCAGGCACCGGAGCTCCAACCCCGACGCATCACACCCCACCTGTAAATACCCCTCGCCAGGGCCAAAAAGCTGGCGACACTCTTTCCCGTAAGGGACCGAAGGGTCGGCAGCGGGCACCTGGGCAATGTTAGGGGTGTTATGCGTACAACGCCCAGTAACTGCCCCGTTGGTTATAACGTGCCCATGTATGCGCCCATCCTTAACCAACTTCAACCACGCTGCGTTTCCCTCCGCCAGCTGCCCAATCCGTTTTTCAAGCATCAGGTACTCCGTAAGGAGCTTAGCTTCAGGCCAAGGAAGACCGCTCAATATCTCTTCAGAAATTTCAGGTGCCCCGCTCTGTGTAAAAGCCGTGGGCGTCCACCCATATGCCTCCTTTAACCGCTCAGCAATCTGTAAACGGCTACAAGGGTTAAACTCTTGATAAGACACCTTAACACATGGGCGCCCTTTTACATACCCCTTGGCCTTGCTATTAACCTTCGGGATAAACTCCGTTCGGATCTCTTTGGGAGGGAATGCTCTCTGCAATTCTGCCGTCAATTCAGCCCGGCGCTTGCTGAGCGCCCGGTATAAGGCTTCCGCTTGCTGGACGTCAAAAGCGAACCCAAAGCGCTCCTGTTTGAATATGACCTTCTGAAACTCATGTTCAAGGGCCACTGCGACATGGCTAGGGTTTGTTGCCATAAGCCGCGAATACAACGCAGCTGTGATCCTGACGTCCTGTTCGCAATACTCCTGCATATCCTTGCTCCACTCAGCCCAGTCTGTAGTCTCTGAGAAGCGCCCCTTTAGGATCCCTAAACGATAACCCCAGGCCCTTAAAGCATGTTTGCCAATAAGCTGATGCGGAATTGTTCCCGGGGCATCCCGCTCAATTGCATAGTCCTTAACGGCGATCTCTGGGATGATCAAGCGGGAGAGAATAAGAGTATCCAACACCTCCCCCTTGGGCGCCCATTTAGGCCACAACTTTTGAATGGCGGGAATATCAAACGTCAGAACATTATGGCCGACGATCACAGGCGCCTCTTGGAGCATCTTAAGCCCCTCATGAATAGGAGTATAAGGCTCCACATCAGCACAAGATATTAATTTACCTGTATCGGTATCCAAAATCACTAGACAATGAAGCTTCGAAAGAGTATCAAGCAACCCGTCTGTCTCTACATCAAACACTAGAGACATTGGCGCACCACTCCTTTAGCCCGCACATCCCTATACGCCCCCCTCATACCGCGCTAAAATTCCCCGGCTGCCTCATCAGCCCCCACCCCTACCAGAATATCAACCACGGTTTCTGCCAGTAGACGCCCAGACTTTGAGCTATACAAAAGGGTATCCGCAAGCCCTGTTAATCCTACCGGACGATTTTTGAGAACCCGCACCTGTGATATATTGGGGACATCCCCTTGCTGATCTCTCTCAAGCGCAATCACTACATCGCTTAATTGCTCCAAAGCGGCGCTCCCTCGTAAATCACCCAGGGAGACTGATCGGCCTTCGCTATAGCCCTTCCCCTTATCCGGGCGCTTTAGGTGCACCACCGCCAGTATCCCAGCGCCTGTCTCCTGCACCAGCTTTCGTAGATTAGTCATCAGCCGGTCGATCGTTTTGCGCTCCGACTCTTCTGTCTCTTCTAATCCCGAAACAACAATGCTTATATGATCCAGGATAAGGAAGTCTACACCTAGGCCGACAATCATGTACCGGATCTTTGCCAGGATGTTGTCTACCTCAGAACTCCCAAAATGGTCATAGAACCAAAACTTCCCGCTCCCCAAAACTTGGTTAAACGCTTCCTGTAAATCTTCCTCAGAGACCCCCTCTCTAGTCAAATATACCGGCCTATTTAGCTCCATACTCACATAGCGCTCTGCTGCCCTCTTCACTGACTCTTCAAGGGCAATAACCCCAATGGTTTGATCATGGGCCTTGAATAGGTGATACCCTATCTCGTTAACCATAGTGCTCTTTCCTATTCCGGACCCCGCTGTAAAAAGCCATAACTCCCCCTTTCGAATTCCTGCAGTCATATCCTGTAGTTTCGGATAAGGCAAAGACAGTCCAGGGGTGGGCTCAGTCTTTAAAACCTCCCATAACTCCGCGCCATTCAGGATACCGTCTGGGCGAAACACCTTAGCCCCCCAAACGATCTCAATCAGCTCTGCCCCTCGCCCCGCCTTAAGCATTTCATTAGCATCCTTTAAGGGCGTCCGGGCTATGTACGCCTTGCCTGGGGTTAAGACTGTGGCCGCTTCTTTAGCAGCAGCTATGCCTACTTCGTCGTTGTCGAACAACAACACTACCCGCTCAAATCGCTCCAGCCATTCACTGTTCTGTGCAATAGCCTTACGGGCCGCCTGTGCACCATTGGGAACTGAAACTACCGGGTATTTACACCCCCATTGTTGGGCTACAGAAAGACAGTCAATCTCGCCTTCTGTAACTACGACCATTTTTCCCCCATCTCTAAAAAGCTGCTGACCAAAGAGGGAGGCCTTAGAGAAATCCCCCCGCCACCAAAACTGCTTATCAGGGCCTCGGAGGTGCTGCGCCACAAGGTTTCCCTTGTTGTCGTAGTAAGGCGCAACCTGTACCTTCTGCCCCCGGTACTCGCTAACCGTATATCCGTAAAACTCACACGTCTTTTGGGTTATACCACGCTTGATAAGCGGGAGATACTCCCCAGGTGATATAAGGCCTTCTGCCACTTTCACCCACCCTTTCTGCCCTGGAGGGCCCGCATCTGGACACAAGGAAGACATATTATAAGCGGGAAAATACGCACCGCAGCTAAAGCAAAAGCCGTGGCCGTCGGCATATATCGCAAGGTTATCGCCCCGCCTATCCCTGCCTAGTTCTTGACAGGTAGGACACCGCGCCCGTCTTATAACCCCCATGGTATTTGCCCCTTATCCTGTCCGCTTTAGAGCCCCACTGTAGTCTTCCACTTCTGAACGTCAAAAGAGGGACACGACTTTTGTGCCACTTCATTGTGCCCTATGATCTTAGCTTCTGGGTACTTAGTCTTAAGCCCTTTCAAAAGCTTAACCAAAGAATCCCACTGCTCCGGCGTAAAATTGTTCTCCGGGACATCACTCTTGTTCACCCCGCCAATCAAGCAAATCCCAATGCTCGTGAAATTGTGCCCTACAGCATGCGCCCCAACAGACTGCGGGTTGCGTCCAGTCTCTATGGTGCCATCCCTGCGGATCACGAAATGGAAGCCGCTGTCGGAATATCCCCGCTGACGATACCACTTGTTTAGCTCTTTCTTGCCAATATCCATAGTGGGCGGAGTATTAGAGCAGTGGATAATGATCAAATCGGTTTCCTCTCGCAAATATAGCATCTCTTCCCCTCCTTGCTATTTCTAAAGCCCCACCGTAGCTTTCCACTTCTGGACATCAAAAGAGGGACACGCCTTATTAGACACCTCGTTATGTCCTATAATTTTTGCCTCAGGGAAGCGTGCCTTCAGCGTCTTTAACAAGTGCAGTAAAGACTCCCATTGCTGGGGTGTAAAATTGTTCTGAGCTCGTCCAGAAGAATCAACTCCACCTATCAAGCACACACTCACACTAACTGCGTTGCATCCTTGAGCGTGGGCACCGACCTCCATTACAGACCGCCCAATTTCGACAGTCCCATTCCTGCGAATTACGAAGTGATAACCAATCCCAAACCAACCCGCTTGACGGTGCCACTTATCAATCTCTTCTTTACCAATGTCCAGCGTTGGAGGGGTAGCTGAACAATGTATTATGATGTACTTGGTCCATTTTCGCATCATGCAACAACCACCCCCTCATTGTGATTTTAAAAATCTTTTCAAAGCCTTAATAGCTTTCTCGTTGGGAGGCTCTTGTAGCCAGGCCTCCGGGATAAACTGCTTAGCATACTTGAACCCGTAGCGCTCACACCACATGGCATAGGTGGTCTTTGAACGCTTTGATATAGGCGCGGAAGGGTTTGAGAAGACAATACGAATATCTAAATCTGGGTGCTGCTCTTTAACCTGCAACATCTTTTGACGGTCAGCAGTCACAAAGCGCCCTTTGGTCTCAACAATGATCCCATTAGGCAACAAAAAATCAGGCGTATATCGGCACTTACGTGAGGGCCTCACATACGGTAGGGTGACGTCCTCATATCGGAACTTGACCCCTAGACGCTCAAGCTGTTGGCTTACTAGATCTTCTAGGCCACTACGATAGGGGGAAGTATCATGCGCCTTCCCCCAATAGCCCCCTTTAGAAGTCCCCCGACTCCGCATCAGCGCCTCCGTCAGAGTCTATAGGGTCTAGTAAATCATCCTTCGCCTGGTACTCAGTATAGCCCTCCTCAACCTGGAACCCAAAATCCTGTGCCGACCTATTCCCGTCTCCAGTTACAAGCTCTAAGATCTGCACCGCCTCAATCTTCAAAGACACACCCGCGCCCTGCTGGGGGGTGCTCTCATACTCATAGAACGAAAACGCTATACGCCCCTCACTGCCCCCCTTAATCATAACCTTATCAAGGTTAATGGGGACACCCTTAGAATCAAACACAACAGGCCGCCTCGTCCACACCTGCCCGGTCCGCTTTGAGACTCCTGAGGCGCTCATCTTAAACTTGAAAATAACGTTGCCAGTTTCAAGTCCGGTCTCAGGGTCTACCTCGACGGTGAAGGGATAAGGAGCCTTCTTCCGGGGGTTAGCCTTAAGCTGCTTTTTCTCTAGAACATAGCGCTTATACCAATCGTCATGCGCTTCAGTAACAAGGGTTATAAGATCCTCAGCGTCGTCCTTAGCGAGGACAAGCTGGACATGATACTCCCCGGTCTCCCTAAACCTCGTATCCGGGCTATTCAGCCTTGGGTACCTAAACACCCCACGGGGGGTAACATTAACTCCAGACTTTTCGGTCATCCACATCTCCTCCATTCCGTATGGCTATAGAATTCAAGCGTTAAAGCTTATAAAGATCCGCCACCTTTAGAACTTTCTCTACATAGTCCCTTCCCCTCCCTTGCTGCATTCCTGTAGGGCCCGCATTGCAACAAGCTAAGATTGCTTGGAGATTCACGGGTTCACCTCCTCCCCGAATAGGTAGAGGTAGCTGGCCAGGTTGTCGGCATCGCACCGCGGATAGGTCGACGTGCCACGATCCTTGAACACCGGGTGCTTCCGGTCCACCTTGCCCACTAACTCATAGACCCGGCGAAACGTGTGATGCCAATTCCGCGCCCCCTCGGGATCAGCGAAGGTCGAACGTCCGCTCTTGCCCGGCTCACCCCTCCAGCGAAGCGCCTGCGACTTCGACCGAAACTTCTTCACGACCGTCTGCGGATTCCGCAGATCCGTGGATTGCTCCACACCGTAAAACATGAAACGACCCCCTCCTTTTTGATCCGGATCAAGGTGCCGCGCACCGAGTAGGCCGGCCGCAAGACGGCGCTTATCAATACACATAGACACGGTTTAATCCATCTCATGCTGGAAGTAGTTAGCTATTGCCTTGAATTCAGGACGCTTACCTTCACCCTCATGCATGACGTTGTTAACAATTTCCAGAGCCTCTGCTGGTCGAATACCTGCTGAATTCATAAAAAGCTGGAATACAGCAGCAAGAGCCGCAGCTTTAGCCCCAGGAGAATATGCTTGTAGTGCATCAAGTATTGCAAAGCTGGCTCGTGACACTTCCCTCAGGTTTGCGTTAGCAAGCCAATCACGGTTGAACTTCAAAAGACACCACCTCCATAAGACTGTCTATCCTTCTCCTTCTTTAGGGCAACCTAATTGGGCGTCTTAAGATAGTCTTAAGTTTATCTTTAGTATAATCTTAAGTTTATCTTTAGTATAATCTTAAGTTTATCTTTAGTAGATCTTTATTAT
>ERZ795047.1444-NODE-1444-length-25268-cov-4.280728_pt1 | contig 25268 bp, 15 predicted proteins | sample MGYA00375131_ERZ795047 | MGnify/ENA primary metagenome ERZ795047 (study PRJEB30176, sample SAMN05720228) | activated sludge metagenome | isolation source: Anaerobic digester | place: Japan | collected 2015-05-20 ...
TTACAGGCTATGAACATGCCGATTCAATATTTAGTGCAAAGCTTTATGGCGATGCCAACATATCACGGAGTGGCAGTGGTTTTAATATGATACTTCCTGCTGCTGCATCATTTCAGGTTGACTGGAGCATTACTCCAAAATATTATCTCAATCTGGCAGTCATTCAGAATATTCAGATTTTTGACAGAAGTGTAACACGTGCTTCGCAAGTTTCTTTTACACCTCGATTTGAAACCAGAAGAGTAGAGGTGAGTTTACCAATGTCATTGTATCAGTACAATTTTTTCAGAGCAGGTATTGCTATTCGTTATAAGTGGTTTGTTCTTGGTAGTGATAATCTTGGCTGGTGGCCGGGTTTGTATGAAATGAATGGACTTGATTTTTATTTTGGTTTTAAATATACCAGTGATATTTACGATAACATTAGGTTTAAAAAAGGTAAAGGAGGTCATTGTCCGGCTTACAAGTAGGATGATGCATGATTAATTCAGCATACAGCAATTTTTTTTAGTGATGATCAACATCGGCTGACAGAGGCAAGGAGTGATGCGTTGAAATTGATAAGGCAGGATGCAGCGTGCAACATTCAGAATAAATGATTCAGAATAATTTCGTGTACCTTTTAAGTATTTTTGTTTTAGTACTGTCAGATAAAATTTTATAAAAAATAAAGGAGACAGCAGAACGTTTTCTGCTGAGCTCCTTTAAGGGTGGGAATAAAATCCCCGTTTTTTATAAGGTGCGTTTACCATCAACGGTAACGGTATTGCCGCTGTTGTCAGTAAATGTACCATCAATATCATCACCGGAAAGTGTTGCAACTTTGATGTTGTTATCATCAAATAAATCTCCTGATGATGTAATTGTTCCGGAAACATCATTGGTTGCTGTCTGACCATTTTCACGTGATATTCCACCCCATTGACCTAATGGTCTTGAGAGTAGAATATTAAACGTTCCTGTCTCCGGCTCTGTAGTAGAATAGGTGCCTTCAAAGCCTTCAACCAAGGCATTTGAAGTTTCTTTTATGATTGTAAATACTGCATTTGGATGACCCGGAATATTTGATGAAATAATTTGCGGTGTACTTCCATTGTTTTGAACAGAGAAAGTAATACTCACCGCTTGTCCGTTTAATGTGCCTGTAAAAGGAGCAATGTAAGGCTGACCACTAACCCAACTAACTGTAGAGGTTAATATGGCTGAAACACCATCAACAACCATGGTTGCTGTAATGTCATTCGTGCCATTTTGAATGGAAAATTTTATGGTGCCTGAAGAGCCAATCAATATGCCTTTATAAACACCTTTGCTGCTACCATCGTTGGCAGCTAATGCTTCTGCCTGAGTTACACAACTGCTGCACGTATAATGAGGATTGTCTTTATCTTTCTTTTTACATGAAGTAAAAGTCAATGTGGCAATGCATAAAATGGGAATGATTATCTTTTTCATTTTTTCTATTTTTTAATTGTAATTAATGATTAACGGAAAGTGTATTTGCCTAACCAAATGTTTTTGTAATCCTCATCATGTCCGATGTAGAAACGGTTGTTATCTTTATCTGTCAGGCTGGTGATACTATGATAGACTAAGTATTTTCCTTTTTCACCCAGCTCGGTAAAGTTGCTTACTGAGTGATTAGAAAGTGTGATATTGGCGATGCGTGGAAAGTAATGCGATGAAAGAGAGAAATTGCCGCTATATGCAGCCGCTACTGAAGCATAATATTTAGCTGCCTGCACTTCTAAAATTTCCCAATAGACAGATTTACCATCTGCAGATGGAATAAAGTTTTGAATTGCCGAAAACACTTCGTTTTTACTATCATCTAAAAGTTTGTTCACCGCATATTGTGCTACTAATTTTCCCTGATTGTCAAATTGCATGCATACATAGTCGTAATATCTGAATTCATAGGAGTTGCCACCATTCACTACTTTTTTATCAGACAACTGACCTGCAACCAGCACATCACCGGAGGGTGCAACAAAAAGATTTTCAATAACTATTTTCTTTCCGGTATAGGGTTGGCCTTTTTTCTGTGAAGGAGGAGTAACCATTTTTGTTTTAAAATCTTTTACCGGCTCTGTGGAAGCAAATGCAAGTTTACCATCAGAGAATCTCAATAAGTGCAAGTTTGTAAATTCAGTTCCCATAGCGCGCTTTTCGTATTTGTCCATTTGCCTGTTATTGGAAGTTGAGTATCCTGGATTGTCAATAGGAGCATAACTGGTAAATACCTTATTGTAGGCCTCATTGCTTTTGCCAGATCCGGCAATGAAATACAAGTCACCGTTAGCTTCGCTATAATCCATTATCAACATGTTGGGCGATGGCGAAGTAAACTCATTGCTTTTTGCAACCTTGCTGTCTGCACTACATTCAATGTAATAATATTTTTTGGTGTCACTCATACCTTCATTAGGTGCAAATACAGCAAAAATGTTTCCTGATTTCAGTGTACCACAATAAACCAAGGAATATTTTCCTTGTAACGGCAGTTTTGTTTCAGTCATGTTTAAACCTTTGTCAACGTGAAGACAAACAAACTGATCATCATCACCGCTGTCATAGCTGGCAAGTATCAGCACGCTGCCATCATCGTCATTGCCATAAGCAGCAAAGCCTCTGTACTTGCTATCATTATTCTTTGGTTTTACAACTTCTTTTGAAATACGGCTGCCCCATTGATATTTTTGTTTATCGAAATTCCAGTTTCTTTCCCAGACTTCCTGTTGCAGATTTAAAGACATACTCATTACATTAAATGAGTTGCCACCACCAACAAATGCTTTTATCAAAGTAACTTTTTGGTCAGGCTGTGTTTGTTTGTCTTCTTTTGTCTTTTCAACTCCGATGAATTTCAGATTTTTATCAAAGACATAATCTTCGTAATTAACCTGATCACTCTTTTTGTCAACCTTCATTTTGTAAGTCATTCTGATGTTGCCGTCAGCACTTAGCTCGGCATTTGCCAGAATACCTTTTTGAGCAGGTTTCGACAACTCATGTGTTGTTTCATTGTTTTGTGCAATGAGAGCGGTCGGGAAGAGGATGGCAGAAGCAAGCCATACTGCGGAAAATTTTGGTAACGTTTGTTTCATTTTTTGTTTTTTTTTAATGAAACAAAATTAGCCCCTGTGTAAAGGTTAGTCAATCACCATTTAGTAGTAATTATTTTTTGAAAACTTTGTTAAGCGCTTCAGTTCTTGAATTTACCTGAAGTTTGTGATAGATATTCCGAATGTGTGTGCGGACGGTTTCTGTACTTAAAAAAAGTTGATCGGCAATTTCCTTATATCTCATTCCTTTAGAAAGTAAATCAACAATGAGTCGTTCGCGTTCAGACAATTTTTCATATTCCGGACTTACAGGTGTTTCCATAAAACTTGAAACCACTTTGCGTGCAATATGGCTGTTCATTGGAGAACCACCTCTGTAAACATCATTTATAGCATCTAATAATTTTGATGGTTGTGTTGTTTTGGTGAGGTAACCCATGGCACCGGCTTTCAGTGCTTTAAAAACATGCTCAGAATCATCGAATGAAGTACATATCAAAAAATTGGTTGACGGGCATTTGTCTTTTAATTCAAGAATACAATCTATGCCGGTCTTGCCTCCTAACTGAATGTCTGTCAGCACTACATCAAGTTGCAAAGTAGGTATGATATTTATGGCATCTTCTGCATTTGAGAATAAATGTTTGCAGGAAAAGCCTTCACTGCCATCAATTAATATTTGCAGATTCTCTCTAATGTGCTTTTCGTCTTCAATGATACCAACCTGAATTGTCATAAGACAAATATAGGTCTTTCATTAGCAAATGCTATACTACTAAAGTAGTATATTCAGATTTTTTTCCAAAGAAAGTATAGAGCCTTCGCCCGGTTTTGAAGATATATTTAGTGATGCTCCGATAGTTTTACTTCTCTCAGACATGTTCCTAAGTCCGTTTCCTGTTGTCTTTTCATTCATGCTAAAGCCAATGCCATTTTCAGTAATTATAAGTTTAAAAACAGGTTGAATTTCTATCCTGATAGATACCTTAGAAGCGTTTGAGTGTTTAACAATGTTCTGTAAAGATTCTTTAACTATCATCAGAATATTTCTGCTTATTTCAATATTTATTTTTTCTGAAGGTATATTTTCAGGAAAGGCATAGCTTACTTCTATTGGAAAGTCTTCTAAATACTCTGTAGAAAATTCGCGCACACGGGCAATCAGATTGTCTAATGTTGAATTCATCGGATTCATGTTCCAAATCATGTCGCGCATGTTGTCAATCAATTGATGCGATGTACCTGTAATTGTCTGCAAAGTTTCTTTTAGCTGAACTTGGTCTTTGGTTTTCATTTCTAAAATTTCTGACAGGAATTTGATTTTTGTTAATCCTGAACCCAATTCATCATGTATGTCCTTTACAATGCGTATTCGTTCATTTTCTTCTGTTTGTCTGATTGTGTTTTGTTGGTTTATTAACTCAGCTTGTTTACGCCATCGTAAATAAAAATAAATGGCAATGACAATTGTTGTGATAAGAATGAGTAAGATGATTACTAAAGCATTTTGTTTTTTAATATTTTCCTTTTGCTCTTTCAGCCGGAGCTGGTTAATAAATGATTGTTGATTAAGAAGTTTGATAGTTGACTCTTTCTTTTCAAGACTGTAACGTGCTTCCATCTCTGCCAGCCTGTTGTAAAATGTAATTGGCTGTATGCTGTCTTTGATTCTATAAGCCTGAAGCAGATTTTCCATTGCAGGCTCATACTGTTTAATTGATGCGTAAAGTTCAGAAAGTGATTTGTAACAATCGCGTTCAATAATTTTATTGTGATTGTCTTTTGCAAGTGTTAATGCTTTCTGAATCCATTCAATAGCTTTTCTGTTTTGACCAAGCTCAATATAGATATCGCCAAGTTGCTGATAGGTGCCTGCCTCAATCTCCGGATAGTTACCCGGCTGAATAACCTCAAGGGCGTGTAATGCAGTTTCAAGTGCTTGTTTAGTTTGATTATGTTCAAGATAAATACGGCTCAGGTTAGAGTAACATATTGATTTGCTGCGTTCATCACCTAAAGTTGTTGCAAGTATTAGTGCTTGCTGATAGCAATTTGCAGCACTGTCATCGAGCATTTGTTTGTAGTAAGAGTTTCCGTTCTGAATCAGAGAAGTTATTTGCCCTGTCAGATTATTCATTAGTTCATATTGAATGATACTTGTTTTTATTGTACTTATTGATTGTTCGTAAAGATTTTGCCTGTAATAAATTTTACCTAATACCTCATGCAACCAAACTTCTCCTTCTTTGCTTCTATTTTTCTGATATATTTTATAAGCTTTACCATAAAGATCAAGTGCTTTGGAAGGAATATTTTCTTTGATGAATACTTCTGATAGTTGAAGGCAGGATTTGAAGAGTTGTATGGTTGTGTCATTGGATGAAAACGAACTTATACTCTCATTATAATAATATTGAGCAGAGTCTAATTTGCCAATATAGAAATAGCAAGCACCTAATGTTGATAGTAGCTGTTGTCTTAGTTTTAAATTAATTGATTTTGATGAATGTAATATTTTGTTTAGCCCTTCAATTGCAATATTACTTTTGTTTGTTTGTGATTCAATTATGCTTTGCAGACAGGAACTTGCAACAATACCTTCTGTATATTCAATGTTAACTGCTTTAGTTTTTGCATCAACTGCAATTGTATAAGCACGTTTAAAGTCACTTTTGTAAATTATTTCAGCTTCTGATATTCTTGCATCAATCAGTTTTTGTTGTGCTGTAGGTGTAGCGTCAGATGCATATAATACATAGTGAGAAAGCAATAAAAAAACACAAAATATTATTCTTGACAGAAAAGGAGACATGAAATTAGAAATCGCATGCTAAGGTAATAAAACAATATTACCGTAAGTGAGTTATCTTGTCAACAAAACACTTTACATTCTTAAAAAAAATAAACTACCTGTTTGACTGATTGGGAATATCATCAAGGTGCATCTCAAATTGATCTTCTTTCTCTTTATACTTCATTATTTGATCTAATGCATCAGGAATAACATCACTGCAGATAACAATAAATGAGCCTTTTTTGCCATTGTTAATAGCATGGTCAATGGCTTCGCGTTCTAAAGGTATTACGGTGACTTTTTTGTTGGCATCTACAGACTTGATACCTTCCAGCATAAAATCAATGATTTCTTTTTCTGTCCTACCGCGAAGATTTCTGTCCTGGCGAATAATGATTTCATCAAACATCTTTGCTGCCAACGAACCTAATGCTACAATGTCTTCATCGCGTCTGTCGCCAACACCTGCAATGACACCAACTTTCGGTTTAGCATCAACTTTTTCGAGGAAGCGGGCAATAGCCTGAAATCCTGCAGGGTTATGTGCATAGTCCACCATGACCGTAAATTTCTTGAATTGGAACATGTTCATACGACCTGGTGTTTGTACCGGAGATGGAATAAATGTTTCCAATGCAAGTCTAATGTCTTCAATTTTAAAATTACGGATAAAAGCAGAAAGAATAGCAGGTAAAATATTCTGAATCATAAAAACTGCTTTACCGGAAAAGGTGAGTGGAATGTTGATGACTTTATGTACTCTCAGTTTCCAAGTACCTTTACAAATAGTTACAAATCCATTTTCAAGAATTGCAGCAAGGCCACCGGCTTCACAATGACTTTTAATGATTGCATTGTTTTCATCAAGACTGAAATAAGCTACATTACAATCCAGATTACGAGCCATAGCTGCTACCAAATCATCATCGGCATTTAAAATAGCATAACCATTAAGTTGTACACTTTCAGGTACCACGGCTTTAACTTTCGACATTTCTTCAAGCGTGTTGATACCCTTAAGTCCAAGGTGATCTGCGGCAACATTGGTAACTACGGCAATATCACAACGGTGAAAGCCAAGACCGGCACGCAGTATGCCGCCTCTGGCTGTCTCTAAAACTGCAAAATCAACAGTAGGGTCTTTTAAAACAAACTCTGCACTTTGTGGTCCTGTACAATCGCCACGCTGCAACATTTGATTCTGAATGTAAATACCATCCGTGGTAGTGAAACCTACTTTATGCCCACATGTCTTAGCAATGTGTGCTATCAGACGTGTGGTAGTAGTTTTACCATTGGTGCCTGTGACAGCAATTATTGGAATACGATAATTACTTCCGGGAGGATAGAGCATGTCAACAACAGGCTCTGCAACATTGCGCGGCAGCCCATCAGTAGGAGCAATGTGCATTCTGAAGCCGGGCGCAGCATTAACTTCCAGTACGGCACCACCGGTTTCTGTCAACGGCTCGCTGATGTCGGGAGTCATAATGTCTATGCCGCAAATGTCGAGACCAATAATTCTTGCAATACGTTCGCACATAAAAACATTATATGGATGAACAATGTCTGTGACATCTGTTGCTGTTCCACCTGTACTCAGGTTTGCAGTTCGTTTCAGAAACAACTCTTCACCTTTTTTAAGAATGCTGTCAAGTGTCAGCCCTTTTTCCACTAAAATATTCTGTGTCATCTCATCAATCTTTATTGATGTAAGCACATTTTCATGTCCATATCCTCTACGTGGATCTGCATTAACGGCATCAACCAATTGTTGAATGGTGCTTTTACCATCGCCAACAACCGCTGCGGGTTTGCGCTGTGCTGCACAAACAAATTTATAGTTGATAACTAAAATCCGATGATCATAACCTATTATATACTTTTCAACGATTACAGAGCGTGAAATTTTCTTTGCTATTTCTAATGCCTCTACAGCCTGATCCCAATTGACAATATTAATTGTTGCGCCTCGACCATGATTACCATTTAGTGGTTTTATGACTAAAGGATATCCTAAATCTTCAACAGCATCTTTCAATCCTTCTTCATCACGAATTATTTTGCCTCTGGGGACAGGGATAGACTGAGCTTCAAGCAGGTTTTTGGTATCTTCTTTATCACAGGCAATTTCTACAGCAATGCTACTGGTAGTGCTTGCAATCGTAGCCTGAATTCTGCGCTGGTTGATGCCATACCCCAATTGAACTAAAGAATGTCGGTTCAAGCGAATCCATGGTATGCCTCTTGATGCTGCTTCTTCTACAATAGAACCGGTGCTGGGCCCCAGACGTTCGTCTTCGCGAATTTCACGAAGTTGTTGTATGTCGTTATTTAAATCATAAGTTTTATTGTCTATAAGAGCCTGTGCAATACGAACTGAGGCACGTGCAGCATATACTCCGGCCTTTTCTTCTATGTAAGAAAAGACAACATGATAAACTCCATGCTCTCCGGTACCACGAGTACGGCCAAAGCCTGTATCCATGCCGGCAAGCGTTTGCAATTCCAAAGCAATATGCTCAATCACATGTCCCATCCAGGTGCCTTCTTTAACACGCTTAAAAAAACCTCCTTCATGATCTTCGCTGCATCTGTGCGATTGCATGCTCGGAAACATTTTTTTCAATCTTTCCAGAAAGCCTTCAATTTTGTCGGTTGGTCGCTCTTCCAGTTCTTCCAGATCCAACTTCATTACTATAAGCTTATGTCTGCGTATGCTCCAAAAGTTTGGTCCCCGCATGGGGCGAATTTCAAGTATCCTCATAAAAAAACCATTTGGTTGTGGCACGAATATAAAACAATCTGTTCAATTCAAAAAGATTTTGAAATGCTTGGCTAATAATTGTAACTTTAATTACCTCCTACAATTTGAAAATTATATTATTGATTTGGTTTTGTTTAATGGGGAGTTGGTATCAATGCAAAAGCCGTTTGGCGAGAAAAGTTCAAACCAAACGGCTAGTGATAATTATTGGGTTAGCTTACTTAATAATAAGTTTTTTTGTAACCACCTTTTCTTTACCAGAAATTTTAATCAGATAGATACCGGGCTTAAAGTTTATAGGAATAACCATCATTTCATTTCGAGCATCAATCATTTTTAACAGGTTGCCAGCGATGTCATAAAGTTCAAGTTTAATATTTTCATTTGCAAAGTAGGATAAGTCAACTTGAATTTCATTTGATGCCGGGTTTGGATATACTTGTATTGATTCAGCCAAATCTTTTGGATTATCAATTCCGGTATAAAAACAATTGGCATCTGTTGAAATTGCAGCAGCCCAACCAGACCTCGTAGCACCGTTATCTGTTGATACTTTTAAAGTTAAGCTTCCATCGGTGGCTGTTGAGGTGAATGTGGTATCAAAGGTGTTTGAATTTAGAATGCCTAACAATGGAGCAGTTGTACTGTTTCCATTATATATCAGAATTGAATCGAATACATTGTAAACTTCAAGATAATTAAAGTTTATTGATGTATAGCTATTCGGTTGTGTTGGATAAATTGTTACAACGGAATTGTCGTTGTCGTTGTAGTTGATATCTGGCCCTCCATTATCCATTATAATTCCATTGTCAGTAGTATATATACCTTGCATCGAAATTATTTTTTTTGGTGCTGATGTTGAAACAATGCCAGCCCATCCAAAGATAGTTGCTCCGTTGTCACTGATAGTTTTGATAGTAAGGCATCCTGTAGGATGTGTTGAAGTGATGGTGCCATATCCAATATTAGTTCCTAATAGTGAAATAATGGGATCGGTAGCTGAAGGCCCGTCATGAATTTCTATATAATCAAAATTATTATACAAGCCAAATTTAGTTAACATAATACTGATTTTATCTCCTGTGTTTGCGGGTCGTAGATATGTGGTAGTATTAATATTATCGGTATAATTCCCAAAAGGTCCTCCTTGGTCATAATAAGATTTTGGCTCATTGATAGTGTAGGTACCGGGTAGTGAAATTACTTCCTGTAAACTATCTGTACCAATTGTTGCAGCCCAGCCTGCAATAGTAGCCCCATTGTCAGAAATAAATCTAACTGTTAAGCTGCCCGTTGGATTTGAAGCTGAAGCACGAACGGTACCATATCCTGCATTTTCAGTTAGGACAGCAATGATTGGGTCAGTTATAGAAACACCATCATGTACCTCTAAAAAATCGTAAACATTGTAAGTATCTATGAATGTAAAACTCAATCCGATTTTCTTTTGATTTGATGTTGGAGTGAATGTGTAAGTGTAATCCGATTGATTGGCATAGGAGCCTCCATTACCTCCTGCATCCATAAAAAATCCACTATCTGTAATGTATGTTCCCGGCAACGATACTATTTGTGGTTGAGTAGTTGTTGAGATATAAGCCGCCCATCCATCACTTGTTGCACCAGCATCGGAAATAAAACGAAAAGTTAGACAGCCCTGAGTATTACTTGCTTTAATGGTTCCATAACCCGAACGATTAAATAACTTTGCAATTAAAGGTGCTGTAAAAATATTATCGCCATCGTAAACCTCAAGATAATCCAAATCGCTATAAGTACTGAAGCCTGTAAATGAAACGCTGATTTTATCTGATGAATTTGTTGGAAAAAAAGTAACTGTACTGTTTAATCCTGAATTGTTATCATAATTTGCATCGGGTCCACCATTATCAAAAAAGTATGCTCCGGAAGTAGTGTAACTAGCAGTTGTATTTAATGGCATATTATATGAAGATGCATTTGTATTACATGTAACTGTAGCAGTCCACCCATAACTATTACCATTACTTCCACTAACCAATTTAAAAGTGAGACTCCCGCTGCTGTGTGTTGATGATAACGAAAATGCATTTAGATTTCCTGTATAACTACCTAACAAGGTTGCATTGGTGTCAGGGCCATTATAGATAAATTAAAGCTATGAAAATTGACGTTTAGTTTGTCGGTTGGTCCTGAAGGTATGAGAGTAGTTACAACATTATTGTTGTCTGTATAATTGAAATTAACTCCACCACTATCATAAAATCTAGCAAAGCAATTAACAACAAAAGATTGATTTGCCAACAAAGTGATTTCTTCTACAGAATTAAATGTGGTTATTGATGCTATCCATCCGGGTGCATTGCCTGATGCGTTAGTAACAAATCTGAAAGTTAATCCACCGGAAGAGTTTGACGCATGAATGGTTCCTGTACTGATGCTTGTTATTGTTGCAATTGGTGTTCCTGTTGCAGTAGCGGCATCATATACCTCTAAATAATCACCAAAAGCAATGTTACATTCATGAAAAGTCACAGAAATGAAAGAGCCTGCTGTTTTAGGGAGTATAGTTGTAATAGTTGTATTGGCAAAATCAGGATAGTCAGCCAAGCTTCCACCGCTATCAAAAAACCTTCCTCTGTCCATTAAAAAGGTTCCGTTGGCAATAGTGGTAATATCTTCCGGGTGATAATTAACTACAATTGAAGCCGCCCATCCGGGAGCTGTACCTGAAGCGTTTGATGAAAAAACAAAGGTGAGTGAACCATCAGCAGCAGAAGATGTAATTGTCCCAAAATTCTTGTCATACCCTGTTATGGTTCCAATTTGATTGACTCCGGGTGTTGAACCATTAAAGATTGTTAATGCATCACCATAGTTAAGATTACAGTCATGAAATATGACACTTATTTTATCACTTGGGTTATTAGGATATATGGTAGTTATAACATTGGTTGCATTATTCTCATAATCATTATTTGGACCACCGCTGTCAAAAAATCTTCCACCTGAAGAATACCATTTACCACTTGCAATCATGGTTATGTCTTCGGGTAATGTATCAACAGTTATTGATGCCCTCCAACCTTCGTCAATGTTTGTGTTGTTTGAATGAAACAATAATGTAATGCTGCCATCGTTTGCAGAAGATTTAATTGTTCCATATTTAACACCACCTGACATTTCTCTAATTAAGGGTGCTGCTACTGAATTTCCATTATAAACTCTTAGATAATCAGTTGTTTCCTCGGTGCTGAATTTGTGAAATGTAATACAGATTTTACTGTTTGGCAGATTTGCCGGTGGATAGATTGTTAATGTGTCTTGTTGATTGTTGACATAGTCATTGTTTGGACCGCCACCATCATAAAAGTTGGCAGAACAAGTATAAACTACTCCGGAATGCATGTTGATTCCATTGCCTCCCAATGCAAAGCCTGCAAACATCACATGAATTGCAGCGATAAAAAATAGTATAAGTTTTTGTCTCATTGTTTGATTTTTTAATTGGTTATAATTTTGATTTATTTTATTGTAATTAGTTTTTCTAAACGCAGTGATAATTCCTTGGATTTTTTAATTTGATTTGTTGTAAAGTTTGATTCTTGGTTTAAAAAAGAAGCATTAGAGTCTATCTTTATTATTTCCTGTTGTATTGTTATGTAATCATTAAATTTCAGATCCCCGTTTTGCTTTTTTTTCTCCCATTTTGACAGTAGGCTTTCCATTTGGCCGATTTTGGTATCTGTATTATCAGTCATGCACGAAACAGTGAATAGTATAAGTAATTTTGGTATTATGCTAAGCCAGTTTTTCATCATAATGTAGTAGCATAATATTATTTAAAACCGGAGCTGTATAAATTACCGAGCACATCTAATTCCTGTATCGAGCCGTTTATTTTGTAATTTTTATTTAGTTGATAACGGTGATTTTTCCAGGTGTAAACAGGGAAGCTAAAGCCGGGTCCACCAATTTGTATGGGCGGCATAGACGAAGTTTTGTCGTCAATAATTTGCGGTATGCCGGGTAATGACAATACATTACTGTATTGTTCACTTTCGTTTTTCATCAGCAGACTAAAACCCTGACCGGTATTACCATACAAATATGTGCTGTAAGTAATGACAAAGATGTCTTCACTTTGATCATGATTGATATCAACCGGTACTATTTGCACCTCAACTTCCTCTCCTTCTGAATCAAACTTCTTTGTAGCAGGGCTATAGTGAAGGCCTGTCAGCTCGGCAATTTTGTTCTTTTCTTCTGATGATATTTTTGATTTTACGTTTAGGAATAACTGTTCTGCTGTACTGGAAGCTTTTACTTCGTCATCTACAGACTCAATTTTAATGCTCCCTTGCCCACAACCAGTGAATATCAGACTTGCTACAAGAAAGGTTGTTATTGCGGCAGAGAAAGGGAATTTCGATTTATTCATAGCAGGTATTTATTTGGTAACGGTGATATTATTGCGGAGTGAAAAATCATAAAGTTTTAATGACTTTTTCTGATCGCTGCTTTTGTTGTAATAAAAGGCATACTCTCCTGCAGGCACATCATTTTCAAAATAAACTTTATAAAGTCGTTCGGAAACTTTTACACTTTTATATTCAACAACACCTTTAGAGAAACCTTCCTCCTGAGAGAATGATGACCTGCGTGCAATTTGTATCTGACGGCCACTTTTGGATGTAGTGGCTCTTACCAAAACAAATTCTTTCGGGCTTGCAACACCTTCATAGGTGCTTTCTTTTACTTCATTAATATCTTTTCCATCTATAGAAAGATAGAAGTAGAAAACAGGTCTTTGGTCGGTAATGGTTGTGCTGGAATGTTCTCCAGCCAAACCCACTTTAGTACTGATGCCGGAAATTCCTCCGGAATAGTGATTGCCTAAGGATTCTCCAAAACCACCCTTCTTGGTCTGATTTGTGGTCGTGGGTTCAATCATAATATAGTCTTGTTTAGGTGTAAACTGTTCGTAATATATTCCGGGTATGGACAACTTTGTAGGTGGAGGTAAATCTTGAGGATGTTCTTTAATATTTGCAGTAGTTACATTAGAGGCTGTATTTGATGGCGGATTCATCATAACCTTAACAATTTTATCAGAAACACCTGCATTTTTCAGTGCAATCAGTGCATCAGTACTGGTGTTAAAATTATTTCTTGAAAGATTGATTTTTTTCAGAATGAGATCGGTGCTGACTTTTCCGCCATTCATTTTAATAACATCATCATTTGTAATAACAGGCATGTTACGGCAAGCCAGCATCATTTCGTTTATTACATTTTCGGGCACCTTTGTGGCTTTTAAATCAATAATGCCATCTGTTGAAAGGTCAAAAGTGTTACCTGAACTTTTTATTTTGTTGATGATAATGTTGTTGTTCATTTTGGCATTAACCAACGAAACAATACTTTGGTTGCTGAGTGTTTCCTGAGCTTTGCATTGCCATATTCCTGCAATAAGCATGACTACGGTTAATAGTTGTGAAGTTAACTTTTTCATTTGATTTTTGATTATTTAGGTCAAATGTAAAGTGAGGTAATATGGCGTACAATCTACTTCTCTTAGTTGCATTGTTTCAATGAGCCAATGTAAGTTTTGGCCGATTATCTGCATTTCTTATATTTGAAGCCCAACCTGACTAAAATGAGAGGTCTGAAATTTATTGCTTTCTTTTTCCTTTTGAATCTTTATAATGCCAATTCTGAGGTTTTGGATTCATTGCTATTGAAAGCTGACGGCTATCGGATTAGTGATACCATTAGAGCGGGAGTGCTGAATAGTCTTGCTGTTGAGCTCTCGTCATCAGATTATGAAAAAGGATTGAAGTATGCAGATAGTGCTATTGTGCTGAGTACAGCAATAAAAGCAGATAAGAAGCTTGCTACAGCCTATTTTGCCAAAGCACGAAACCTGTCAAGCGGAGGAGATGATTCTTTGGCAATCATTAATTATCAAAAAGCATATTTATTATATCTGAAAACAGGAAATTTTACGGCCTGTGCTACTTCACTTCAGAATATGGGAATATCTTACTATAATTTATCAGACTACTCTTTGGCAGCAGAGAGACACAGTGCAGCATTGGATATTTTTAAAAAGGTCAGAAATGACAGAGGTACAGCAGCTGCATTAAATAGCTTGGGTATCATAGCTATGGAAGTGGCAGACTACACCAAAGCCATGGAACTTTATTTTGAAAGTCTGAAACTGGCTAAAAAAATTGAAGACTCCACCTTGCTGGCCAATTCATATTCCAATATAGGTATTGTATATAAAAATCTTGGTGATCTAAATAAAGCACTAGTCTATCAAAACATAGCATTGCAATTAAATATAAAAAGACAAATGGCTTATGAAACTGCAAAATGCTATAATAACATTGCAATTGTTTATAGTGTGATGGAACAATCCGATAAAGCTATTGAGAGTTACAATAAGGCACTGGCGATTAATGAAAAACTCAAATATAGTTTTGGCATAGCCAGCAATTATTTAAATTTAGGAATCGAATTGCTTGCCACAAACAAAATTTTGGAGGCTTATGGTTCAATGAAAAAAGCAGAAAGTCTGTTTAAAAAAATTGGCGATCGTAACTCAGAAGCAGTAGCCATAAAAGTTCAATCGTCACTGTTAATGAATGCACCGGATAGCATATTGAGATTTTTAAAGATACCCGTTTCGCAAAGAAATACTCAGTGTTTGTCAATGCATCAAAAGGCACTGGAAGTCTTTAGGGAAACCGAAGATATTTCCAATGTTGCAGACGTAGAAAGTGAAATGAGTACTCTTTATGAGAGAATGGGAGATTTGAAAAATTCATTACATTATTTTAAAGAATATTCTTTGCACAAAGACAGCATGGCTGTTGAAGACAAAAAGAGTGAAATTGAACGAAGCGAGTTAAAGTTTCAATTTGAGGCAAAGGAGCAGCAGTTAAAACTAGAGAATGCTCAAAGAAGTACAGCTTTGAAAGAAGCCGAAATGAAACGAAAATACTATATGGCGGGAAGTGTGTGCTTGCTGCTGCTTTCGGGAGGAGCTTTTGTAGCCTATAAGCAGCGTAAAGATGTGTTGGTTAAGAAGAAAGAAGTTGAGTTAAATGCAGCAGTAAAAGAATCAGAGTTTAAAGCATTGCGCTTGCAAATGAACCCTCACTTTATGTTCAATTCTTTAAATTCGATTGCAGATTTTATTGATAAGAACAAATCTCAAACAGCTTCAGATTTTGCTGTAAAATTCAGCAAATTGATGAGGATGATTTTAGAATATTCAGAGCAGCAGGAGATAACCTTGAAAGAGGAGATAGATTTGCTGGAACTTTATTTAAAGCTGGAGTCAATACGACTAAGTCCCAAATTAAATTATCATATTGACATAGACAAAGAAGCCGATGCAGATAACATTTTGATACTGCCCATGCTCATACAACCGTTTGTTGAGAACAGCATCATTCACGGCATTACACCATTAAACAATTCCGGAAATATTAAGATTAGCTTTTTAATACAACAAAATGAGTTGGAGATTGTAATTGATGATGATGGAGTGGGAATGCATGCTGCAAAGACTACGAACGAAAGAAAATCGATGGCGATGAAAATTACCAGCGAAAGAATTGCTTTGTATAATGAAAAGTATCATGCCAATGCATCTCTTCAGTTGATAGCCCTGAACCCCGGAACCAGAGTTCAGTTGAGGATGCCATTAAAATACAGATATTAATTTATTTATAACGGAATGTTGAAAGTAGTAATTGTTGACGATGAGCAGCATTGTATAGACAGACTAACAATGTTGTTGGAAAAAGCTAAAGATAGAAATATAAAACTGTCAGGAACAGCTACCAGTGTTGATGAGGGGTTGAAGTGTATTGAGAAATATAATCCTGATTTGGTTTTTTTAGATGTTGAGATAGGAGGCAAAACAGGTTTTGATTTGTTGCGTTCCATCACTTCTCCAACTTTTAAAGTTATTTTTACAACAGCGCATGATCGCTATGCCATTCAGGCAATTAAATTTTGCGCACTCGATTACTTATTAAAACCAATTGATGAAGATGATTTTAATCAAGCCATTTCAAAAGTTGTTGCAATAGATAATGTTCCTGATATTTCAATGCAGATAACAGAACTGCTTAAAGGAATAGAAGCGAAGCCCAAGAAAATTGGACTGCCAACAATAAACGGGATTGTTTTTGTAGCTGTTTCAGATATTATCCGATGCCAGGCAGATGGCAATTATACAGAGTTCTATTTAAACAACAAGCAGAAATTGGTTGTTTCAAAAACACTAAAAGAGTTTGAGGGCTTTTTGACTCCGTATAATTTTTTCAGAGTGCACAACTCCAATTTAGTGAATCTGGAATTTGTGAAAAGTTACAATAAAGGCAAAGGAGGATTTCTTATACTGGAAGATAACAGTACAGTAGAAGTTTCTTCGCGCAGAAAAGATGAATTGCTTAAAAAGTTAAGCCTGATATAAATTTATAACCACTAAAAAGTTGTTTACAGAAAATTAATCCTGTTCATAAACACTTCTTTATAGCTCTTGCCAATTGGGATGGTTTTGTCATTGATAACAACTGCACCTTCATCCATGTGACTTATTTTATCCAAAGCAATAATGTAGGAGCGATGTACACGCATAAACTTCTCTGGTGGCAATTTGGTTTCAATATCTTTCATTGTTGCATGAATCACAAACTGATCTTCTTTAGTCTGAATAATCACATAATTGTCCATTGCTTGCAGCCAGTATATGTTTTCGAGAAATACTTTTACGAGCATTGCACCTCTTTTTACAAAGAAGGAATTTTGGATTACCTGATTTTCGAGAGGATTGGAAGGTGCTTCAACAGGCTTTTCTTCTGTAGGTTTTATTACAGGTTGAACAACAGATTTCTCTGACTTTGAAGATCCAATGACAACGGCATAGCCGAGAAGCTGGTTTTTTTCATCACGAATAGGGGAGCATGTAAAGTCAGCTTTTATATTGCTGTAATCTCTAACAATAGTAATAGTACTTTGCTTTATACTCAATATCTCGTCCTGCTTCATGAGCTTGCCCAAATTGTCGGCATTGACAATTTCATATTCATCGCCTTCAATTTTAATAAGCTTAAACAAACTCATTCCTTGCGCACTTTCATTGCCGAATCCGGTTATGTTTTCAGCTTTTGGATTTAAAAATGTTATCCGGAATTCTGTATCAGCAACTAAAATTGCTTCTTCTACATTGGCTAAGGCATTGGCAAATCTTCTTTCGTTTTCACGAACCTGCAAGTCTTTCTGAAATTTATACAATGCCATTTCAACGGTTGTCTGTAAGTCCGATTCGTTGAATGGTTTAACCAAATAGCCATAAGGCTCAGTAATCTTTGCTCTGTCAAGTGTGTTTTTGTCAACAAACGAAGTAAGAAAAATTACAGGAATATCATACTTCTGTTTTATGTGTTCTGCAATGTGAATACCATCCTGATCGCCTTTTAGTTTTATATCAAGAAACACCAAGTCGGGCTCCAGTTCTTCAAGTCTTGCATAGGCATTCTGAGCAGATGATGCCGTGGCAGGAACATCATATCCCAGACGAATTAATGTTTGCTGTATGTCTTTTGCAACGATACTCTCGTCTTCAACAACTAAAATTCTTATTTTGTCCATATTTGAAAAATTTAATACGATGGTTTAAATTTAATAATTACTTTTAATCCGTTTCTGTTTTCTACCGTCACTTTCCCGTCTATCTGATCGCTCAGTACATTCACTAATTGAATACCTAAGGTGTCAGCAGTATCAAAATCTTTCCCTTCAGGTAATCCTTTTCCATTGTCAGCAACACTTAACAGATAATAGTCATCTTCTTTTTTAAATGTCACCCTAATTACTCCCTCTTCATCTCCAAACGCATGTTTAATAGCATTGCTAACAAGTTCATTAATTATCAATCCGCATGGTACTGCTGTATCAATGTCCAAAGATATTTTTTCTGCTTCAATCTGCAAACGTATTTTTTGAGGATTGGCATTTTGCGATTGCATAATGGTTTCACAAAGGCGTTTGATATAGTCATCAAAATCAATGCGTGATGTTCCGTCACTCTGATAGAAACGGTCGTGTATCAAAGCCATAGAACGTATTCTGTCTTGTCCTTCTTTGAGGATTTTGTGTGATGCCTTATCCTGCAAATAAGCACTTTGTAAATTGAACAGGCTTACAATAATCTGCAAATTGTTTTTTACCCTATGATGTATTTCTTTTAACAGAATATTTTTTTCGTCTAACGATTCACGAATTTGCTGCTCCATCTTTTTGTGCAAGGTGATGTCTGTGTCTATGACCACAATATTGCTCAATTCATCTTTGTCGTTAAATACCGGTGTCAGCGTACTGGAAGTCCAGAGTTGTTGTCCATTACGATGCGTAATCTTGGTTTCGTAAATAACAGATTTATGTTCTTCCAGGCAGTCTTTAATGATTGTTTTTATATTGTCATTATATGAAAGTTGTGTTAGCTTGCTGCCTTGCTTGCGTATTATTTCATCCATAGTATAGCCATGCATACGGGTATAACCTTCATTCACAAATTCTAGATTAAGGTTATGGTCAAAAATCATAACAGCATTGTCTGTTTCACTTGCAACTATTGAAAGTTTTGCAAGTTGCATATTGTTTTCTCTAAGCTGATGGGTACGCTCATTGATTTTTTGCCTCAATAGAAGTTGTGCATTACGTAAACTACGAGTTCTTAACTTCAGAATTACTAAGATGAGAATTATCAATGCAACAAAGTAGATGAAATAAAAAAAGTTAGTACGCCAAACAGGTGATTTAACTTTAAAATCATAGGTCAAAGATGGACTCCAGTCATGGCCGTTTGCTGTTGCCTGCACCTGAAATGTGTAATTGCCCGGTGGCAGGTTAGAATAGTTTGCAATATTTAAGTTGGTGGCAGGTACCCAATAGTCATCAAAGCCGTCAAGTTTCCATCTGTATTGTAATGCATCCGGTGATGCAAAATAAATTCCTGTGAAATGAAAATTAAGATTGTTATAGCCATAAGGGAAAACCGGATTTACAGGTAAACCGGAAATGCTGTCAATGGCAAAGCCTTGTTCTGACCAGTTTACTTCGCGCATATAAGCTTTAATGGATTGCAGCAATACTACGGGAGCAGTACTTTTACTATACCCTGAGTTTGGATTGTATCGAACAGCACCGTTAACAGTAGCAAACCAAAGAAAGCCATCTTTATCGTAGGTGGCTGCATTGGTTTCAACACCATAAAACCCATTGCTTTTATCAAAATGGATGATGTTTGTGAAATCTCTTTTCAGATAAGTGTTCCAGTCAATTCTGTCAATGCCTAATGGTGTGCCCATCCACAGATAATTATTATCGCTTGCAACAGTTAAAATTCTGTTATTGAACAAACCGTTACCAACATCAAGATGTCTGAGGGCAGTTGTACCCTTCTTTTTTGAAAAAATATAAACACCAAAATCAAAAGTTGAAAAGATAATATTCTCTTCTGAATCCTGTGTGATAGAAGTGATTGGTGTTTTATTGAGATTCAATTTGTCGTTGAGTGAAACTGCTGTTTCATTATGCATAAAATATATACCTTGCAGTGTGCCAACCCAAACTAAACCTTGTCTGTCCTGAAATAAATAACGAATGTTATCATTTTGCAAACCGTTGAGTTTATTTAAAACTCTCAAGCTGTTGTTCTTATAAATATAAATGCCACGGTCGGTGCCAAACCATATACTTCCGTTGCGATGTGTCATAACAGCATAAATAATTTTGTTGTTAAGCAAATCAAATGGAAAGGAAATTTTAGATAAGTCAGCCGATACCAAAGCAGGACCGTTAGAAGTTCCAAACCAAAAATTTTGTTCTACATCCTGAGCAATGCTCCAGATGGTAGCATGAGTAAGAGTGCTTTCAAAAGGAGGTGTATATACCGTATTGCCATGAATGTAATTCAATCCGCCATTTACAATTCCAAACCAAATTCTGTTTAATTGATCTGTATATGCAGTAAGTAGTCTGTTGTCATTAAATCCGTTTTCTGTTGTATAGGTGATGAAGCGTCCACCTGAATAGCGGCATAGTCCACGAGGTGTTCCAATCCAAATGTTGCCTTCATTATCTTCTTTCATGCACAAAATGTTGTTGTCTGTAAGACCTTCATCTTTTGTCAGTGTAAAAAAACGACCATGGTCTATAAGACACATTCCATTACCATAGGTGCTAAACCATTTATTCTTTTTATAATCTTCAAGGATGGCAGTAACTTTTTTAACGGAAACACCTTTGCTGATATCAAATGAGCTGAACTTTCCATTTTGAAAAACGCTGATACCATCATTGGTTCCTGCCCAAATACTACCATCATCCAATTCAGAAATTTGATAAATAATATTTCCTGTAAGTCCTTCGTTAATGGTAAAGTTTGTAAATTGTTTACCATCGTACTTCGACAAGCCGTTGGTAGTTCCTATCCAAATATTACCTTTACTGTCAGCAAGCAGGCAAGTAACTTCATTACTCACCAAGCCTTTCAAAATAGTGTAACTTAAAAATCGGGATCCGTCAAAACTGTTCAATCCCTCTGACGTGCCAATCCAATAACGACCCGTTTTATCTTGTGTAATAGCTGTTGTGTTATTGCTGAGTAGTCCATTGTCTATGGTATAGAATTTTTTTCTGATACCATTAAAGACACCAATGCCGCCACGTGTAATTGCCATCCACAGATTTCCTTTACTGTCTTCGTAAAATGCTTTTACAGGATTGAATGATGCCGGATTGTCTTGTTCAAAGCGATAAAAATTTGTGCCATCAAACCAACAGGCACCGTTCATGGTTCCTATCCATAGCTTACCTGTTTTATCCTGATGAACGGCATTGACCTGATTGCTGGGCATTCCATTGACAATGGTGTAAGTGGTGAAGTTATAATGCTGACCATGCACCATTGAACTGAAAAGCATCAACAGTACAATTATGAATAAAGGTATTTGAATAATACTTTTATTTTTTTTTGTCAGACCTATTTTAACACTCACTTGAATTTATAATTTTTAGCCTACTGTTTGGAATAATATAGATTTAATTCAAAAGATAATCTTCAGGCTTCAGCCAATCAAAACCGTTTTCTGCTATATGTTTCATTCTGTTAAAGTAATTTAACTGTGCATGATTGAGTTTTGTTACATCCCATGCTTTAAATAGATAGGCATAGACAAAAATTCCTCTTAAGTGCAGTAATTCCGGCATCAATTTAAGTTGTTCGGGGTTAAAACGATTGTGTTTTTGATAGCCTTTCATGAAACTATCCATAAAATAACGAGCCCAGCCTCTGCGGTTAAAATCATTTACACCATTGTAGTTCATTGCAAAAAACAAGGGACAGGCTATATCGTTTACAAACCAGGTGTAGCAAGCATCTTCACAGTCAAATAGTGTCAGTCGCCCCTTGTCTTCCATAAAATTTCCTCTGTGAATATCGTTATGCACCACGCCAAATGAATCTGATGTGGAAGGCAATTGTTTAACTACAGAAAGTAATTGCTTCCAATATTCCCGTACTTTTAAATCTGATTCAGGCAAATAGGTTTCTGCCATCTGATTTGATTTTTCAGGCCAGATAGTTCTTTTTTTTATTGTTTCAGGAGGCGAATATGTTTTTGAACACTTATGTATCATCCCGGTAATTCTTCCCATTTGTCCAATGGTGTTGCTGTTCCAGTTTTTTTCACCTAATTCAACACCCGGTGCTGCGGTAAAATTCACTACACTGAAATAAGAATCGCCTGAAGTTACTTTTTCGCAGAGATTATTATTTGCCGAAGGCAATGGGTTTGATACAGGAATTTTATTTTCATGTAAAAAGTTTATCCAGTAAATCTCTGAGTTTACGGTATCAAAACACTGATGTGAAGAATGTGTAAGTCGGAGAATAAATTCTTTATCGCCTTCACGGAAACGATAAATGATGTTTACATTATCACGAAGTAATGTGAGGTCAGAAAACTTAATGTTATAAAGCCTGGCAGCTTCAGAAACAACCTCTTTTGAGAATGCTGCACGTACAAATTCGTTCATTTATTAATGGTTGACAATGGTGTTGTAGAGTTGTTGAAGTTGTAGTGCGCAGGGTTTAATATCAAAATTTTCAATTACATGTTGTCTTGCAGCGGTTGCAAATTGCTGATATGTGTTGTTGTTCATATTGTAAAAAGTGCGGATAGAACCGGATAAAGCATCAGCATCTTTTTCAGGAGTAAGAAGTCCTGTTTTGCCATGTATAACCTCTTCGGGAATGTCGCAGTGTGTGGTTGAAATAACAGGCATGCCGGTACACTGTGCATCGAGCAAAACAATAGGTGCGCCACCTTCGCAGTCACGCGTATCAGAATAGCAACTTGGATGAATAAATACATGATACTTTCCGAAGAATTCGTAAAGCTTCGTAAATTCAATAAAGCCAATAAAGCGCACTTTATGCTCAATGTTATGTTGTTTTACCAACGCTTCAAGATTGCCTTTAATATTCTCCAATTCATTGCCAACAAAGGTCAGCGTCATATTCGGGCAGTCGTTTAATGCCTGAATAAAAGCCTGAAGCGAATAAATATGTCCTTTTTTCTGACTGTAGTTTGACAGTTGCAGCAGATGCAGTTCACCTTCATTCTTGGTTCTTGCTACCGCAGGAATTTTAGAGGTCTCCACACCAAGGTGCACAATATGAACTTTTGCAGGGTCGCAGCCCTGATTAATTAAGATAGAAGCACCAAAAGCACCTTCGCAAACAAAGCCATCAGCCTGTTCATACAAAGACTGATAGCGCTTTTTCCATTCCTGAAAACGGAACGGTAAGCTTTCATAATCAAAGCCGTAAAAAGAGACAAAATAGGGAAGACCCGTAATTTTTTTAAGTTCAAGGTATTGCCATCCCATATTGGCAAAGTGTGTGTGAATGATTTCAATGCCATTTTCTCTCGCCCATTTGCCGATATAGTCAAAATAGTATTTGTTTTTTCGGAGAATGGAAATACGATTGATGATTTTCGAGAAAATATTTTTGGCTTGATCGCGCCCTTCAAGCAATTCCGGACTAACATACTCGGGCATGGGCAATAAGTTTATTTTCTGTGTAACGAATTGCTCATTGTAATAGCGATAGGCTGCAACATTCACCTCTGTATCAGGAAGATTATTCAGCATCCTGAACACCCAGTTCTGTGCATTAGGCAAATAACTTTCAAAAAGTTGCAGTGTTTTTACTGCCATGAAATATCAAGTTTTTATTTTACGCTAAATACGACATTTCCATTTGTAATTTACATGGTTTTCATAAATCTTTATTAAAAACTTACTGTTGAAACCGGAATGGAAAAGTAAATGATTAAATTTGCTAAGAATTTAGAATCATTATGAGCAATTTTGTTGTTTCAGCACGCAAATACAGACCTTCATCCTTCGACACTGTAGTAGGGCAAGGGCATATTACCATAACCCTAAAGAATGCAATAAAAAGTAATCATCTTGCTCAGGCATTTTTGTTTTGTGGGCCAAGAGGAGTAGGTAAAACAACTTGTGCGAGAATCCTTGCAAAGACCATTAATTGCAGCAACATCACTGCTGACACAGAAGCATGTAATAATTGTGAATCATGTGTTTCGTTTAATAACGGACAGTCGCTCAACATTTTTGAATTAGATGCAGCCAGTAATAACTCAGTAGAGGATATCCGCAGTTTAGTAGATCAGGTACGTTTTGCACCTGCAAGCGGGCATTATAAAATTTATATTATTGATGAGGTTCACATGCTTTCCTCTGGTGCATTTAATGCTTTCCTGAAAACATTGGAAGAGCCGCCACCTTATGCTATTTTTATTTTAGCAACAACAGAGAAACATAAAATTATTCCAACTATTTTATCACGTTGTCAGATTTTTGATTTCAACCGTATAAAGGTTGAAGATATTTCAAAACACCTGCAGCAAATTGCTAAGAAAGAAAATATTGAAGCCGACTCCGAAGCTTTGCACATTATTGCACAGAAAGCCGAAGGTGCATTGCGTGATGCATTGTCTATTTTCGATCAGATGGTTACTTTTTCGGGCAATAAGGTAACCTATAAAGATGTCATCAATAACCTTAACGTTCTCGATTATGAATATTATTTCCGCATAACCGATCAGATTTTACCGGGAAATATTTCATCTGTATTGTTAACTTTTAATGAGTTGTTGAACGAAGGTTTTGACGGTCATCATTTTATTGCCGGGCTGTCAGGGCATTTTCGTGATTTGATGGTTGCCAAGGATGAAATTACATTGCAGTTGTTAGAAGTAACAGAAGCAGTTCGCGAAAAATATAAAGTTCAAAGCAAGGCTGTTGAGTTATCTGTCTTACTAAAACTGATAGATATTTGTAATTCATGTGATTTATCATACAAGAGTGTCCGCAATCAGAGGCTGCATGTAGAAATTGCACTGATGAAAATGTGTGCCTTGTCAGGAAAACTTACGGTGAATGAAAATGCAATGGCAGCAAAACCTGTAGTAGTAGAAAAAGTTGCTGTTGAGAAAACTACTGTTGCAACACCTGTAGCACAGATGTCAAAAAATGTATC
>ERZ795047.1445-NODE-1445-length-25255-cov-6.006984_pt1 | contig 25255 bp, 21 predicted proteins | sample MGYA00375131_ERZ795047 | MGnify/ENA primary metagenome ERZ795047 (study PRJEB30176, sample SAMN05720228) | activated sludge metagenome | isolation source: Anaerobic digester | place: Japan | collected 2015-05-20 ...
CTTCCCGGTGGACGTGGATGCGATGGGAGCCGACCTCCTCGCGCTCTCGGCCCACAAGTTCGGCGGCCCCAAGGGGATCGGAGCGCTCTACATCAGGCGGGGGACCAGGACCGCGACGTTCATGGACGGCGGGGCGCAGGAGCGGGGCCGACGGGCCGGGACCGAGAACGTTCCCGGGATCGTGGGGCTCGGCCGGGCGATCGAACTCGCGGTTGGTGAGATGCCCCGGAGTTCTGCCAGGATCGCCACGATGCGGGATCGAATGATCCGGGGGATCCTCGATGCTATCCCGGATACCAGGCTCAATGGCCACCCGACCGAGCGGCTCCCGAACAACGTGAACGTCGCGTTCCGCTACGTCGAGGGGGAATCGATCCTTCTCCTGCTCGACAGCCTCGGGATTGCCGCCTCCACCGGGAGCGCCTGCACCTCGGCGTCACTTGAACCCTCGCACGTCCTCACCGCCTGCGGTCTCCCGCCCGAGCACGCCCACGGGTCGCTCCGGCTCACCCTGGGGCCGGGGAACACCGAAGACGACGCCGACTACGTCCTCTCGGTCCTTCCCGGGGTCATCGAGCGCCTGCGGCAGATGTCGCCGCTTGGGGGGAGGCATGAATGGCCGGGATCTTTCGGGCCTACGACATCCGGGGGCGCTACCCGGACGAACTCGATGAGGCGACGGCGGAGCGGATCGGGAACGCCTTCGTCGCGCTCCTTGCAGCGGAGCGGATCGTCGTCGGGCGGGACATGCGTCTCTCATCGGCATCGCTCGCCCGGGCGTTCACCCGAGGGGCGGTCGAGGCCGGGGCGGAGGTCGCCGATATCGGGATGGTGAGCACCCCGCTCCTCAACTACGCGATCACCGCCGGGGGGTTCGACGGCGGGGCGATGGTGACGGCCTCCCACCTCCCCGGGGAGATGAACGGGTTCAAGCTCGCCCGGGAGAACGCCGTCCCGCTCTCCGGCGACCGCGACCTGCCGCTCCTTGAGACCCGGGTCGGGGAGGAGCGGGTCGCCCGTGCGGGTGGGTCGGTCCACGAGATCGCGGTGCTGGACGACTACATCGGGGCGGTGGCCGGGTTCGTCCGGGCGCCGAGACCCCTCACGGTCGTCGTGGACGCCGGGAACGGGATGGTTGGGCCGGAGGTTCCCCGGCTCTTTCAGCGGGTCCCGGAATGGCGGCTCGTCCCGATCTACCTCGAGCCCGACGGCCGGTTCCCCCACCACCACGCAAACCCGCTCGACCCAAAGACCACCCGGGAACTGCAGGAACGGGTCGTGGCCGAGGGCGCGGATATGGGGGTTGCGTTCGACGGCGACGGCGACCGGTGCGGGTTCATCGACGAGCGGGGCGAGCGCGTCCGGGAGGACCTGGTGACCGGGCTCATCGCGGAGCACCTGCTCCGGGAGTTCCCGGGGGCGACGATCCTCTACGACCTGCGGTCGAGCCGGGCGGTCCGCGAGGCGATCGAGAGGGCTCACGGTCGGGGCGTCCGCTCAAGGGTCGGCCACGCCTTCATCAAGGCCGCGATGCGGGAGGAGGGCGCCCTCTTTGCCGGGGAACTCTCCGGGCACTACTACTACCGCGATGTGGGGTTTGCCGACAACGGACTCCTCACGCTGGTCATGGTTGCGAACATCCTCGCCGCGAGCGGCCGGACGCTCTCCGAACTTGTCAAACCCCTCGACCGCTACCCGTCGACCGGGGAGATCAACCTCGCGGTGAGCGACCCCGCGGCGGTGCTCGCGGTGCTTGCGGCACGCTACCGGGATGCGGACCTTGACCGGCTCGACGGGCTGACGGCGACCTACCCCGACTGGTGGTTCAACATCCGCCCCTCCCACACCGAGCCGGTGGTGCGGCTGAACATCGAGGCGGATACGAGGAGCCTCCTCGATGAGAAGGAGAAGGAGGTGCTCGCGGCCATCCGGGAGGCCGAAGGTGCGTAAGGACCGGCCCGGCACGGAACGAGGGGCGGCGCGAACTGCCTACTCACGCGAAGGCGCGAAGGCGCGAACCCCCCCGGGTTTCTTAAGCCCGGGCCGTCGCGCTTCGCGTTCTTCGCGGCTTCGCGTGTGGCCGAAGAAATGTAAAGCAGGAAGCCCCCCTTCAGGGTGGGGTGATTCACCAGCGCTGTCATTCCCAGATTCTGTGGATCGGGACGTTTGTCCCCGGGCGGTCGCGGATCGGGATCGCAGCGCCGCCGGCATACCCCACGAAAAAGAGCCGTTCGATTCTTCATAGCACGGGAAGGCGCCGTCAGTCCATTCCTTCGCCGGGATGAAGACGATGGCCGGCGGCCGGAATTTATAAGTACCCGAGATCCCACTGTTGCCCGGCAGGCTGCGGCTTGCAACCGAAACAGGGCCGGATGGAGCTCCCGGAAATTGTTATCCGGGGGAAGAGAGCCGGGATTCAACGGGCACCCGGGCCCCGAGCCGGGAAGACAGAACAGGTAATTGATGAGGTGATGATAATGGCGGAACAGCAGATGGAGTCCCGGCCCTGGCAGGAGACCATGGTCCGGAAGACAAACAACCAGGAGGAGCAGTTCAACCCCGACAAGATCAGGAGGTCGGTGCAGAACGCCGGAGCAGACCAGCAACTGGCGGACGAAATAACCCGGCAGATCCAGGGGAGCACGCACAGCGGGATGACGACCACCGAGATCGACAGCAGCGTCCAGGAGATCCTCAAGCAGCGGGATATGAATGCCTACAACAACTGGATGCAGTGGAAGAAGCAGCACCAGAGCTCGCGGTAAGGGGGTTCTTTGAGCGTTTTGCGGGCAGTCTCTCATACCGGAGACGCCATAGATCCGTCCGGAGGGGCTGCACGGCGATGTTCCGGGCGTCACGCCTGTCGGTTGTGCGGCTGCCCTGCAGAACGCGCACAATGTTTTTTATGATCCAAGAACAATATTTATATGCAGTGATATCCGGGGGATTTTCCGGATATTGAGATACAGCGCCGTTTCGGAATCAGGCCAGCTGCATACCAATTCTCGGGCCCGTAGCTTAGTCCGGTTAGAGCGCTCGGCTCATAACCGAGCGGTCGTGGGTTCGAATCCCTCCGGGCCCATGTTTTTGGATAGGATTGCATTTTGGCGGCGTGCCATCGTTCTCTCGTATCCGATCTGCCGCCATGGCGGTTGCGGCTCTGCCCGTATACCCGCAGGATGATATCGAGAATGAGATGGCCTGGTGTGAAGCGATAACGGCAGATCCAGCGCATCGACCGAAGAACCGTTAGAAAGGCCTATCTGTCGGGACGCGAGAGTCTCCTGGGAGACTATGATCGAATGGGCCGTCATCCTTCTCCTGTTTCTTGCGCTCCTGGCACTCTTCTACAAATACTCCCGGATCCAGGGCCAGGTCGAGCGAAAAGCACGCGAGCTGTTCGAGACCTGGCGCCGGGGAGAGCGGGAGGATATGGAGGCCTGGAAAGAGCAGGAACTCAGGCGCCTCTCGGATGAGAAGGCAACGATCCTCTTTGAGCGGTGGAGGCTGGAAGAAGAGGAGAAGATCCGCACCGACGCGGTCAGGCGCAGCCAATCGGTGACCCGGGGGAAGGTCACGGAGTGCCTCATCCCGTATTTCCCGGACTTCCCCTACAATCCGAAAGATGCGCGGTTTTTAGGGACGCCGGTCGATCTCATCGTCTTCGACGGATTGTCCGACGCCGATGAAGTGCAGAACGTGGTCTTTGTCGAAATAAAAACAGGTAAAGCCGCCAACCTGAGTAGACGAGAACGTGCGGTCAGAGAATGCATCAAAGCCGGCCGGGTGCAATATTTCATCATCCACCAGTCGTTTGACGAAACCGCCAATCAGTTGCGCGATATGGGGATGAACTAGTCATACACGGCCATATCGGGTTTTGAACCGCCTCAAAAAAGATACAGAGTATCTTCCGATCAGGGCGACGGTTCGAAGGAGGCGTCCTCGTCCTCCGGGCACCCCTCCTCCCGCCGGCGGCCGCACCCGACGATCCGGATCGTCTTCCCGTGCACCAGGGCGTCGGCGACCTTCGTCCGCGCCTCGTGCAGGTCGCGCCAGAGGGTCTTTCGGGAGACGCCGAGGGCGACGGCGGCCTCCTCCTGCTCGAGCCCCTGGAGGTCGACGAGCCGCAGGGCTTCCACCTCCTCGGGGAGGACGACGACGAACTCGTCGGGCCCCCCGCAGAGCGGTCCGAAACACCGGAACGCCCCCGGATCCCCGATCATCCGGCGAACACGGGGCCGGCCCCGCTGGCGGCGGCCACGCCCCTCGCCATGCTCGCTCTCGTTCACGGTATCATCTCTGGAGAAGATCTCCGTCCCGCGTGCAGATAGTGCCTTCGCTCCGGCACCGGGCGTTACCGACGACCGCGTGCTCGACCGCCGCAGTGGCCGCGGCCGCATCCGCACGGGACTCCGCCCCGGCCGACGCCGCGAAGCACTGGCGTGGCGGACTCGCCTTCCGCCGTCTCTGTCGCGGCGCACCGGCCCCGATGGCCGCCCGTCATCGGGCCAGCGCCGGCGGGTCCGGTTCCATCAAATCCTGGCATGGTGTATCACCCCCAATATTACACATATGAGTAGAAATATATAAAAGTATCTTATGCGGCAGAGGATTATGTTACTCTTCGTTCATCTGCGCATAGTACTGCCGTGCCTCATTGACCGAGAGGGTCTCCTCTTTCTCGACTTCGTCCATGTACTGCGCAAGTCCGCAGTTTTCGAGGAGGTCCTCAATTTTCTCGAAAGTCTCAATGTCGAGCACGACCCTGATCTTTCTGCCATCGTCGGTTACGATGTACTGCCGGTTGATACCAGTCGCCATAGGTCACCCCAGCCGTTGTGTCTTGATCTCCACATAGGTGTCCTGGAAAAGCGGGAAGGTGAACGCATGCCCTTCACCTGCCGTGAGAGGAGGCAGGGAGAGGTCTTGGGGGCACAAGATCTCTAGGCATAGGCGACCTCACCCAGGACGGTTTCCCGGATTCGGGGTTTTAACGTGTCGATGATGACGAGATCTGCCTTTCGTCCCAGGAGGTCCTCAAGGTAGAACTTGAGGTCCATGAAATGATCGAAGGTCTCCTCCCCTTCTCTGAACTCCACCAGGATATCGATATCGCTTGCTGCGGTGGCTTCGTTCCGCGCCACAGATCCAAAGACACCGATACGGGCTACACCGTAGCGTTCCCGGATGGTGCAAAGGTTTTGCCGGATCTGGGTAAGCGGGTGCATCGTTACTCTGTGATGTTGCGCCCATCCACTTATATCCCCCGGCATCTGGTGTTCCCGTTACCCGGGGCGGGAGAGGGGGTCATCTCTTCCGCTCACGGGCGAGAAGGGCCGCCCCGACCAGAGCCGCAAGACCGGTGAGCCAGGAGAACGGCAGCCCAGCCTGCTGCACGGCGGTCGCCGACGCCACCGGCCCGAAGGTCAGTGTGGGGTCGGTGAGGGGAGCGGGCGTCGCCACAGTCTCCTCCACCGGCATGGTAAAGACCGCAATCAGGGTGAAATGTGGAACCGCCGCGGTGACCGTCCGGGTCACGGAGTTGACCGTCGTGACGAGGGGTTCCCAGATCCCGGTCTGGCTGTTGTACAACCGGACGGAGAACTGCCCGGCCTCATGACGCTCCCACTCCTCCGGGGTGAGCGTGAACGAGACCTCGATTGCCGGGTCGAAGGTCGCCCCATCGGGACCGCACCGGAGTGCCCGGCCGACCGGCTCTTCCCCCTCACCTGGCGTGGGGAGGTCGGCGGGAGGGACACTCTTCACACTCACCGTACTGAGTGGCCTCCCGAAACGGTCCTCTGCCCGGACACCCGGAGCGATGGAGAGGCTGGCGTCCCCCTCCGTGGTGGTGATGACGGTCGCAACCTGGACCGCACCAGCGGCATCGGTCTGCAGAGAACCGCTCCCGGTGTACTCCGTCACCGGTGCCGCAGGGGCGAACGAGCCGCCGCTCGGGCCGCCTCCCCCGCCGCCACCGCCCGAGGGCCCACCGCCGCCGGAAGGGCCGCCGGATCCGCTACCCTTCGTCACCGCGAGAGCGAGGCTTGCGGAGGTGCCGGGGGTGTAGACCGCGGTCCTGGAGGCCGTTACCCCGTCGACAAGGAAGGCGATGCTCTTCCCGGCATCACCCTCCTCTCCGCTGACGACCAGGCGCGTATCAAAGACGTCGTCCCCGCCGAAAGCCCCGGCAGTGGTGAGGGAAAGGGAGCCGCAGTCGCGGTCGTCGATCCGGGCGGTGATGACGGTCCCGGCCGGTGCGGGGCTCCCGTCGATCGTGACCGTGCCCGAGAACTCGGCGGGGAGGGCCGGGACGGCGGACGTAGGGGCCGCGAGGGCGAGGAGGAGAAGGAGCAGAACGATGACCCGTCTCACCGGTATCACGCCCCTATGGCATAGAGGGTGCCCGGCCCGGTCATAGAGAGCCAGTAGCCCCTGCCGGGGTAGACCGACCGGGTGTCGGCGTTCGCGCCGGTCCCGCCGTTGACAATTCCTGTTTCGAATCTCTGCTTCGCGGAGTCATACCCGATCAGGGTCGCCCACTGCTTGTTGACCGATTTGAGGGCATCCCTTGCGGTTGCCGGTGCGGTGCCAGTGATCCCGATGGCGTTCCAGCCGGTCGAGAGGGTGCGCTCCGGCGGTGAGACGAGGGGATCGGTCGAGAACGTGAGCGGAACCGTCGCAGGGCCGGTGGAGTAGATCCAGTACCCTTCGAGGGGTCGGATCTGGTCGGTTTCCTGGAGGGCTATCCAGTTTCTGTTAGCGGTGTCGTATCGGAAGGCCGAGTGGCTGTCGGTATCGACGGCGGCAAAGATCGTTGCGGTGTCGTTGCCGGCCACGAGGGGCCGGGGGACCGAGATGAAGTTCCAGCCCGGGGTGAGGGTGAGGCTATCACCGAAAGATGGTACCTGTTCGGCAGGGCTGAACGCGAGGCTATACTCGCTGTTCGGTATGGTCCTGCCATCGGCGTCGCGCTGGAAGATCCTGAGAAGAACAGGGTTCTCTGATCCAGTCTCCGGCACCGTGCCGGAGAGTTGGAGGAGGACGCGCACATCCTCCTCACCATAGTCGAGTTCAAATGCGGACAGCGTAAAAGACTTGGCGCTCTGCGATCCGGAGCGAATCACCTCCCGCTCAACCTCGATGGCATAGGACCATGAAGGGTCCAGAAGGTCAGTGGAGAATCCGAGATCCTCCCGGCATCCAGCCCAGGGAGCACTGATGACCCCGATGAGGGGTGCCCTCTCGCCGGGAGCAAGGCCGTCAGGGGAAGGGCTCACGGAGATGCGCTCCACCCGGTACGTAGCCCCTTCAGGAGGGACCGGAGTGACGACCCCGTCACAGACTGTGAAGGATGCGGACGCCGAGGACTGATCGTCGAGAGACATGACCCGGACGATATACTCCCCCGGCCCGATCGCGGCCGTGTCCACGTCGAAACTCCACGCACCCTCATCAGCTACGATGATATCACCAGAGAAGATATGTGCGCCATTCTTCCGTGAGGTTATCGTGTAGGCTAGTGTCGTTCCTGCCGGGTAGCAGGTTGTGCCGGTGACCGTGAAGGTCTCGCCGCAGGTCCAGGCGTTTCGCCAGTCGAACCAGTTGAACCAGTCGATCCTGTCGGTTCTTTCGATAGGATCGATCCGGATCATGGGCGCCCCGACGGTAAAGGTGAGTTTTGCGTAGGTATCATCGACGTATGGAGACTCAAGGGCACTGATCAGCGCGTTTGCCGCCTCGGATGGCTGCAGGCCGGCAAGGTCCGTAGGCGTCACACCGGGACCGCTGATGGTGGTGCCATTGGCCGTGACGCCAAAGCCGTTGACCATCGGGTGCTGGACGACGACAAAATACCTGCCCGCGGTGAGGTTGCTGGTTTCAGCACCTGTGAGGCGGTATGTGAAATGGTTGCTAGAAGAATACTCACCTCGTAACACTATCGGCACACCGAGGTTGAGATAGTCCGGGCCGATGATCCAGATCCGGACGCTATCGGGGCGGCCCGTTACGGTCCCGTCGAGCACCAGATCATCTCCCCGGGCAACAGTATCACTGGATGTGGCCGCTTCAATGGAGGGGAGCTTCAGTTGTATATCGATGGAGGCATGCTTGGTATCGCTGAGATTGTCTCTGCTCCGGGGTTCAGCGACCGCATAGATCGTGTAATTGCCAGCATTGAGGCGCCTGCCGATATCGGCGGTGTTCCACTTGTAGGACCAGGTGTCGTCGGCCTCGACATGCACACAGGTGAATGTGCCCGGGTTGCCATCCTCAACCGCGGCCACTATATCCGAGAGTTTGATGCCGCTGGTAGCGAGATCGGAACCGGTCAGGAAGAGGTAAGTGGTCTCGCTGTCAGTGTTAATACCATAGAGAGTGACCTCCTCACCAAGGTAGCGGGTACCACCGTAGGTAGTAATAGTGACTGCACCCTCCTCGACCCGCACCTTGACCTCATCGTAGGTGCTCGGTGCGCCCGGGAGCTCGACACGGATCGTGAAGGTCTGGGCGTCAGTGCTCCGGTTGGTGTTGAACTGAGTAGTCCGGGTGCCGCCGGCGGTGGTCATAACGGTTGCGTTCCGCTCCGGGTTGATCATGCCAACCGTGCTAACTCCGTTCTGACCGGCTACAATCCACGGGTAATCCGAGTCGGCAAGGCTTTCTTCCGGCTTGATGAACAGGTGGTAGGCCTTGGCCGATTCTCCAGTAATCGTCACGGTGAAGCTGTTGCCGCGGACAACCGTGTCCTTGTTGGACGTGATGGCAAGTTTCTTGCTGAGAACCTCGAAGGCCACGGTGTTGGAGTCATAGCCCTTGTTGTAGAAGTCGGTGCCGCTGGGCCACTTCGCCTGGGCGGTGTAGGTCCCGGCCTCGACACCAGCTAGGTTGACAGGGCCCATGTATACGGTCGTGCCGTTCATCGGGATGGCTGTGAGATCCACACCGCCGAATTGGTTCGTCACGCGGCCGTCGGGCAGGGTGACGTCGATCTTGATGGCGGGCTGGGCAGCGACATCCAGGTTGCTGAACCCGTTCAGGTTGTTCGTCAACTTAAACGCCAGGGCAGTGTTCCGGGAAATGGATCTGCCGTTCACGGAGTCCAGTCGCGAATTGTTCAGTACAACATCGAGCACTACGTTCGGGGTAGGTGTTGGTACCTGGGATCGTTCAAAAACTCGGACACAATGATCATCTGAGTTTGCCACATAGACAGTGCCGTCGGCATCAACTGCTATCCCGTTACAACCGTAAAAGGTATCAGTGGATTTTGCAAGCAAATTCCCGGAACCGTCAAACACCTGGAGAGGCCGATTCCATTCAGTCACATAGGCGTTACCATCGGTATCAATCGTCAATCCGCTTGGCTGTTGAAACTGTCCTTCGCCAAATCCTTGGGACCCCCACTTTAGAAGAAACTTACCCGTATTGTCAAACTTCTGGATTCGGTTATTGTCACGATCCGCAACATAGACGTTGCCGGCAGCATCAACCGCGACATCCGTCGGATTGTTGAACTCCCCATCGTAGGTACCAAGTGCTCCCCATGCAGTAAGGAAATTCCCCTCGCTGTCAAACTTCTTGATCACGCTTCCTGCGATGACGTAGGCATTGCCGTCGGCATCAAAGGCGATGCTCCGGGGATACTGGAGTTGCTCTTCGCCGGTGCCGTACGATCCCCACTTCCTAATGAACGTCCCGCTACTATCAAACACCTGTATGCGAGAATTATCGACCACATACACGTTTCCATCGGCATCCAGAGCGATGTCCTGCGGAGAGTAAAACTCGCCGTCACCAGAACCCCTTGTCCCCCATTTCAGGAGAAACGCACCAGTGTTGTTGAACTTCTGGATTCGGTTATTACCAGTATCTGCCACATAGATATTCCCCTCACCATCGACCGCAATTCCGGTCGGATTGTTAAACCGCCCGTCATCCGCACCGAGCGATCCCCATGTGGCGACGAGTTCGTACTCGCCGACTTCAGAAGCCAGCACTGGTGGGCAGGCGAGAACCGCCAGCAGAGAAATTACGATAAATGAACCATATTTTCCAATCATACCGCTCCTCCCTCCAGACTCCCTGCGCCAGCATCCACCCGATGAGGCCGGCAAGAACAGTAGTCAGAGATTGCATGCGGGACTGTGGCATTATGAGGATGATATACCTTCCGATTGTTTCGCGGGACTGTCTGAAGCCTCTATTTCATTTTGCAAAAGAGTTTTGAAGCGATAGAAAAACCACGATTTACCGGGCAGGGCCCCTGGTCGGCCCTGTTGAAATGCTTTTCACAACCTCTGGATAACGCTCAGTCACCGATAGGGATGGACGATGCGGGTCTCACGCGAAGCCGCGAAGTCGCGAAGGGAGACAGGTAATATCCATCCAAATTTCGCGTTCTTCACGTCTTCGCGTGAGTCGGGAGATATGAAGTATCTAGAGATTATTCACCCTCCGGGAGAGGGTTTCAACAAGGCCCCCTGGCCAGGAGACGGCCGTGACCCATGGAGGGGTTCAAGGCAATTGGCCACTCCGCGCGCTGCCGTTTTCTTCCTCCGAGTAATCAGGCTTCATCGATTTGGCTTCTCCACAGGGCATCAGGAAGAATTCGGGTAGATGAGATCAATGATTGCGTTAACAATCGGTACAACTTTTTTTCGTTCTTCCATTCCATCTTCAAACGAGATTATATACGGGTGAACCGCCTTATTTCGTATCTCCTCCACCAAACCGCATTTCTTCATTACCTCAAAAAATCTACCTGATGAATCCTGGCCGAGTAGCTGACGCAATTTTTTTGCAAAAGGGTTCTCGGAATATTTCAACAGATCATCCGGCAACCGGGACCATTGACCTAAAGTAATCTGTTTCGCAGAAGATTGATCCGAATACCAAAACGGCTTCCAGAATCTATTTTCCTCTCGGGGCCGATAGCGAACGCTCTGCGGGATGCTCCTTCCGTATGATCTTCTTAGTTTATCTCCGGCCTTTCGCGTAATCTCCTGATGCAACAATTTCTCCAACCCTTTCCCATACTGCCATATCAGAGACGAACCCGCATCTGGAGGGTTGTTTGGGTTCCGGTAGGAGTGGACCGTTGCTCGATCCGCACTTGCAAGGATCTTCTTCGCATCAGGATCGGTGATCTTTTCGAGCGCGATCATAGGCTCGTTGGCCGGGAAATCGCTCGCCATACCCTCGCGGGCACCATGGATGGCCCGGAAGTACACATTCCCAATGGAATCCTCCGGATTGATTGAGCACAACTGCTCTTCAGTGTAGTGAATAAGTTGCTGAGCGATACTCTCTCCAAACGCAGATAAAGCATTATCGCCAGCACCAACCGGAGAGAAGACGTGCAGGATTTCACAATCTATCCCGCTTTCTGCAACCATCCCTTTGAACCGCTGCCAGTTGATGAGGTCCCGGTAGTAGTAAATACCTGTGAAATCAAAAATGCGCCGGATGCCCTGGGATCTGACATAATCAAAGAGTACCCTCGTCAGGAGATCGACATCCCGCCATATCCGTTGAACCGGATCATCGTCGTAGAGCGGCACCGAATAGAGCTGCACCGGGTCGACAGGTGTGATGATCCCATAGAGGCCGGATAGAATCAGGAAGTGGTGCCCGGAGTTCAGCACCGCTTTTTTGCCGCGAACTTTAAGGCTCTGGTAAAACCGCCCTTCATACCTCCAGAGCGCGGGGAGATAGAAACCCTCCTCAGAACCACCAAAATCCCGGCCACACACTAAGTTCTGATTATAGGGGTGATCTTTCTGATTTGCCTTATCAAAAAGGATCATTCCATGTTTCAAAGCCCCAAAGACCTCCTTTCTTCTGGATCCGATTTCATCACGGTAATCCGGGAGGTATCTCGCGTAGATCGTGTCATCCTCATTATAATACGGAAACCCTTCTTCCGCCTTCCGGAACGAACAGATTGTAAGGAATAGCACCCCACTCCGGGGATTGTAGATATCATCATTCTCGTGAGCCAGAGAAGCGATACTGCCGAGATCACTGAAGAGCGTGATCTTGAGCCCGGCGTCTTTGAGTCTCTCTATAAGGTCTCGATACAATGGGTGGAACTTCGAGTCGTTCAGATCCCCATAGAAGAATATTTCATACTTCTCCAGGCTCTTTTCAGCCCTGGAGACGAGCTGCTCAAACTCTGCAGGAGTGACCATATCGGGTGGTTTGTCGTACCATTTCTTTTTCTCTCCCGGAAACCATACTCCGTACTCGTCTGAAAAGATCGCCCAGAACACATTTGCCGCTCTGCACGCCTGGATAAAGTTCTGGATTCGCTCGCTGGTATACAGCCTGTCAGGGGTCACTGCCTTGTTGGACTTTTTGGGAGAGTCATCCTTCTGCCAACTGCAATACGTCAGGAATATCTTCATGCATGAGGCATCAACCCATTTTGGGATAAATGTATATACCTGGCTTTCCGGGATAACGACACTCGACCAGCCAGACTATAGCGAATCTTCCCTCCTCCGGCGCTCCAGGATCCCCGCAACGACCGCATCGAGATCCTGTTCGAGCCAAGACTTGCGCTCCCAGGTATAGTCGCCGTATATACGGCCGGATAATTATTCCACGCCGATCGGGCCGTGCTCCCGGTTCCAGGCCCGGCTCGCGGCCCTCGCCATCCATGGCGACGTCATAACCAGCTAGACCATAAGCTCACGCCAAAAGTCGCCTCATAAAAGGCCAAATGGTCATTCCACGATAGTTAGGGCCTGGCCCTCGCTCCATTGACCACGCCGTCTCACCTCGCCCTAACCAGGCGACGTCACAACCAGCTAGACCACGAGCCCGCACGCCAGAATAGCCAGGTTCTTGGCCCAATAGCCGTTCCGGGCCTATATTATCGGGTTCGTGGACGAACAGTCCGGCTTGCCGACCCCCGCCATACCAAGGCGACGTCACAACCCGCTAGACCACGGGCCCATTATACCCCACCAGGGACATCCGCCCCACTGAACTATCCGGGATATCCGGATAGTTGCCCGGGCCGGGGACAACCTATATCCCCCACCCCACCCCCTCCCCAAGCATGCCCGCCGGTGCGACGAACTGGAGAAAGAGCCTTCCGGCCGACCTCATGGCCGGGACGACCACCGCCCTCGTCGGCATCCCGCAGGCGATGGGGTTTGCCATCGTCGCCGGCGTCAACCCCGTCTACGGCCTCTACACCGCCACATTCGCGACAGCGATCGGGGCACTCCTCACCGGCTCCTCCTATCTCAAGGTGATGCTCTCAAACATCCTCGCGGTCTCGATCTACTCGGTTCTCGCCCCCATCCCGGAGGCCGACATCCCCGCCACCCTTTTTGTCCTGACGCTCCTTGTCGGGGTCTTCCAGTTCGGGTTCGGGCTCGTCCGGGCCGGCAGCCTGACCCGGTTCATATCAAACGCCGTCCTCACCGGGTTCATCATCGGGGGGGCGCTTCTCATCATCCTCGGGCAACTCGGGAACCTCACCGGGTACGAACTCGAGAAAGGCGGGATCAGGATCTTTGCGGCGGCCGACCTCCTCCGCCACGCGGGCGATATCAACCCCCAGGCTCTCGCGGTCGGCCTCCTCACCACCGGGCTCGTCCTTGCCTTCCGGCGGGTGCCGCACCTCCGCACCGCTGCCCTGCTCCTCCCGATCATCATAGCGACCCTCATCGTCCGGGCCGCGCAGATCGAGGTCGCGCTCGTCAGCGATATCAGCACCATCCCGGCAGGCCTCCCCGCCCCCGTCATCCCCGACCTTGCCCTCGCACCCAGGCTCCTCGTCCCGGCGCTCGCCCTCGCCATCCTCGGGCTTGTGATGGCTGTCGGAGTCACGGAGAAGACCCCGGAGCCTGACGGGACCATCGCCGACGTGAACCAGGACTTCCGGGGGCAGGGGATCACGAACATCCTCACGAGTCTCTTCCAGTGCGCACCGGCGAGCGGGTCACTCTCGGCGACAGCACTCAACGTGAGTGCGGGGGCAGAGACCCGGGCAGCAAACCTCTTCTCAGGCGTCATCGTCGGACTGCTCATCCTCCTTGCAGGGCCGCTCGCGGAACTGATACCCCTCCCGGCTCTCGCCGGACTCCTGATTCTCATCGGGGCAGAACTCATGTGCCGGCCTCACGAGATCGTCTGTATCTGGAAGTACTCCCGCTCCGGGCGCTGGGCGATGGTTGCAACCTTTCTCTCCACCCAGGTGCTCCCGCTCCAGTACAGCATCTACATCGGCGTCTTCCTCTCGCTTGCCATCTACCTGGTCACCTCCACCCGGGAGGCCTCCGTGGTACGCCTCGTGCCGGTGGGCGGAGGGATGTTCCGGGAAGAGCGGGCGCCTGACCGGCTCCCGGAGGGGCAGGTCACCGCCCTCTCGATCTCAGGCAACGTCTTCTTCGCCACACTCCAGGCCATCGAGCGATCGCTCCCGTCCCCCGAAGGAGCGAGGGGCGCCGTCGTGATCCTTGCCCTCCGGGGGCAGGTCGAGGCCGGGACCGGGCTCTTCCGGATGCTGGAGCGGTACGCCCGGCAGGTTCACGCCCACGGGAGCCGGCTCATCCTCGCTGAGGTCGACCCCGGGCTCCTTGCGGGCCTCAGCGAGACCGGAGCGACGGAGGTCATCGGCCCGGAGAATATCTTCGTCGCGACACCGGTCATCGGCGAGTCGATCTTCGAGGCTATCCGGGCGGCCGGCAGGTGAGGCCCCGCCTGGAAAACTCTTTCTTCCGGAAAGCCCCAATACCTGTTCTGTGGATATGACCGGCGAAAGTCTCTCCCCCCCGGCCCGCATCGCGATCGTCGGAGCGGCGGTCGTCATCGTCCTCGCAGGGGTCAGGGCGGCCACGCCGATCCTCGGTCCGTTCCTCGTCGCGGTCTTCTTCGCTATGATCACCGCGCCCGCCATGGCGTGGATGACACGCCGGGGGGTGCCGCCGGTCATCGCCGCCGGGACGGTGGTCGCGGGGCTCATCGGAATCCTCGTCGGGGCGGCCCTCTTCCTCGGGGCGGCCCTCACACAGTTTCTCCTCTCCCTGCCCCGTTACCGGGCGGCGCTCGAGGCGCAGGCGGCCGCCCTCGCCAGTTACGGCATCGACCCCGGCAGCATCCGGATCTGGGACTACATCGACCAGGGAACGGTGGTCAGGGAGGTCGCCGGACTCGCCCGGCAGGTCGGGAGCATCGCCTTCGACGCCTTCCTTGTCTTCATCGCTATCGGGTTCCTCCTCCTTGAGGCGCCTCGGCTCGCATCCGGACTCAAGCGGCACCTCGGGGCGGAGAGCCCCCTCTACCGGCACTTCTCGCAGTCGGGCCGGCTCCTCATCGACTACGTTGTGGTTAGGACCAAAGTGAACCTGGTCACCGGTGTCGGGACCGGGCTCTTCCTCTACATCCTCGGGGTCGAGTTCGCTGCGCTCTGGGGGTTCGTCGCCTTCGTGCTCAGTTACGTCCCCTACATCGGTCTCGTCGCTGCCGCAATCCCGCCCACGCTCCTCGCCCTGGTCGGGATCGGGCCGGCGGGCGCGGTCACCGTCATCATCGCCATCGCCCTCATCGACGCCGCCGCCGAGAACCTGATCTTCCCCCAGATCGCGAGCCAGGGGCTCAACCTCTCGCCGTTCGTCGTCCTCTTCTCAGTCGTCTTCTGGGGCCTCATCCTCGGGGCGGTCGGGGTCTTCCTCGCCATCCCCCTGACGATCGCGGTGAAACTCTTCCTCGAGAGCTGGGATGAGACACGGTGGATTGGTGAACTGATGGACGCAGGGGACCGGCGGGAGTAGGCCGGAGGCGTTATATACCCCGTGATATATCCTGTGCCGGATATTATTCAGGAGGGTATGTATGAGCGATCTGGTTGTCATCGCCTACGATGGCGAGGATACCGCGTTCCGGGTCAGAGACCGGCTGGTCAGCCTGACGAAGGAGCACGTCATCGAACTGGAGGACCTGGTGGTCGTCGTCCACCACCGGGACGGGAAGACCGAGATCAAGCAGTCCACCGATCTCGCAAGCCTGGGGGCGCTCTCCGGCGCCTTCTGGGGGCTCCTGATCGGCCTGATCTTCTTAGCGCCGATCTTCGGGCTTGCCATCGGCGCTATCGCCGGCGCACTCGCCGGACGCTTCTCAGACTACGGCATCGACGACAAATTCATAAATGAGGTCGCGGAGAGCGTCGGCCCGGGCAACTCCGCGGTATTCCTGCTCATCAAGAAGATGACGCCTGACAAGGTTGTCGACGCCATCAGGGACTATGGAGGCCATGTCATCAGGACGTCGCTCTCTGAGACAGAGGAGGCGAACCTCCGCGAAGCGTTCGGGGCCGGAGTACCGGCAAAAGCAGAAGTGCCGCCGCCATCGGCGTAAGCGGGAATACGAGGGGGGTTATCTGCACGGAGCAGGACGGTTGCGGGCACTGATATCAGGCTTGAGCGGTGGTGATGCCGGGGATAGGGCCGGGGCAGGCAGGAGGATGTTTAACGGTGCTCATCCAAATATGGATGTATGAAGAGACCCTTCGGCCTCTACCTTGCCTACCTCTTCCAGTTCCTCATCGCCGCAAACATCTTCATCGCCCTCTCGCTCGGTGAGTACTCGCAGGTCTTCGGCGGCGTCCTTGCGCTCGGCCTGACACTGGTCCCCGCCATCGTCACCCGCCGGGGGAACATCACGCTCCCCTGGGAGATCAACCTCCTCGTCGCCCTCTCGCTCTACCTCCACGTGGCGGGCGGAGTCAGGGGGTTCTACGAGATCTACTACCCCTACTACGACAAGGTCGCTCACCTCATCTCAGGGATAACCGTCTCGGTGCTCGCCTTCGTCGCAGTCCTGCTCCTCGACCGGTTCAGCAGGCTCAACCTCTCCCGGTGGATGATCGTCGGGTTCATCATCATCTTCGCGATGGCGATGGAGGGGTTCTGGGAGATCTATGAGTGGTTATTCGACACCTTCCTCGGGACAAACCTCCAGCACGGCCTCGACGATACCATGCTTGATATGATCTTCGTCCTCATCGGGGCGGTCATCGTTGCACTCACCGGGAACCGGTACCTCTCAGAGTTCTCAAAAGAGGAACTCACCGGGAAGATGGTCCCAAAAGAACCCCGGAGAGAGTGACGGGCGGACATCACCCCCGGGCAGGGAACCCTTTTTTACCCCGGCGACCTACCGGTGATCAGGCAGACAGCGATCCCATGCGCTATTATAAAGACATCATATTCGAAAAGCCCGTACCGGAAGAGATCCGGCGGCTCGGGCTGCTCCCGGCAGACCTGCACTTTCACACCCGCTACTCCGACTCCGCCACCCGCGTTCGGGACGCACTGAAACTCGCGGCCCGGCGGGGGATCGGGCTTGCGATCACAGACCATAACGAGGTCGGCGGGGTGCTTGAGGCCGGGCGGCAGAAGAGCCGCGTCCCCCTCATCCCAGGGATCGAGGTCAGCGCCAACGACGGCCCGCACATCCTCCTCTACTTCTCCGCGGTCTCCGACCTCGCCGATTTCTACAGCCACCATGTCGAGAAGAACCGAAGGACCGGGCCCTTCACCGCGATACGCCTCGACACCGCCGATATCCTCGAGGCGGGCGAGGGCTACCCCTGCATCACGGTCGAGGCGCACCCCTGCGGTTACGCCTTCCTGAACCGGGGAGTCCAGCGGTGCGTCGCCGGGGATTACATCGGCAAAGAGGTCTTCTCCCGCCTCGACGCACTCGAGGTCATCTGCGGCGGGATGGCCCGGTCCCACAACCAGAAGGCGGCCGAACTCGCCACCACCCACGGCCTCGGCCGGACGGGCGGAACCGACGGCCACCTCCTCCATGAACTCGGCGGGGTCGTCACCTGCGCAGAGGCCGATACCGCAGAAGAGTTCCTGGAAGCCGTTCGTAGGAGAGAGACCGTCATCATCGGCCACGAGCGGCCGCTCGTCGAGAAGGCGGTGATGGGGACCGCGGTCCTCCCGCACCACCTCCCCTACACTGTCCCCATCCTCCAGGCACGCTGGGAGCAGAGCCTCCCCAGGATCAGAAAGTTCGTCAGGACCCGGCTGAACGGGTGAGCGGCCCTCTCACCCGAGCGGCGAGAAGAGCCGGGAGACCGACTCCTTCATCCTGACCCGGCGGGGCCGCGCCCGATACCCCTCCAGCGTGATCTCGGTCGAGACGACGAGGTCTTCCTCGAAGGCCCGTGCAAGTTCAGCCCCGACCGCCGCATCGTAGAAGAAGGCGTTCGCCTCAAAGTTCAGCCGGAAACTCCGCACATCCCAGTTCGCGCTCCCGACCGACCCTGCCTTCCCGTCGACGACGATCGTCTTTGCGTGGAGGAACCCGTCATCGTAGGTGTAGGCCCGCACCCCGGCGTCGAGGAGATCGCCGATGAACGAGAGGCTCGCCCAGTAGACGAACGGGTGGTCGGGCTTGCAGGGGATCATGACCCTGACGTCAACCCCGGAGAGCGCTGCGATCCGCAGGGCGTCGGTGACGCTATCGTCGGGTACGAAGTAAGGTGTCTGGATGTAGACCGACTCCCGGGCGGAGTTGATCAGTTTGATGTAGCCCTCCTTGATCGGGTTCCACCGGGTATCCGGGCCGCCGGAGACGATCTGGACCGGTGTCGTCCCGCGGTCGCCGGGGTCAGGGAAGTATTGGGAGCGGGGCCCCGGCCCCGGGTACTCGCCGGTCACGTAATGCCAGTCGAGGAAGAACCGGAGCTGGAGAAGCTGGACAGCCCGCCCCGTGATCCGGAAAGCGGTATCGCGCCAGGGGCCAAGAGGACCTTTTCCCAGGTAGTCGTCCCCGATGTTGAACCCGCCGATGAACCCCACCGTCCCGTCGATGACCGCGATCTTTCGGTGGTTGCGGTAGTTGACCCGGTAGACCGAGGGAAAGAAGACCCCGATCTCCCCGCCGGCGTCAGTCAGTTCCGAGAACGCCTTCCGCGACCCGCCCCCGGCACGGGTTCCCATCGCGTCGAAGAGGAGGCGGACCTCGACGCCCTCCCGTGCCTTCTCCGCGAGGGCGTGGACGACCGCCCGCCCCAGTTCGTCGTTGTTGATGACGAAGTACTCCAGGTGGATGTGGTGGCGTGCCCCCCGGATCGCGGCAAAGAGCGCGTCGAACTTATCCTTACCCCGGGTGTAGAGATCGACCCGGTTCCCCCCGGTCAGGAACGCTCGGTTGTTCTGGAGGAGAAGAAAGATCGTCTCGCGGAACTCCTCAGCCTCGGGGGTGGAGAACCGGTAGTGGGGGTCGGCAAACTCACGGTACTGCTCCAGGAAGACCTCCTGCAGGAACCGGCGGTCCTCCTCCCTCTTGACGACAAACATCTTCTGCCGGGTGTAGTTCTGCCCGAAGAGCAGATAGAGTACAAAGCCGATCGACGGCAGGGAGAAGAGGACCACCAGCCAGGCCAGGGCCGCCGTCGGGTTCCTCCGCTCGAAGAAGACGATGGTGACGGCAAATATGACGTTGAGGACCAGGATGATGGCAAGTATTATCTCAAGGGCCATTCCGTTGCTGCCTCCCTGCCGGAACCGGGCATGACCATTCTATCTCTCCATAGAAGTATATCCGTCTGCCGGGGAGGGGATCTCCGGCCCGTCAGGCGAGCACCCGCACGAACCCGAGTGCGACAAGTATGAGAGAGACCGTGACAGCAACCCACCCTATGGTGATGAAGAGGAGGGAGAGACCTCTGTCCCACCGCAGGATCCACCCGATCACGGCGCTCGAGTAGAGGCCGACGACCGGCATCGCCGGGAGGATGATGAGGGTTATTGCACCGTATTTCGCAAGATACGGTACCCTCTGCATCTTCTCCTCAGTGCGCCGGAGCATATCCCTGACGCGTACCGACTGGATGGCGAACGCATCGCAAACGAACAGAATAGCAAGCACGGTGCCGACCTCGACCAGCGTCATGATCATGAGGACCGCGGCGGGATGCATTCCCATCCCCACGCCGACAAAGGCGGCGTTTGCCTGGAGAACGATGGTGGACGAGATCAGCCCGAACACCTGTGCCGTCGGGATGCCGAGAGCCAGACCAAGAGCAAGGGGGAGGAGCGTAGCGAAGACGAACAACGCCGCCAGCGCCTTTATGGCCTGACGAAGCCAGATGAATAGCGCTGAGAGGAACATGTCCCGCCTTTGCAAGCAGGGAGAGCGGGGCCGCATATATCTCTTTCTCATGTTCACCAGGGCGCACCTGACTTGCGCTCAAAGGGTGTCTCTCGCACCCGTTCACCGGCTATTCTCCATACGGGCGCCCGCCGCCGGGGGAAGACATATGTTTATATACCGGGACCAGACCTCTTGCCCCGTGGTGGCGTTATGGTGAACGCAACATTCGGCGTCGGCACGCCCGGTCTCACGAGACCGGCTCCCCTGCCCCGGTGGCTCGTGCTGCTCCAGGGCATCGTCGCCCTCGTCTTCGGTATCCTGCTCCTGGTGTACCCAGTCGGGACGCTTGCCGTCCTTGTCGTATTCCTTGGCATATACTGGTTGATTAATGGTATCTTCGTCCTGGCAAGCCTCTTTTCGGACAGGACAGACCTCTGGTGGAAGATGCTTGTCAGCGTCCTCGGTATCCTCGCCGGCATCCTGGTCCTGGCCTACCCGCTTTACAGCACAATCCTCCTCCCGACACTCCTTGCCATCATCATTGGTGTGGAAGGGCTGATCATCGGTGCTGTCCAGCTGGCACGGGGACTGGGGGGTGCCGGTTGGGGTGCCGGGATTCTCGGTATCGTGAGCATCATCTTCGGGCTCATCCTGGTGGCAAACCCGTTCGTCGCTGCTCTTGCGCTTGTCGTGGTCCTCGCGGTCCTCGCGATCATCGGAGGGTGTGCGGCAATCATCATTGCGCTCCGGATGCATACATAACCAGATACCCACGGTATACCGGCCGGGCAGGAGGAGCGGGGCCGGTATGCCGACGAAACTGTGATGCGGGTGCCCACCGCAGGGAGGGGGCCGTAGCCTTTTTCTATTCAGAGGCCGAAGGGGCACCCATGCTTGACCGGATGAGAGAGAGTTCAGGTAGTGTTCTCGGTTTCCGGTTCGACGGGAAACTGAGCGAGAGCGATTACGCCACCATCCTGATCCCGGAACTCGAACGAGCGATGAATGAACACCAGATGGTCCGGATCCTCTTCAAGATAGAGGGCTTCCGGAGCTGGAGGCCGGGGGAGGGCTGGGAAGCCTTCAGGCAGTGGCCGGGGATGGAGAGCGTCGACCGGATCGCCATTGTCGGCGGAGAGCGGTGGCGGGAGTGGATGAATCGTTTTCCCGCACTCTTTGTCGGGTTTAACGACATTGACGTCCGCTACTTCCCGGAGAGCCGCCAACGGGACGCCTGGGGCTGGCTGCGCGAAGGGTTGGTCCGGGTTCTTCTGACCGCTGAATGAGGTTTTGAGCCACCTTCCGGCCAGCCTGGACCCCGCACCCTTCCTGCCGGCGCCGCCTTGATGCCCGATCCTGACGACCGATTGGTTTTTAACCTGATACCGTCAGGCAGCACCATCCGGCCGGGACCCCACGAGGAAGGCCGACCGGAGAGAGCCTGTGAGGCGATGAACCATGATGCGAAGAAGAGTTGCAGGCGGTCCGGGAGGCCGCGAGGAGGGTGCGCACCGCTACAGGATGCGGGAGAGGCTCGTCTCCATCGGGGACGACTACTGGATCGAGGATTACGCCGGAGAACGGGTGTTTAAGGTGGACGGCAAGGCGCTGCGCCTGCGGAGCACCCTGATCCTCCAGAACAAGGAGGGGCAGGACCTCTACCAGATCCAGGAGAAGATGCTCCGCATCAAAGACACCATGGAGATCGAGCGGGCTGGCGGCGGTGTGGCGGCGACGATCAAAAAAGCCCTGATCGCCCCGCTCCGCGACCGGTGGACGGTCAGGGTGGCTGACGGACCGGAGATGGATGTCCAGGGAAACATCCTGGACCACGAGTACCGGATCAGCGCCGGGCGGGACCGGGTCGCTGAGGTCTCGAAGAAGTGGTTCCGGGTCAGGGACACCTACGGCGTGGAGATTGCCCCGGGACAGGACGACGCACTGATCCTTGCGATAACGGCCGCAATCGACCAGATGGCACACGATTAGGGAGGGCCCGAACCCCCCGGCCCATCCCCTCATGCTTGCCTCGCTCACCCGCGTTCTTGTCATCGGCGCCATACTGGTCACCGGCATGCACCTTGCCGCCACGCTGGTAAACCCGGTCCTCGTAGCCTTTGCCATCTCCGTCATTGCCTCTCCGGCCGTCTACTGGCTGGAACAGCGGGGCCTCCGGCGATGGATAGCGGCGAGCGCCGTCGTCGGGATCATCGCCGGGGTGAGCCTGCTCCTCCTCGCCGTCCTCGGCGTCTCGCTCCTCCAACTCGACAGAGCGCTTCCCGCCTACCAGGAACTCTTAAAGGAGCAACTAACACTCCTGGACGGCACCGGAACGGACCTCGCCGCGCAGCTCCCGGGCTCGTCAGGCAACGCATCTCTCCTCCCCTCTCTTGAGACCATCATCGCGGGGCTCGCGGTCTGGCTGGAGGAGGGTTGCAACGAGGGTTGTAAGGAGGTTTTGGAGGATGTTGAGCCGGAGCCGGCGGAAAAGACGGCTTTATCGGGGTGTGATTTGCGATCGTTTGCAACTCCGTCGGGGGCGGAAGGGGTGCCGGGACTCTTGAGCATACCCGGGACAACTGCCGGCCGGGTTCAGCCGCTCCCGGGGGTGCTCGACCGGGGGACGTTTGTCCGGGTGAAGACGGAGATCGGCCGGTGCGATATCTGTGACCGGGGGAAGGCGGTGTACCGGTCGCGGGAGGCGCGGACGAGCATCTGTGAGGGATGTTACAGCCGGCTGGTCCGGGAGCGGAACGGCCGCGAGGGAGTGCGGTGAGGGGGATCACGGTGTCCATCATGTGCCGTGAGACAAGCACACGATCGACCATGCGATCTCCTCCCACAATAGAAACAGATATGTGCGGATCGCAGAAGCGATCACAAAAATCCGGACATATGTGATCGATATGTGCAGATCACATATCTTATCACAAAACCGGGAATTGCCCTCATCCACGATACCGATACCGACTGCCCTTTCCCACACCCTCGCGGACAACCGCAGGGTCCTCACGCTGCAACTCTTTCATCAACCGCACCACCTGATATCGGTCCAGACGCGTGACCTGCCGGATCTCCGCGTTCGACAGACCGACCTCGCCGTGCTCGGCCCTCTGCCTGAGCACGCTTAGCACCCGCGTCTTCGCCGCCTCCCAATCGGTCCTCCGGTCACGGTCAGGATGGCCCGGCGCCATCAGCCGCCGGTGGAGGTCCGAGCGGAGAACCCAGTAGGTGCCCCGCCCGGTCCCCCCGCGGTCCAGGTAGCCCCTCCGCGTCTCCATCTCGTGCAGGGTGTCCCGCGCCTCCCGCTCTGACCGCTGGATCAGGACCGCAGCCGTGTGCGTGTCGATCTCGGGGTGATGGAGGAGATAGGTGAGGAGGAGGAGATGATCGACTGTCAGGCCCTGCCCCTTCTCGCTCTCCTCCTCGACGAATACCCGGACCGGCAGGGAGTAGTCCCCCGCCTTCACGGTCACCGTCACCGCATCCCCCCGCTCTTCGATGACCGGCGGCTCCTTCCCCTCGGCCAGCATCGCCTTGTACATCCTGGGAACGCCGAGGTTGCTCCTGTTCACGAGGCGCAGTTTGATGAGCGCCTCGACAAGGAGGGGGTTTCTGGCAACAGGTGGGTGGTGGAGGATATTCGCCGGCGAGACTCCGCCGATGAACCCGCCCGGGTTTCCGATCTCCAGCATATGAGGATACTGGCGGACGAGGACCGGGCCGCCGATCCGAAAGTCGGCGTGGTAAAAGGCGTTCATCAGCGCCTCTCTGAGGACGATCTCCGGGTATCTGCGGACCTCGAAGTGGAACATCCCCTGCTTCAGGGTCGTGATGGGGTTGTCGGCCATGATCCGGTCGAAGATCCGGTCGATGGCGATCAGCATCGCGTCCCGCCCGTCCATACGGTCCGAGTAGTCGGTGTCGTCGATCATACGCAGGTGCGTCCACCCGTAGCCGGGGACGTGCCGGCAGATCGAGCGCTCTTTGCCGGCGAGGATGATCCCGGCCCTGGTGATGTGGCCCGCCCTGACAAGGCTGAGGGAGGTGAGCAGGTCGAGGTCAGAGAGGTCGAGAAGGTCGTCCGGGGCTTTTTCCCGTGCTGCCGCCGCCCTGAGCACCTCCATGGCCGCCGCCGAGATGTGAGACTCGGGAGTCCCGGGGATCTCTTCGGCGGTGAAATCGGTCTCCACACCGATGCGCCGCCGCAGGGTACCGGTGAGGGGCTGGCAGTCTTTTCCGATCCTGATCTTCCCACGGCCGCTGGTGTCGGTGTAGGGCGGGATGCCGGGGTGGATCTGCATCAGGATGAGGCGACCTGTTCCCTCGGGCACCTGCACCTCCTCGAAAACAGGCGTGAGTTTCGGGTCGGTCGAGTCGTAGACGGCTTTCTTCAGGAGGTTTGTGTCGATCTCGGGGGGAACGCCGACGATAGCGTGATCTCTGCCGACGACGTGGTCAAGAACACCGAAGACGACGGTGCCGCCACCGCCGTTGGCCATGCAGATAGCATACTCGATGACCTGATCGATGGCGTCGTTCCGGCTGCGGGCGATCCATTCCTTGAAGTCGAAGTCCTGGTCTTCGAGGTCGTCGGCCGTGACGGTGTTGAGGTCGTCAAGGAGGAGGCCGACCTCGTCGGGGGTGCGCATACAGGGTTTGCGTCCCTGAAACATATAGGATTGATTGTTGCACGGTGGGAGCCTGTCCCTGCCCGGATTCGCGCCGATTTCCGCCCTTCTCACCCTCGATCCAGGGCACGATTGTGTGATGATCCAGAGAGACCGGCGACGCCGCCGGATGCACTTGCCGGTCTTCGTCAGGGCAAGGGGTTCATTCTCCCGAGAGATGCCAATGTCTATGCTTCCCGGTATCAGGTTTATCTTCCTTCAAAAGAGGAGCTCACGAAGAAACGGGTTGCATGGTCGGCCGGGGACGGAGCGATCGTGCGTTGATCCGTCCCCGCCGAGGTCGCACCGAGTTTGAAGGATGAAAAGGGGAAGCGTCCCCCTTCACTCCAGCGTTCCAACGGTGTCGGCCCAGGCCTCGACCGCGTCCCTGATGGCGTCGTCCTGGTAGGACGAGATCCGGACAGTCTTCCGGGTGAAGGTGACGTAGTAGT
>ERZ795047.1457-NODE-1457-length-25140-cov-268.112657_pt1 | contig 25140 bp, 30 predicted proteins | sample MGYA00375131_ERZ795047 | MGnify/ENA primary metagenome ERZ795047 (study PRJEB30176, sample SAMN05720228) | activated sludge metagenome | isolation source: Anaerobic digester | place: Japan | collected 2015-05-20 ...
GGGCGGGCTGATTGACAGCGGGACGGTTGCCGATGCCCGCTTGTCATCCAACGTCCCGCTTAAAAATGGGGCGAATACTTTTACGAATTTTCAAACGATTTCGGCGAATGCGACAAGTGATATGCTCACGGTGAGCGGGGGCAACATGTCGGATGGCAAGAGTGCATTGCGGGTGAGCGGGGCGTTTCCGAATTCGGCGGGCGCATATAATTCAATGGCGGACTTCAAGGCGACTTCGGGCGGGTCGGACAAAAACGAATATGCACTAAACTCGGAACTTTTGGCGGGCGGGACTTCGGCGGTGATTTCGGCAGCGGGGCGGTTTATAAACGCAAGGTCAGGAACTGGTGGCGCATTTGGAACGGTGTCTGGTGCAGTCGGCAATTTGGGCGTTTATGCGCAGTCAGGCGCAACAACGGCGGGCTACAATTACGGCGGGATTTTTGACGCTCGTGGCGGTGCGGTTAATGTTGGCGTTGAGGGGCTGGCAATTACCAACAAAGCAAGTGCGGTTAATGTTGGCGTTTTTGGCAATGCGTCCAACACGGCAGAGGGCGGGGTTCAGGTTGGCGGGCTGTTTGGGCTGAATCGGACAACACCCCCCGCATCATCGGCTGCGCTGATTTGCGATAACGGCAACACAGGAAAAGACGTCTTTTTGGCAAAGGTTAATGGGGCGAACAAGGTAAAGATAGACCTTAACGGCAATGTGGAATTAGAGGACGGTATAAACGTCAAGGGCGAGATAAAACAAAACGGTGTGGTTGCTATTCGGATGGATGGATGCCGATATTTTACGATGCCAGACGCCAACAAAAAAGCCAACGGCGATATAATATCATTGAATGATTTTACACACAATTTCGGAGAATTGGTTTATCTCGCCTCGGACGGCAAGGCGTATAAGGCGGATGCATCATCAACGGCGACTTTGCCTGCGGTGGCAATGGTGGCGGATGACTCTGCACATGGCTATTTCCTCTTGCGGGGGTATATTCGCAATGATGATTGGGATACCTTGACGATTGGCAAAGAGGTTTGGGCTTCAACGACTGCGGGGGGCATTACGCAGGTCAAGCCCACAGGGGCGGGCGAAAGTGTGCAAAGTGTCGGGTTTGCTGTTGGGGCGAAAACGATTTTCTTTGACCCGCAGAGGGTAATAATCACTTTGGGGGGTGAGGAATGATGCAAAAAAAGGTTTATTGGGTTTGGGCGATTTTGGCTGTGTGCGTGTTGGCTTTTGGTGCGGGGCGGGCATGGGCAGGGAGTGATGACCCCTGTGGAGAGTGCGAGGGGTGTGGCGAAGGCGAAGAGATGTTTTCGGAGCTTTTTTATGATGATGACATGAATGGGGATGGGGATACTCTGGATTGCTGTTGTGTGGATGGCATAACGTATGAGTATATTTCGACCTGCGTGGATAAATCGCCATTCACGCCGACACCGACTGCCACGCCGACGCCTACCGAAACCCAGACTCCTACGCCGACCCCCACGCCGACTATTACGCCGACACCGACTCCGCCCCCGAATTGCATTGACTTGTATCCTGTTGCGGATGGGGAGATTGGCGGAGATGAATTTGTCTGGTGGGCTTCAAACGAAGAAAAAGAGTATTGGGAATGTGTCGGCGATAAAACATACACCGAATATGTTACGCATATTCCGAGTGGGGGTGATGAGGTGCAGTTTGTTGTTTGCAAAACATCACCCAATTTTAAGGGGTGGTGTGTCCCCGAATACACGTATTACACCACTAAATCAACAGAGTTTGAGCTAAACCCAGAGTCGAGCTTTGAGTGGAAATGGGCGGACATCGCATCTTTTGAGTTTGGTATTGCTGATGTGTATAATGGTATGCCCGAACCTGAACCGCCCTCAACAGATAAACAACTGCGCTTTAAGTTTGAAATACCAAGCGGAAACGCCAGAAATTCCAGAATAAAAAAGATTGAAATGTTTGTTTCGGCAAAAACCACACTCCAATACTATTTAGACCAATATACCAATTTTTTTATCCGCGTCTACTACGAGCCTTATTGGCAACACAAAATTAACGGATTTATGCTATACCAAACCAGCGGGGTGAATGGCATCCCCCCAGAAAAAATCGCCAAAATCAGCGGTGTGGAATAAAACAGAAAGGACGAAAAACAAATGACAGACAAATTATTTGACACACTTCGCCAAAATTATGCTTTTTTTATGGCGGTTGCAATGCTTTTAATGCTTTTGGGGGTGTGGTATTATTCCACGAAGTCACTGCCTGACCGTGTGGTGTGCCTTGAAAAACAGGTGAAGATAAATGAGGGGGCAATACTGCACCATGAAAAGCAATTTGAGAAAATGGATGCGAAGTTGGACAAGATAAGCGATAAATTGGAACGGCTATTATTGATGCGGACAGGGAGCAGTGGAGGGGCAAAGTGATGTTTGATGACGGCGTTTTAATTGTTGCGCTTTTGTTTGTGTTTGTGTTTTTACTCGGCTTTTTGGCTGGCGCATTATATCTCAATGGGGAGTATGCAAGCGGGTCGTATGTTTATTTTAACGCTGCAACTCCAATCACAATAAGGGGGGCGAGCAATAAAATGATTTATGTTGTTTGGGGTGGGGCTGCCGCAACGGCAGTGCTGGGTTTTTTTGTGGGGCTTTGCCTTTGGCGGGTTTTGTTTCCACCGATGGAGCATATCGGAAAATTAAGCAAAGGAGATGAGGAAGATGGAAATAGCGTTGGTAATAAAAATTGTTGAGGCTTTGGTCGTGATTGTGCCGTCAATGTGGGGCGTCTACAAAACAGTCAAAGCCAAAAAATATCGAGAGGCTATGAGCCTGTCCGATGAGACCTTGAAGGGCATTATCGCAGCTATTGAGTTGATGCCACAAACGCCCACTACAAAAGCCCTCAAATCCAATATCCAAAAGATGTCAACCACGCTCGGCACAGAAAAAGAAAAGTTGGCTGATTTGGTGCAGGTCATCTCAAACTTGATTGATGAGATGGGAATAAAGCGGGATGGAGACGTGGCAACTGTCCTGCGGGCGGCGGACGCCATTCGCAAGGCAAACGAAATCCGCAAAGCCCGAATTGCGCCTTCGCTCACCTCGATTTTGCTATTGATGACAATTGCCATTTTGCCTATGGGCGTGTTTGGTTGTTGTCGCCAGCCAAAACGCCTGACAAAGGAAACAATATTTCCTGCAACCCTAACAGAGCCAGCGCAAATCGTTGTTGAATTTCCTGCGGGAACTAAAATTGATGACCCCATCACGGTTGAAGTGGATGGACGCATTCAGACTGTTTCGCCTGTGCCAGATGGGGTGTCGGCGCGATAAATTAAGCGGGGTTTGAAAATTGGGATATAGCATTGTAAGCATCGGGGGCGATTACATCATCACTCATCCCAGCGGGGACATGCTGGGGGAGGCAACGGCATACAATGCGGACGGCTCTTTGAGAATTGAGGGGTTTGATGTTTCGGGCGCGGTGGTTGTCAAGCGGATGTTCACAGGCTCGGTTGTCGCCCCTGTGATGCTCGTCAAGGGGGCGGTTAAGCGTGTTCATAAAATAAGCACTGAACTGTCCATGCCCGCAACAAAGGTGAGCGGTTCAGCCAATGTGTATGTGCTTCAAAAGACGGAAGGGACAATTACAGCCCCCGCAATGACCGTGCGCGGGGTTGCAACTACAACGCCTGCGCCTTCGATTTGGGAGACGGACGGCGAAGCGTATATGACTGCGATTTCGGTCTATGGCGCGGCAAAAGTGAAGCCGAAAATAACGCATGAGCCTGCTGGCGAAATCACCGTGTCTGCAATCAAATTATCGGGGGCTGTCAAGCGCGTTATCGGCGTATCGGGCGGAACTACTTTGAACGCAATGCAAATCAACGCCAAAGCCCGCATGAAGCGAAGCGCAACAGGGGAATTGGTTTTTGATGCGCCTGAAATAGCGGGGGAAGAAAAGACAACGATTAAGGCGTGTGGCGAAATATCATTCCCCGACCAAACGATTGAAGGAGGGGCAAAACACGTGCCTGTAATATATGCACAGGGGGCTATTGCGCTCGACCCATTTGAGGCAAGCGCGGATGGGCAATTAAAGCGCGTGGCAACAGGAAACATTTCTCTGCCCGCAATGGAAGTAAGCGGGGCAGAAAAGCGCAAGGCGTTTGTATCGGGGGAAATCTCTTTCCCTGCCGTTGATATTTACGGGCGCGGGCATTCCAGCGTGGTCTATAAGGCGCAACTTTATCGCGTGATTGAAATTAGGCGGGTTTATGGCAAAAATAACAAAATCGCAATTCTTGAAGCAACAAGGAGACCGATAAATAAATGAAACTCGGCAAGCCAATCATAAAAGGCAAAATAGGCGGAAAATTCGGGGCTGAACAACTGCAAAAGGCGTTTAATCAAGCTGCCATAACACCATTGGAGCAAATCGCAGCGCGTGTGGTTCGCTCGGCAAAGCGGAGCATGAAAAAAGGCGTTAAAGGAGACCCATCGAAGCCCGGGAAGCCCCCGCATGTCATCACAGGGCGGCTGCGCGGCTCGGTCAATTGGGCGAAAGTAAAGGAAAACAGAATACGGATTAAACCCGACATGATAATTGCCGGTGCCACAAGCTACGGCTGGTATGGCAAGGTTCACGAATGGGGCGGGAAATATCATCCCCCGCGCCCATTTATGCGCCCCGCATTGAAGAATGTGAAGCGCACGATGACGCGCCGATTTAATAAATTGCCTTTATTATGGACGCCTGCGGGGGAGCAATTAAACCGCGAGATGAAGGCGATAGCAGAGCGCGGTTCTGGGCAATGGAGGAAGGCTTAAAATGGCGGAATTGGATTTAGTGAAAAACCTTTATGATTATATCGCAGATGACCCGCGAATTACGATAAACCTTGCGCTTTGGGATTTTGGAAGCGGTTATGAGCCTGCGATTTTCACGGTTGAGCCGCCGAATGAGTGCGGGTTTCCGTTGATAACAATCGGGCAGGAGCAGGGCAACTCGGAGATGTTAAATCGCCGCGCCATTATTACCTCTGTGCCATTTTCTGTGCGGGTTTGGGGCAATAAAACAGGTTCTAATAAAGGGCTTTTGGCGGTGTCAAACTTGCTCTATTCGAGGCTGAACGAATGCGTATTGACGCTTGCAGATGGGTATGAGTTCAAGCGGGCGAGTGTAAGCCCGCCGAGTTTCACGGAAGACGATTTGGGCTTTCCGGGCTATGAAATAGTTTGCACTATTGATTATATTGAATTAATTTAGCATGAAAGGAGAATAAAGATGGCTTTTTTTAGCGGAAGGGAATGCACCTTAACAATCGGGGTATCGGAGATTATCAACGTGCGAGATGTGAATATCAATCTCACCGCCGAGACGATGTCGGTTGAGACTCGCAATACTGGTGGCTGGGTTCAGCAGATGCAGGGGTCAAAAACAGGTGAGGTGTCTTTTGATATGGTGCTTGACCATGATGATTCATCTATAACAACCCTGCGCACGGCATTTTTGGATGCAACAAAGGTAGATATTGCATCGCAAGAAAAACACGGAACTTGGACATCCAGCGGATATATCACCGAGTTTTCGACCACAGAGCCGTTGAATGATTTCGTTTCCATTTCGGTCAAAATCGTTACAGGCGCATGGTCATTTAGTTAAAATTGAAAGGTGTAAAGAATGGCAAAAGAAAATGAGTTTATTGATGCCGTTGGCGAGTCGTGGGTTTGCCGTTTCAATACGCCCGCCTTGCTCGATGCGGGGCGGGATTTGAACGTTACGCCTGCGCTTTTGGAAACCCCAGAGCAAATCAATATCGGCATCATGGGGCGGTTAGTGTGGTATGCTGTCCGCAATCTGGCAAACGCGCGCGGTGTGAGCAAAAAGCAGTTTGAAGAAGAACGCATGACGCTTGCGGTGTTGCCCTATGCCGTTCGCGCCACATTTGCCGCTTTGGCAGTGGCATTTCCAAATGATATTGCGGAGGAACAACAGCCCAAACGCCCTTTGGCGGACGGCGGCGGGAGCGACACACCCAAGAGTGGCGAGACCTCTATGAACTAATCGCCCTTGCTGGGGCATCGGTGAATGATGACCTCACGCCGCGAGAATTATCATGGATGGCGCGGGCGCGCATGATGGCTATGTGGGACGGCGTGTCGTTGTTGGCGTCAATAATTGCAAATGTGGCTGGGAATAAAACAACCCCAGAGTCGTTTCATCCATTCTTAAAGGAGGGCAAAAGCAGTGGTATCAGCGGCGCAAGTTATAGCAGGCGCGGCGTTCGTAAAAATCGGGGCTGATATTTCCGACATGGAAAAGGGCTTGCGGGCAGGCGCAAAGACTTTCAAGATGTTTTTAACGAAGGTCGGCGTGGGGATGCAGGCTCTTGGCGGGTCAATGCTCGCCCCGCTTTATAAGGCGTTGCAGTCTTATGCAAAAGTTGGCAGCGAGATGTTCGATATTGCGGCGCGCACAGGGCTTGCGGCGCAATCTGTTGCTGAACTTGGTTTTGTGGCGAAGGCGGTCGGCGCAGACGTTGACTATGTTGCAAGGGGTTTTCGCTATTTTCAAAAAAATATGATGGCGGCGGCAACAGGTTCAAAATTGGCGCAACAAGGTTTTTCCGAATTGGGGTTGAATGTGGCGGAATTGAAGAAGATGACCCCAGAGGAATCGTTTATGAATACCATCGGGGCAATCAGTAAATTGAATAAGGCTGCGCAGGCGAGTTCAGCGATTAGAATATTTGGGCGTGGCGGGGCGCAACTTGCCCCCATGTTTGCGCTTGGCGCAGAGGGGATAAAAAAGTTTCGCAATGCTTATGCTGTTCTTCACGGCGAGATGAGGGCGGATAAGGCAAAAGAGGTTGAGTTGCGATTTAAGGCTTTGGGCGCGGTTTGGGATGGATTGAAAAATACAATCGGCTTTCATCTTGCCCCCGCATTTGAAAAGTTTACGAATGTAATCCTGCGTGGTGTTGTTGCCGTTCGCCTGTTTTTGGAACAGCATCCTACGCTTATTGCGGGTTTGGCGAAAATATCAATGAGTTTGGTTGCTGTGGGCGCAGCAATGACGGCGATAGGGGCGATACTTGCACTAATAACAGCCCCGCTTATACTATTAATCGGAATTGTGTCGTTTTCGCTTGTATCAATATATGAGTCAATTAACAATGTCCAGGGCGGGATAAATTCGTTGCTTGAAAATATCGCAAAACGTGTGAAAATTTTTGGGTATTCATTCAAGACATATTTCTTAATGCTACAAAAATCAATTTGTGCGATTGCTAAAATGGCTTATGATTTGGTTATGGCAATAGTTAATGGGCTTATTTCTGGCATCGGCAAGGTCTTGGTTTCTCTTGGCAATATCGTATCTTTCGGCAAACTTGGCAAATCAGAGTTAGGCAAATCGTTAAAAGCAACTTTTGAAGAAATGGGGAAAAATGACAAGAGCGAAGAGTTCAAAACCTTTATGAAATCCTTTGATGTCGAGATTGAAAAAAGTATGCTCGATGATATGAAGGCGGAAGAAGACAATGCGGCGGGCAAGCCGTCCATCTTCGATGATTTCAAAACAATGATTGAACAAATTACGGGCAAGGTGGAAGTTCCGGGCTTAAAGGAAATCAACTTTGATGAAATGTTCGCCGCATTAAAAACCGCGCAAACAGGCGGAATAGAGGAATTGAAACAGGCGGGGCTGGGGCTGGGCGGTTCAACGCAAATAACCGGCGGCGGAAATATACGTGAGCGCATTGCGGGGAGCAATACAATAGCAGAAAAGCAGTTGGAGCAGTCGAGGCTTCAAACGCAACTACTTGAAGATATACGCGATTCAGTTAGCGCGAATTTTGCGGAGGTATTTTGATGGCTTACGAATATAAGGAGTTAAAAGAAAGCAGGCGGAGCGAATATACAAAAGACGGCATTGTGCAATCGAGGGTCTATGTTGTAAAAGACACGAATTTGGCAAAGGGCGAATTGATTGACGCTGAACTTGTATTGCTGAACGCGAAAAACAAAAGCGAGTTCCGTTTGGGCGCAGACCATCCTGTAATTCCAAAAATCTATGTATCCAGCGTATCATCCGAGCAAACCCCAAACCTCGAACACGCAAAATTGACGGTGGAATATGAGCCGGGCGCGCGCGCAGAGGGGTTTAATGATGACGGCGAATTGTGGGAGTTTGAAATCGCTACAACTAAAGTAACGGTTATGGACACAAACGGATTGGGGTATGAAAATATCGGCGTAGGCGGGCGAACGGATTTAATCGGCAGTGCTATTGGCGTCAAGGAGGACGGCAGTATCGGCGGGGCAGAGGTTTATCGCCCCACTTGGAGCATGAGATGCACGAAGATTTTCAAGTCATTTTCGCCGTCCACGCTTCGAGATATGTTTGCCACAGCCCGCTTCAACGCTTGGCAATTGACGGCAACGCTCAATAATGCAATGTGGATGGGCTTCCCGACAGCGTCCGTTTTGTTTTTGGGCGCAAATATATCTAAAAAAAGCGCGATTGAATGGCAATTTGAATATAATTTCAGCGTTGCACCGCCCGCAATCGTTGAAGACATCGAGTTGTCGGACGGCGGGATGTGCGGATTTACAGGGTATATCAGCGGGCATCATATCATTGATATAACGCATGACGTTAAAATAGTTGACGGTGAAAAAAGAATGGGCATTTACAATGTGGGCATTCGGCAGGTTTATCCATTAAAGGATTTTAGTTTGCTGGGGCTTACAGGAGCGGGGATAGTATAATGCAAACATTTCAAATCGGCGATAATATCACAAAGCGCGGGCTTGCGCAAAAATTAAACAAAGCGGTTCGAGATGCAGAGGAAAAACCGCTTACGTTGCCTGCCGCAGGCGGGATTAACTCAACCACTTATGCGCGCGCATTTAATTCAGAGGAAACAGATATTGAAATATTTACTCCTGTTGTCATTAGCGGGCAGATGTTAAAGAGGGGCGAATCTCAACCCGTTCTTGTTTTGAAAGTTTCGTTCAGCGCGAAGGGCGATAATTTAGAGGCGATTGCGGTTAGTATGGGGCGGATACGCGCGGGGGCGGTGGGCGTGGTTGCCATCGGCGGCTTGGCGTGGTGTAGGTATGACGGCGGGGGCGGGAAATTTGCAACATTAGAGGCGGGTAATAAACAGTTGACGGCGGGCGATTTTGGGGTTGCGCAAATCCTTGACACACGTGAGAGCGAGGAGATTTCGGCGAGTCTTGCGCTGATACGATTTCCTTGCGGGGCAGGCGGGGAGAGTTCACAATGGGATACGCATTATCACGATGCCTTTTTGATTAGGGCTAATGAATAGGGCGCAAGAATAGGGCGCGAGACAAGCCCGCGCGGGGCGATGAAAATGAGAAAAAACCTTGACAATCATCTTGAAAATAGCGCATCTGATTTAATAATGTCAAGGCAAAACAGGAGGGTGCATGAATAAATCAAGGGTTCGCGCCGTTGAGGAGGCGGTCTCGCGCTTTCCGCAATACGGCAACCGAACACTCGCCCGCTATTTGATTGACACGCAAGGGATATTATTTGACAACGACTTGGAAAAGGCGCGCACGACCGTTAGATATGTTCGGGGGGCAAATGGTTATCGGGCGCGGGGCAGGGCAGGGTCAAGCGGGGTTTTACAGTTTCGCGAAGATGTCAATATGCCTGAAACATGGCGCAAGGTTCGGGCGGAATATCATTTGGGGGCGGGGCTTTGGCTTTTTATCGCTGATTTGCATGTGCCGTTCCATGAGCCAAAGGCGATTGAGGCGGCGGTCGGCTATGCCAAAAAGCACAAGGTCAATGGGGTTTTTATCAACGGCGATTTCATGGATGATGCCGCTTTGGGGTTTTGGGGAACGGCGCGCAGGGATTGGAATAAAGAGGTTGAGGCGGGAATTGATATGCTGGACTGGTTGCGCAAAGAGTTTGGCAATAGGGTAAAATTCGTCTATAAGCCGGGCAATCACGAATATCGTCTGCCGCGATATTTTATTTCAAACGCGCCCGAATTGGCTTTAAGCCCGCTGGCAGCGATGGAGACCGTCATGGATTTTGAGGGGCGTGGTATTGACTTTTTGGATTATTACCAATTGGTTTTTGCGGGCGAGTTGCCTGTTTTGCATGGGCATGAGGTTCGCAATATTACGAGGTCGGTTAATCCAGCGCGGGGGCTGTTTTTGCGGACTAAAACGTTCAGCATGTGCGCCCATTGCCATAGCACGAGCGACCATTGCCCTCGAAGCCTGACTGGCAAATTATTGACGACTTGGAGCATGGGATGTTTGTGCGATTTAAGCCCCGACTATTGCCCTTATGGGAACGATTGGAATTGGGGATTTGCGCTTGTGAACGTTGAGAAAAACGGGCGATTTGAGGTTGAAAACAGGCGAATCATGGAGGGGAGCGGGCGGGTGGTTTAGTCAATATAGTGAGCAAAATTAGTCAAAAATTGGGCGAAAAAAAATGACAAAAGAGCAGAAACGAATACTGGCGGTTTGTGAGATATTTGACGGCGCACCTGATGACCTTGTGTTTTGGGCGTTCCGATATTTTATGGGGCGCATGACAATTGCGAATGTGTGTTTTGCAAAGGATTTGGCAAGGGCGTGGGATTTGCTGGGGGAGAGAACAAGGGCGCAGATTGAAAAAGAGTTGGAGGAGGCGTTTGAGGAAGATGATGCGTCTGAAGGCGGCGAATATCGGCGTCTTGGAATGGATTGCGACCGAGCGGCGTGGGAATTGGTAAGGGCGGAATATAAAAAGGTGGGCGAATGATGAAAGACCCTACTGTTATGGAGGCGGGCGTATGGTATGAGGTTGCAAAAGAAGGTCAATCGTTCCCTATGGCGTGTTGTCAATGCGGATATACGCACGATGTAGAGGTTGACGTGCATGAGGGCAAGATTCTGATGAAGGTTAAGCCAAACAAGATGATGACAAATCACATTCGGCGGCGTGGCGATGCGGAGTTGTTTGGAAAAAGCACGGAATATGAGATTGTAAAAAGGAGGGCGAAATAATGTCAGAAACAACGATACAATTATCTGACGCCGAGCGGCAGCCGTGCGAGGTCTGGACGCGGGTCATGGGGTATTATCGCCCTGTGGACTCAATGAACATCGGCAAGAAGGCGGAGCATGAGGAGCGGTTGCATTACAAAGAGCCGAAAGAAAGTTTGCTGGAATGACCCATGCTTTTACAACTTATGACGGCGTTTCTGATTATGCTGGCTTTGCGATTGACGCGGCGGCGCGCCTGACCGATGCCGCCTTAACGCAAATTCAAAAGACGCACGGCACTTGTAAAGGTTGCCCGCAAGTCGCAACACATGAGCCATATTATGTTTCATCATACAAGGCTGTTTCTGAAAGCCCCAAATGCGATTTTGCGCCTGAATATTGCATCCCTTCCCATTTCTGGTTTTGGCAATTACAATCTCTGATAAACATACTATATCACATCGGCGAGCCGATTCCGACACAAAACTACATCTATAATGCAAACGGCGGCAATAACATGATGCAGTTAATCGCCACGTTTGATATTTTGGGCTATGATGACGAGGCGGGCTGTATTAGATGCTACAAGGATGGTGTTGACCCACGCGCCTGCACTCCTGCCACACAAATAGAAAATCCAGACTGGCCGTTTAGCGGGGCGCGCTATATCTCTGCTGGCGATGGCGGCAAATCACTTCAGCCGTTTGACTACATGACTTTTTCTGGCAACGTTTTGGAATCGAGGGGCGTCAAGACTTTTGCGGCGCGATACGAATATTTTGGGGATGGCAGTTTCAATGTTTATCCATTCATCCGCGCTTATGGGGCGGCGACCGCTTATCCTGCTGAATCAACGCCGCAGGTGAGTTTTTGGCGGCGAATTTACAGTCCATCGCAGTGGGATGACATCAAGCCGTCTGTGCCGTTTTATGCCACAAAGGACAACCAAAATTTAGCGATTGCTGATATTATAGAAGTCGGCGAATTGGTTTATCCTGAGCGGTTCATTGCCACAATCGGCGGCGTCAACATATCGCAGCAGTTAATAGATGAAAATCGCCTGTTCGTTAATGCCTCTAACACCACAGATATTTATATGGGCGCAACAAACTGGGACGGCGCGGCGCAAGAGGATTTGACCGCTTTGGGCGATACGCTTCACCTGAATTATTTCAAGTATGATGAAGATTCGGGGTATATTTGCGGGCAGCGCGTTTGCAAAAATTGTAAAATCTGCAACCACATGGCAAGTTGGGGCGCGGGGATGGTTGACGCCTATTCTGCCACGTTCTCTGCTTATTGCGGCGAAATCGAAAACGACCCTACGGCAAAAGACGCATTTGAAGAAAAGTGCTATAAATACCATTGCTCTGAATTTGAGGAACTGGACGGCACAGCAAACCGAGACCAGTTGATAAGTTTTCTTAATAATGTCATGTTCGCGCAAGACCTTTACATGCTTCAGGGCGCGGCTGGAACACACGCATATACGCTGTTGACAAAAAAGCATCCATCTATATTTCAACTCGCAGGGCATTACAAAGCCGAAAGCCCGACAATCGCCTCAAGAAGCAAGCGCATAAACCTTTTCAACGGCTTGTATGGCTATTTGATTGACCTTGAATTAGATGAGCCTGTTATCGAATGCGGCGGCGGAATATGGAACTCCGAATATGATTTTGACAGCGAAACATTTTCGAGCGGCGCGGATGGGGTTGCAATTACAACCGCTGATGCTTTGGGCGTTTTGGGGCGATGGCTAAACGATTCAGAATACACTACGCGCCATGACCCCTACCGATGGGCTGACCTGCTTTCGACCAACACGTTTAACCGACTGCTGCCGTTCTCGAATTTGGGCGGATATGCCCAAAACACGTTGACCCCGATTGCTTATAGCGGCGTTGACGAAACCGAAAATTGCAGGGGTGGCGAAATTACAACAAAGGTATTTGCAACGCTCAAGCGCGGGCAGACACGCGCCCAAAGTTATCAAACGCTCATTGAAAGCGGGTCATGGGACAAAGACCTTGTGCCAAATGAAGCGGGCGAATACGGGTTGAAGGTGAGCATTCTCAACAGTGGATTGCCCACTGGAAACCATCCTGTTATCGTTGAGGGCGTTGTCCATCGGGCAGAGCGGGTTGATGCCGACACTGTGCGGATACATTGCGAGTTATCGCCCGTTTTGGTTGGCAAAGACGATGGCGCGGGCGGCGTAACTGTCAACGCTTTTAATCGCGGCGGGAACATTGTTGAACTGCCCTGCTTTATGAAAGAAAACAATTGGTATGCTTACAATCAATTTGCCACAAATCAAAAGGCTTTTAATGGACACGGCTTTTATTGCGTTCTAAACAACGTTGGGCGCAAGTGGGCGATTAAAGAGGCTTTGCCTTGCTCTGGTGATGCGCTTTCATACATCCCGACAACAATCAATCCGCCAAAAGATTTTCAAGTCCCATATAATTCAACCGGCACAAACGTTCCCTTTGCCTTGACCGCTTATCGCACGGCGGGAAACGCTAAAATGACTTTCGCCTGCCTCGCATATTGCACTACCTGCGACAAAGAAACAAAGTGGCGGCTTGAATGGACGCACACAGGAAATTATCCTATTGCTTATACGCTTGATAATTGGGTTTGTAATGAATGCGCGGCGTCTGTTCCTTATACGGCATTTTATCCCGACACGCCTGATATAACAATCACAGGAATACCGCCCGGACGTCACACAATCCACGATGGCGCGCCCGCAGGCGAGGCTTTAGATTTTGAGCTCACGGCGGACGAATGGAGTTTATTGCCTGTTTATGACGAGAATCAGGAGATTGACCATTACAATATCTATTTCAGCCCGTTTGTAATCAATCATTTAGAGGCGGCGCAGGGATATAAAATCAGGGTTTATTATGTTGGCGGGAGCGTCAACGGCGAAGAGTTTGTTTTGCCTGACCATTTTCCTGATTTTGAAATTGATGATGCTTTTGCAAACGCAATTGAAGACGCAAACACTTATGTAAAACTTTATGATTCTGCGGGCGAATTGGTAACGCTCACAAAAACTGATGATGCAGATTTACGCAACTGGTGGGACAATGGCAGCGACAAGCGTTATCAGTGGTATTATTACACGGCGGGCGGAAAGCATTATATCAGATTTCACTTTGATTTTGGCGCAACGTTTGGCGTCTATTGTTATGAGACGTCCCTAACGCCCGGAATGACCAGCGCGGAATATTATGCGGCTTATGTCAACGGAATGCCGGGGCTTCATAAAGACCATGAAACCTATGCCTGCAAAGCAGACACGTTGACGATTGTTGATCATGGCGAGATCGGGGACGTTTCAACATTGGAGGGGCTGGCATTTACAGTGGCAAACAACGCCGTAATACATGATGACAGCGCGCCCGATGTTTATATCACGGATTACGCTCAAGACAATTGGGCGCAATTGAACGCGGCAGATTATAAAACCTTTCATGCGCTTGGCGTGTTCCTGATAAAAAAGACGGCCTTGGCGGCATTTACAAGCGGCTTTTGCCTGAGGATAGAATGACCCTGAAACTAAACAATAACACAGGCGTTTTGACGGCGCGGCATTTCAATCAAATCAAGGATATGCTTTGCGCCCTGAATACGGTTGAATGTGATATTGCTGGGGCGTTTTATGATATTGACGGCATGGAGGCTTATCAATTCTGCCACACGTTGATTGAGTTGATGGAAGATTGTTGCGAGTATGTTCCAAGTCCGCAAACGCATTATTATTATTCAAGTGGCGATGTGGCGCGGGGATTGACCAAAGCCACAATAAATAATTTGTATGGTATTGGGGCAAGCATTTCTGGCGCAACGCCTCCAGTGTCTTATGACCCGATTGCGATGTGTGAAGGACAGTCTGGTCTTGATGATAGATACATTGGCATTTCTGGGGCGCGCCAAACAGGCTTGAGCGGAATAACAGGCGACAACATTATCGGAACAACGATTGACATAACGGCAGCAACGGTAGAGCCAAACAATAACAACGCTTATCCTGTTTATACGTATTGCAAAGTCCCAATGCGCCCATGCGTTTTATTGCAACTCGAAGCCCTGCCGCTCGGCGCGTCAATCACAAAGGCAATCGCCAAAATCACGCTCACAAATCCTGTCTGTTATTTGCAGGAGGTTACAACTACCGCAGACGATTCTGGCTTGCATTCGTCTTACTCCCAAACAGAACTGCCGTCACCTCTGTTAGGCGTTTTTTTGGTGGGGCATATTCCAGACGCCTCACCTGTTATATTAGCAAGCGGCGGCGTTACAACGGCGGGCGAAGGCACTCAAACAATTGACCTGAATATCACTGATGCGGCGCAAAAGTATCTCGCCGCGATTCAAACAGGCACTACGCTTTATCACAATATCACCCTTGCCGTTGTCCCTGTTGCGTCAGAATCCATTATAGAACAAGATGGCGTTGCGTTAATGGATGGATTGGGGCTTGCGACTTGCGGCGCAGAATTTTCAACGTGGGAACACCCTGACAGCCCATGCAAAGGCAAATTACATTATTGCTCTTATCAATGGGCAACGCGGATTGAGTTTGCATCCTACTTGCTTAACTCTGTTCATATTGAATTTGCCCTTCCCAGCATGAACACCTTGCGCGTCCCGATTGGAAACCTGCCGAAATTTAAGGATTAAACTATGAGCATCCTTTATATTGTTGAATCAGAGGGGATGATTAGCGGCAACAAAATCTTTTCGCGCCGATTTATCCTTGAAAATTATGACAAGATGTTCAAGGTCTGGCATTCGCGCCTTTACAATCTTTCGCATTTGTTGGCGCAAAACGAAAACGCCGCTGATTGGTTTGAAATCAAGGCTTATGAGGCGAAAATTCAGCCGTGCGGCATTGTTATTTTTGCCCCTGCTAATGGCTACATACGGCACTTCGACAGCCGCAACAATACAACATCTTGTATAGAGCCTTCTCAAAACAACATAACTGCTCCAAAAACATAATTTTTTGCTTGACCCGCTTACGGTGTCAATGCGATTACCCAAAACAAGATTTCGTTAAAGGGGTAATTTAGAAATGTCAACAAATCGCAGAAGACGCGCAACTGTTATTTTGCCTTGCGGGACAGAAATCAATTTTAGAATCACGTCTATGGCAGGAATCGGCGAACATCAAGAAACAGACGCCTTTCCGAACAGAAATATATGGAAGAAAAACAAATTAATCTCTTATGAAACAGAATATGACTTAAAAAACTTGAGAATGAAAAAGACAAATATAGAAAAATTAATACAATTACATTCAGACGGTGCTTTTGTAAAAATAAAACCATATTTCGGTGTTGAGTTTAGTGCAAAAATTGACGGTTTGTGTTACTATGACAACCCGAATCTTACGGGCAAAAACATTGGATGTGAATTAATCGTAACAACGCATTATCAAAAATAAAAGGAGACGCGAAATGAGTAGGGGTGAAAGGGTTTTGGCGTGGCGCGGGCATTTGCTCTCGCCTTATGACATTGCCGCTCAGTCCGCCATTATGGAGGACATTGAGCGGTATTTTTTTGAACACGGCGAGCGGCTTAAACCGCCAATCAATAAACGATTTTGACCCAGATAACAACGAGGGTTTAGAGTTAATCGGCGTTGAGCAACCAGTCCCTATAACTGTTGTCGGGCAGTGTGGTGGGGTTGATTTAGATGACCGCTACACAGGCATTGAAGGGGCGAGCATATTATCAACTGGCGCATCTTTTGGGTTTTATTCGGGCGTGATGTTTGACGTTGGCGGGGTTGAGCCTCAACTCCCAAGTGGTAAGGCGGTAATTTCGGGAATTGGATTTACGGCGCGCCCGTTTAACCTAAACCAAGTTGACTCCCTGCCAGTCGGCGCAACAATAAACAAGGCTGTGATACGCCTAACCGCAACAAATATCAAATACAATGAGGAATGGTTTGACTATGGCGAGAACGAAGAAGGCACAGATGTTGAATTAAAAGAGCATGGGCAAACTCAAAAAGAGGCGGGCGGGGTTTCGATTATCATATTTGGGCGGACGCTGGAAGGCGCAATCAACGTTATAGCAATGAAAGGCATTCCAGAGTTTGTAAATGGCGAGTATTACGATATAACTGAATGCGTTCAGGCAATGCAAACAGCCATTCAGGGCGAAACAGAATATATCGGATTTAATATCGCACTTGCGCCGTATAAAGAGGATTTGGTGTTGTCGGGGGGCGGGCTTCTTGAAGCCATACGAGACGCATCGCATGAGATTTCGCATACAGAGTTCATTCATCCGTCTGATAGTTGCAAGGATTTCTGGTATTGCGACCATCAAAAGGTTTCCAACATCCAACTTGACGGCTTCTTGGTTAATGAGGTCTTTATTGATTTCACCTTGCCAGATGGCGATTTCGGAAAAGTCCCTAACGGGTCAATGCCATCTTTTGCGCCTTTTGATTAGGGGGCGGGGGAACATGGTAATGTAAAGATACTGCCCGTAAGATAATTTTCTCATTTTTTTCTCAAAATATTACTTGACAGCGTCCAGCTGGCTGTGCGATGCCATTCACCGATTTGTTGAAAAAAGGAGGTGAAACGGCTTGCGAAAAAAGCACAAAAGACAATTGTATCGCCTTGAATTCAAACGAAAAAACCTGCCAAAAGATGCAATAAAAAAAATGACCAAACATGGGGTTGCGCTGAAAACCGCTTATCGTTACCTTTGGGCAATTGAGCGAAAAGAAAAGCACACGCAAATATTTTGGGCAAGGGTGCATAAAAGCCTGTTCCCGCATGTGTGGGCAGGCGATTTTTTTTCTGTGCATTTAAGGGAGGCAAAATAATGGAGCATCTGGACGAAATCGGCGCGGGGCTGTTGAGCGTGGATTATGCGCTTGAATCCATTGCGGATATTTTCGGCTCGACGCCCGCAATGCAATGGCTGTATTCGGTTGATGTTTCGGCGTTAAAATCAAATAAGGAGGGCAATAAGGATGAGCGATGAAAAAAAGGAAATTGCAATTCGAGGGCAGGGGCTTGAACTGGCAACTTTTTCTGATTTGCAACGGTTCGCCGCTTGCGTGGTGGATTCGTTTAAGGTCGGCAAGCCATGTGTGCCGAGTTGCTATAATACGCTACCGCAGGCGGTCATGGCGATTCAAGCGGGGGGCGAGGTCGGCTTCCCGCCGATGCAATCGCTGAACGCACTTTATCCGATTGACGGAAAGCTATCGCTTTACACGGAGGCGGCAATGGCAATCGCCCTGAACAGCGGGGAGGTCAAGGGGCTAAAAACCTTTTGGCGGTGGACTGAAAAGGGCAAGGAGCAGGAATCGGATGAAGCCCCTGTGAGCATGAATTTGGAGCAAATGGAGGCGGCAAATTTGACCTGCATCATTGAGTTGAAGACCACAATCAGCACTCAAAAGCATTTATATTCTGTTGCCGATGCGAAGTTGGCAAACCTTTGGAAAAGGACGTCTGGGGATGGCAAAAAAGTTCCGTCATGGTGGGGTCATCCGAAAGATATGCTCTATAACCGTTGTCTATCGCGCGCCTTGCACAAACAACTCCCGCATCGTTTGAGGGGGCTTAAAATCGAGGGGGATATGGAGTCGGTCGAGCCGCAAGAGCATGCGCATGAACATGCGCCGGCAAAATACACCAACTATACCAAAACCGCGCCGTATGTTGAAATCTTTGACGGCACACCTGTTATTATCGGCGCGCCGCAATCAACGCCCCCGCCGCCGCCTGTTGCGCCAAAGCCAAAACCAGAGCCAAAGCAAGAGGCTGAAATTGCCCATGATATTGTTGAGACCGCCCCAGAGGCGGAGCAAGCGGACGAGCAATTGCCAGAGGGGCTGGATGCGGAGTTTTTAGAGGGGCTTTTTGAGGAAGAAGAGCCAAACCCGCTGGCAGAGACGCAAAGCAAAATCATGGCGATTTGTGAGGCATTCGCAAAGCAATTGGGGGGCGGGGCAATCTCGGCGGAAAAGGCTTTGGAGAGGCTCTTAAAACGGGCGGGGCTGAAAGACATTAACACTCCTGACCGCGCAAATCGGATGTTGGATGTTGCAGTAAAATACGCCGCTGAAAAGGGCGTGAAGATTTAAGGAGGGGCGGGCAATGGGCGCAAATGACTACAAAATTCAACGGTTTGAAATTGAAAATGTCGGCAAGGTTCGCCGCCTAAAATGCGAGTTGCATGGCGGTTCAGCAATTTTTGCGGGCGCGCCAAATGTGGGCAAAACCACAATTCTTGAAACAATTCAATACCTCATCACAGGGCGAAAGACTGACCGCTTTGACCCTGAAAAAATGGTTAGGCGCGGGGCGGAAAAGGCGGAGGCGGAAATGCTTTTGCGCAATGATGATGGGCATGCGTTCACTTGTAGAATGGTTGTCAAGGATGGCAAGCCTGCCCTAAAAGTCGTGGGCGTCAAGAAAAGCGAGGACGGCTATATGCGATTGCGGCGGGATGATGTAAAGGATTTTATCCACACCATCGGGCTTGACCTAAACGCCTTTCGCCTGTTGAAGCCAAAAGAGCAGGTGGACAAATTACTTGAATCGCTGGGGCTGAAAGAAAAACTGGACGCCTTGAATGAAGAGCGAGAGCGGGCGTATAATGAGCGGCGGGATATAAACCGAGATATAAAAAACTTGAACGGCGAGATTGACGCTTTTGAGCCGTTACCGCCTGATTTGCCGGCGGATTTTATTGACGAGACCTTGCTATTGAAGCGCATTCAGGCGGCGCATGTAATCATGGCGCAGGTGCAAACACTTCAAGAAAAAATAAAAGAGGCGCGCGAAAACATTGTAAAGTTGGAGGCGCAATTGGGGGACATATCGGCGTTTGAAAGCCCAAAAAAACTTGAAGCAGATTTGATTTTGGCGCAAACGACCAACAGAGCGATTGAGGAACGGGAACGGCGGGCGCGAAAATATGAACGGCTGGAAGAATTGGTTGATAAAGCGGGAGACCTCACGGCGCGCATAGCTGAGATTGACAGCGAGAAGACGGGGGTCTTGGAAGCCGCCAAGTTGCCCATTCGTGGTCTGGGGTTTGGGGATGAGGGCATTACATTGCACGGCAATCCGTTAATCAACGAGGGCGAGTCAATGCAGTTGCGGACGGTGTTTGCGCTTGCGGCTGCCATTTTGAATGCGCCGGCTGAAAAGCCAAAAATTCGGGTGCTGACGCTGGACGGCGGCGAGTCAATCGGCAAGAGCGGGGTGCAGGAGTGTCTGGGGCTTGCTAAAGAGTATAATGTTCCCCTACTATTGACTTATGTATCAGAGGAAGAGGGCGAAATTGACGGGGCGATTTATATTCAGGATGCAGAATAAAATAACGGAGGGGCGAAAGATGGCAATAAAGAAAAAAAATCTGTATGAATGGTTCTGGTGTCGGGTGGATGACCACAAGTCGAAAATAGAACGGCGCAAGCCGATGTCTCTTTTCTCGTGGATTAAAGAGTTCGAGGGGCTGGGATGCCGCCTGTTCTCGCTTATTGAAGACCCAAAATCAGACGATATAAATGATGAAATTGAGTTTGCACAGGGCGACACTTTGGGCGATGCGATTGAATATCTTGACCGACTTGCGGAGGCGGTTGCCCTTCATGGCGCAATTCGCTCGAAATTAGACGAAATTGGCGAAACCAAATTATGAGGGGCATCAGCCAAATTGAGCGAGATTTTACATTGCCGAAAACGCCGTTCAAGGGGCGAGTGCCAGTCGTCATTGATTCGGGGGAGCAGTTTCCTTTTTCCTTTTCGCAAGACCGATTTGTTGAAATTGTCCGCCCGCTTGCGGCTGGGGATTATTCGATTGCGGGGCTGGAAGGGGATTTCGCCGTTGAGCGCAAGAGTTCGATTGATGAACTGGTGTCATGGTTCACTGCGGGGCGGGCGCGCTTTTATCACGAAATTGCCCTGCTATCAAAAATTCCGGCGGCAATGATAGTTGTAGAGACGGGGGGCGTGGGCGAAATAATTAAGCACGACTATAAAAGCGACATGATCCCGCAATCGGCAATAGGCACTATAATTTCAATCATTCAGCGGTTCAGAGTACCAATTTTTTTTGCCGAGTCTCGCCTTAACGCTCGGCTTTTTGTGGAGCAATCAATGCTGTATCACTGCGCTAAAATCTTTGATAAATATAATAAAATAAAAGGGCTAAACAAAGATGAGCAAAACTCAATTCTTCCAAAAATTAAATGATATTCCGATTGCTGATATTTGGGAGCGGCTGGGCGGGGCAAAGCCTGACCGCAACGGAAAAGTGCTGTGCAAATTTCATATCGAGGATACGCCGTCCGCGCAAATTGGGGGGCGGCGCAATACATATCATTGCTATTCTTGCGGCATAACTTTGGGGGCGTGGGATTTGGTAAAGCGGGTGTGCAACATCACCGAAAACCGCGATATTTTCAAATGGTTTGAAGATAAATTCGGGCTGACAGGAGACCCGCCGCCGGCAAAAGTGCGCAAAAGGGCGGGCGCGAAAAAGGGCGAAAAGGATATGACCATTGATGATGCCAAGACAGCGATGGATTTCACATGGCGCGATGACCTGCTTGAAAACGAAGAGGCTATGGGGCTACTCGCGGGATATGGATTGCGGCGGCATACGGTTGAGGAAGCGGGGCTGGGGCTGTATGAACATCCCACTCTCGGACTTGGCGTTGTGTATCCATGCCCAGATAAAAACGACCCTGTCGCTTTTAAGTTCCGTTCGCTTTCGCGCGATAGAGACGGCAAGCGAAGCAATTTAGTCATTGCGGGCGAAATCGGCGGCGCGATGTATGGTCTGAACAGCCTTGTTTTCGGCGATGCGGTTCATATCACAGGGGGAGAGGAAAAATGGCTTTTATTGCGCCAAGAGGGGCGCGTGGCGGTGTCATGGGCGACGGGGGAAGGTTCGCGTGGGCTGGAACAATTAAAGGCGATTATTGCAGTCAAACCGACCCAGATTGTATTGTGTTACGATGCGGATGAGGCGGGGGCAAAGGCGGCGGCGGCTACGGCAGAAGCCCTGCGCGGGCTGGGGTATAGCGGATTTATTAAACGCATTGATTGGGATGATGGGTTGCCCAAAGGATATGACGTAAACAACGCATACGCCGACAGGCAACTCGAAACATACCTGAACCAGTTGGTGTCGGTTGAGGTTGCGCCAAAGGAAATCAATCTGTTTTGCGGGAAAAAAGGCGGGTTTATGCCAGCCCTTGCGGCGAATATTGTTTTGGATGCCTGCCCAAATTTAATCAACGTGGAGGGGACTTGGTTTGAATATGATGCGGGCATTTATCACGAGGTTTGGGATGAGGAAATTCGTGGGCGCATTGCGCGCTTGATGGGCGATAGGGCGACATCTCGTTATATCAATGAAGTGGTTGATTTGATGCGGATACATCCAGAGCGGTTCAAGAGGCGGGCGATTTGGGAGGATGAGGTCGGGAAAATCTGCGCCGCCAACTGCTATTTGACATATGATAATTCACGCATTAATATTCACGCCCACACGCCAGATGTGCGGATGCGCTATAAGACACCGGTGGATTTTGACCCATCAGCCGAATGCCCGCGCTTCATGCAATTGCTGGACGAGATTTTCCCCGATAAGCCGATTCACCGCCTCATTAAGCAGTGGTTTGGATATTGTCTTACGGAGCAGACTAAACATCAGGTTGCTATGCTTTGGGTGGGCGAAGGGGCAAACGGCAAGGGGGTTTTGAGCCATATCCTAACCGCTTTGGTCGGCGCGGAGCGGGTGGGGCATTTGCGTATGAGCCAGTTGAACAAGGATTTTTTAGTCGGCACGCTATATGGCAAAACGCTTAATATTGCAAGCGAAAGTAAAGGCTCGGCGGGCAAGGATAACGTGGATGAGGTGGTCAAGCAATTCGTTCATGCGGACGCGGCGATTCAGGCGGATGAGAAATATAAACGCCCATTTGATTTTTTGCCAAAGGCGAAGTGGATATTTTGTCTCAATGACATGCATTACTCGCCCGACTCTTCGAGGGGATATTGGCGGTCATTTATCGCAGTTCCGTTCAAAATAACGTTTTTCAATCCAAACACCGAGGAAGTGCCAAAGGGCGCGCCCGTGATGGATAAGGAGCTTTACAGCACAATCCTTAACGAATTAAAGGGGATATTAAACTGGGCGTTGGATGGGCTGGTTGACTTGAATAAAAACGGCTTTTGCGTTCCACAGATTTGCCGAGATTATTTGAACACCATGCGGGAGGAGTCAAACAGCGTCCTGCTTTTTGTGCGGGATGAATGCAAAATACATCCAGAGTTGCTGGCATCCAAGAAGGGGCTTTACAAGGAGTATAAAAACTATTGCATTGCGCATGGTCATTACGTTAGGTCTTTGACATCCTTTTCGCGTGAGATTATAAAATCTTTTGGCAAGACCCACAAAATAGGCGAGGGGCGCACGGCAAAGGGCATGATATTCAGAGGCATAAATCTCACGGAAGAGGTTGACGGCGTCTTGTTGCAAGAGATTGAGCGGCGCGAAAGGGAGTCGGGTTTTATAACGGATGACGTTCCGGAAAGCGTTTTTTACGAAAATGACGGCGAAGTGTGGTGATTTTTATGTTTGCGGGGAAACCTCAAAATCATCTGCATTATCTGCACAATCTACATCAGGCTGTGCGGCGGGATTTTTCAGAGCGCAAAACGTGTTTTTTTATATTTCCCCGCAAGAGTGAAAATCAACTGCATTTACTGCACAAACTACACATAAATGTAGAAAGTGCAATTTTCATTAAATATATTTCTTTTCCTACAAATATAAATCAAAAAAATTGCGCGGCACAGTCGGATTTCAAGCCGAATTTGTTTATTTCCCCGCAACTGTCAAAAACAACTGCATTTTCTGCATTATCTGCACTCCCTATTAATATGATTATAGCTAGCTCCGCTTTTCTGGAAGGGGGCGAAATGGCGGCGGGCAGGGGGCGAAAAAAAGGCGAAAATAAAAAACACGAAAAAACTTATATTTGCGGGAAAAGAAAATATTATATATAAAACTGCATTTTCTACACTATTTAGGTTTTTTTGCCAATTCGCGCGAAATTGGGGAATACGGCTTGCTTTGCGAGTCTGATTTTTTTTGAAAGGAGCAGCTCTCCCTAAAAATGTGCGGGGGCGTTCGGTTGCCCTCCGTTCGCCCCCCCAAAAAAACAAAATCGGTCAAGGAGGCGGAAATGAAAAGATTGGTTTTGAGCGATGAACAGGTGAAGGAGATTATGAGCCTTTATGCTGCGGGCGAGCCACTTGCTAATATTGAGGAAAAATTTGAAATCAGGAGGCACACGATAAGGCGGATTGTTATGCGCAACGGCGGGGAAATACGGAAGCACGGCGGGAAGCGCGCCACGAAAAAAACAAATAGGAATTATATTTCAGACACTTGTCAAGCGGTGAGGTTGCAGCACAATCTTTATCCAAATTGCATGCCTGCGTGTTATCGGGCGGAAGAGTTCACGCCCGCAGAGATGAGGCAGCTGAATAATTTTTGCGCAACGATAGGCAGAGGGGGTTTATTTTGCAATGAATAAAATTGAAGGTGCTTTGGTGGAACGCCGCCGGCGGGGCTATAACGACAACTTTTTTTCCTTGCTTGGGTATTATCTCGGTTGCGAGAGTTTGAATAGGCGTAATGTGTTGAGTTATATTGCTGATATAATACACAGGCATGGGCTTGAAGATGTTCCTGCGATTTATGGGTCGGACGAGGAATGGACGGCATGGCGAGAGAAGCGAATGGCGGACAGGGGCTTCCCGACTTGTATTATTGCAGAGGTTTTGGTTTTGCGGAAGATACTTGTTAGCGGTGCTTGCGATGGCAACGGCGGGAAAGGAGATAAAAACGTTTGAAACTCGCTTTTGGCGGGGTTTAGTGCGTGGGCGCGGGAAAACCTACCCATTGGGTAGAGAATTGTGAAATCAGCGGGTGCTGAATAGGAGGGCAGGATGAAGTGGGATAGAGCCAAATACAAGTCGCCGTCCCCTTATTTTGGCGGGAAATCGCGGGTTGCGGGCGTGGTTTGGGAGC
>ERZ795047.1459-NODE-1459-length-25133-cov-129.484967_pt1 | contig 25133 bp, 21 predicted proteins | sample MGYA00375131_ERZ795047 | MGnify/ENA primary metagenome ERZ795047 (study PRJEB30176, sample SAMN05720228) | activated sludge metagenome | isolation source: Anaerobic digester | place: Japan | collected 2015-05-20 ...
CGCAGGCCGCTTTTAGGCGCGCGTATTCCCAAAATGGGTTTTCGAGAGGCGTTTCCTCGGTGATAACTGGAGTGAGGGAAGGCTTTTTGTAGGCCGAACAGCTACTGATGAATATATATTGGTCGGTGATATCCCTAAAAAGCTCGATATCTGCTTCGATATGCTTCGGTTCGAATGCCAGAAACTGAACAACGCTGTCGAAGCGCAGCGATCCGATTGCTTTTCTGACGGCCTCTGGCTCCCTGATGTTGGCTCTCAAGACTTTTACTTCAGATCTTTCCTTTTCCGGCCTGTTTCCTCTGTTGAGATGAAAGACTTCGAAGCCCTTTCTGAGCGCTTCGTTTGTACAAGCCGACGAAATATTGCCCGTTCCTCCTATGAATAATACACGCATCTCATTTCCTCATTTTCATAGAAATTTTTATTGACAACTGACGTCTTACAACGTAAGATTTATAGGAACTCTTTGGTTTTGTCAAGAAAATTCGCAGTGGGAGAGTATCGATGTTCGAATTTGTACATGAAGAGATCGCCGAGAAAAAATATCGCGTTCGTAAATTGCTACAGGAACTCGAGCTAAATGCTGTATATCTCAAGAAAAGCTCCAATTTTTCTTGGATTACGGGAGGCGGCTACAATATTGTTGGAATGGCTACCGAGATAGGCGTCGCCGGGGCTCTCATTACCGCTGACCGCGAATTCATCGTATGTAATAATATCGAAGCGCCGCGGATGGAGAAAGAGGAGCATCTTGCCGAGCAGGGTTATGAGATTATTTCCTTTCCCTGGTATGACGATCAGGAAGCATCGATTGTCAAGTCTCTATCTGGTGGCAAATTCGGTGCTGATCATGCTTTTCCAGGCTCCTTAGACATTTCCAGCCAGATAAATCCACTGCGCTATTCTCTGACGCAATGGGAAATCGAGCGCTATCGTCGTCAAGCCCTCGATACGGCGCGGATTGCGGAGGAGACCGCCCTTACCATTAAGCCTGGCGATGAAGAGAGAGTGGTGATAGGCAGGCTCTCGGAAAGATTGTGGAGCGAAGGCATGGATTTCGTTGTGGCTTTCTGCGCCGCGGACGAGCGTATTTCTCTCTTTCGCCATCCTGTGGCCACTGATAAAAAGATCGAAAAGCGGGCGATGATCAGCGTCAATTCTAGAAGGCGAGGACTCATCGTCTCGATAACGCGTTTCATTCAGTTTGGGAAGGTGCCTGTGGATCTCAGAAAGCGCTATGTGGACAATGTCTATGTCGATACCGCGATGATGGCAGCCACGATCCCTGGTCGACCAGCTTCGGAAGTCTTTGAAGCAGCCTTGCGCGCATATGCGGAAAAGGGCTATCCCGAAGAATACAAGCTCCACCATCAAGGAGGGGCTATTGGCTATGTTGGAAGAGACTACAGGGTGACGGCTAAAACTAAAGAGATCATCCAGGAAAATCAAGCCTTTACATGGAATCCATCGATAACAGGCACTAAGAGCGAGGATACCATGCTCGCAACAAAGAATGGCCCTATTGTCCTCTCAGAGCCCTCGATTTTTCCTGTGCTAACAATGGAGAGAAATGGCCATGTATTTAAAAGGCCCGATATCATGGAAATGTAAGAAAGGAAAGGTCCTTATCCCAGAACAGCTAATGAGCGCTATAAAAAGGGGCTCTTTGCCCCAGAATATAGAATAACAACTTTAAGGAGGGGCTCTAGTCTCCTCAAAGATTTAAGGAGGTTCCCTATGAAAGCAAAGAAAACGGTACTTCTGATTTCTGCGCTCCTGCTTCTTAGTACCTTGTGCCTTGGAGCTCAGCAGAAGGAAAAGTTCCCCACGAGGGAAATCGAAATCATGGTGCCTTGGGCCGCAGGTGGGGCAACGGATCTCATGGTTCGCATCTTTTCGCCAGTCATTCAGAAATACCTAGGCGTACCTATTCTCATCACCAACAAGCCAGGAGGGGCTGCGGTTCCGGGCTATGTGGAAGCAATGACGAAAAAGCCCGATGGCTATTACCTAGTAGCCTGGGCGACACCATCCATCACGGTCACGCATATGCAGAAAACCCCCTACGACGCAAACAGCTTCGAGCCAATTATAAACATTGTGACCGCACCTGTTTGGTTTTTGGCTCCGGCTTCTTCTCCCTATAACAACTTGAAGGATCTTGTGGAAGATGCAAAAAAGAGGCCCGGGAAAATCAATCTAGGAAATGCGGGGGCAGGCGGAGGCACTCATATGATCGCTTTGGCCTTCGAATCGGCCGTTGGTGTTAAGTTCAACCATGTGCCCTATTCGGGTGGAGCGCCAGCAGTAACCGCGGCTGTCGCGGGCCAAGTCGATGCTATTACCTGTGGGCCTCCAGAAGGTGTGCCGCAACTGGCTGCTGGTCAGCTGAAATGTTTGGGCGTTTTCTCTGAAAAGAGGCTCGAAGAATTCCCAAATTACCCTACAGCCAAGGAACTGGGGTATAATTTCGCCATGGGACAATGGAGAGGGCTTGCGGCTCCCAAGGGAACCGATCCCGAGCGCATAAAGATAATTCACGATGCTTTCAAGGCGGCAATGTCCGATCCGGAAGTCATAAAGCTTGCTCAGCAATCGGGCTTATTGTTCGATTACCGCAACACCGAGGATTTCAAGAAGCTTATACAGGAAGAAGACGCCTATTATATGAAGATAGTTAAGGAAAACAAGCTGGGTAGCAAGTACTGAGAATACATGGCCATAGAGCAGGATGCGGCCAGCCATGACGCTATTGCAGCAAGTCAATAACTCCTGGCATTTTTAGGATTTGAGCTGCCGCGCTGGCCGGGCAGCTCTTTCTATTAGCATCTTACGCACATGGTCAAGGGGGAGGAGTTTCAAGGATGGCTAAGGCAGATATAGTATTTGGAATAATTTTTGCGGTTCTTTCCATAATATTTTATATTGGAACACTTTCGTTTCCGAAATTCAGCATTGGCATAAATCCCAGAGTTTATCCGCTCATAATCATTATTTCTACTTTTGCGCTTTCGGTGACGCTGATGGTTCAGGGTATCCTTAAACTCAAAAAAGAAAAATTTCCTCGCGCAACCGCAAAAACCTCCATAGAAAAAAACTCCTCGGAACGAAGTTCTACTGAGGTTACTCTTCCGAGGGGAAAGACAGCGCTAAAACTCATTGTCTTAGCCATTGTTATGCTGGCCTATGCAATTGGTTTCGAACCTTTAGGCTATATAATCGTAACTCCGCTCTTGATGGCCTTTACAATGTACCTCTTTGGCGAACGAAAGCCGCTCCGAATAATTGCCGTATCTGTGCTTGTTTCGGTCACACTGTACTGGGTTTTCAGGACAGTGTTCAGGGTACCCCTGCCCCGTTCTATCATCTGGTGAGAGGAGAACTGCAATGACTGGAATAATCAATGCGCTTCTTTATGTCTTAGCAAACTTGCATTTCCTCATAATTGGCGTGGCTGGAGGTATCATTGTAGGAGCGATTCCAGGGCTGTCTGGGTCCACGGGCATCATTCTAATGTTGCCATTTTTAATCTACATAGACCCGCCCGCGGCGCTCATCATGATGAGCGGGCTCTTTTGCGGTTCGATGTTCGGAGGTTCGATCGTATCTATCCTTGTTTCGACACCAGGCACTCCATCTGCGGCAGCAACAGTGCTCGATGGCTATCCACTTGCCAAGAAGGGAGAGGCAGGAAAGGCTTTGGGTGTTGCCTTGGTTGCTTCGACGTTGGGTGGCATCTTATCCACGCTCTGCCTAATCTTTCTTGCGCCCCAGCTTGCAAAGATTGCCCTTAAATTCGGACCCCCTGAATATTTTGCGCTTATGATTTTCGGTCTCACAATAATGGCTAGTGTCTCCTCAGCGTCCCTGACTAAGGGTTTTCTATCGGGCTTTTTTGGACTTCTCCTTTCGATGGTCGGCTTGAACCCCACCTTGGGTACCGAACGCTTTACTTTTGGCGTAACACGACTTCTGACGGGCTTTTCCATGATGCCTGTGCTCATTGGTCTCTTTGCGGTATCCGAAGTCTTTGCCCAGCTGGAACTTTTAAGCGAAGGAAAGATTGTCCAGCTTTCAAAAAAGCACAAAATCGGATCCATCATGCCGACAAAAAAGGAAATGAAGGGTCTCTGGAAGGTGATTCTAGGGTCTTCGGTCCTAGGGACTATAATAGGGATAATTCCTGCTACCGGTGGTTCTATTGCCTCTTTTATGGCTTACAACGAAGCAAAACGATTCTCGAAGGATCCCGATTCCTTTGGTACGGGAAATCTTGCCGGGATAGCAGCGCCAGAATCGGCTAACAATGCGACTACTGGTGGAGCGATGATACCTCTTCTCACCTTAGGAATTCCTGGAGATGTCGTAACCTCTGTCATGCTGGGCGCTCTTATGATTATCGGTGTTCAGCCAGGGCCCCTTCTATTCTCTCAATCACCTCAGATAATCACCGATCTGTTTGTCGGATTCATGATGGCACAATTCATCATGCTGGCTTTGGGTTACATAAGCATTCGCGCCTCCAATCTCATCCTGAGAGTACCTCTGGGTATCCTCTATCCCACGATTCTATGTCTATGTCTTCTGGGAGCTTATTCTCTGGGCAACAGCGTCTACGATGTCATGCTTGCGCTTATATTCGGAATTGTCGGCTATTTTATTAAGAAATATGGATTTTCTGCACCATCGATTATATTGGGGCTCATTCTCGGACCTATTGCAGAACAAGAACTAAGCAGGGCGCTCATTATATCCCATGGGGATTGGACTACCCTTGTGCGTTCGCCTCTTGCGATTTTGTTCTATGTCTTCGCAATTGCCTCGATAATCTACTCTTTTAGAAGCTTCAAGAAAGGCAAAACCAAGTAGAATCAACAAATCGATATTTAGATTGAGAGTTTGGCTCTAAAAGGCCTCTAAGGTACTTGCCTCGCCAAGGTACGCTTGTAGCTGGCTTCGAGATGACGCTGCATGGCGTCGAAAGATCTATCTGGATCATGGGCAGCGATAGCCTCATAGACTACTTTATGTTCTTCCAAAGCGTGGCGATGATCTTCGCTAGTCCGTGGTGCGTCGTGGTAGGTCTTCTCGATCGATTCCATGATAATAGGAATGATTCGCATTATTACAGGATTTCGCGTAGCTTCCGCAATGCTCCTATGGAAGTCGAGCTCGGCGTTTATCTCTACTTTATGCCGATAGACGACCTCCTCCATGGCTTTTACGCTTGCCGCTATCTTGGCGATATCACTGCTGTCGGCTTTCTGGGCGGCAAGGCGGGCCGCACCTGGTTCTATTAGAAGGCGTGCCTCGATAATATCGAGACGGAGATTGGGGGTGGTAACAAAGTCCAAACCTAGTGGGTCTTGCGCAATGCCTGGCACCTCTGTTACATAAGTGCCTTTTCCTCGGCGTATCTCGATGATCCCCTGTGAGATGAGGATTTTAACCGCTTCTCTTATGGTGGGGCGCGAAACAGAAAAAAGGCCACATAGTTCGAGTTCGTTGGGAAGCTTCTCGCCAGGTTTCAGTTTCTCATCGCGGATGAGTTCCTTGATATGAGAAGCGACTTCCTGAGATCGCTGTTTTTTAGAAGACAGATTGACGTACATAATTCCTCATACCCGATAGAAGTGCCAAAAAAGCATAGTAACCTAGATTATACTGCTTAAAATAAAATCAACAAGCTGTATTGACTTCAGCCAGATATAAGATATCATCAATTTTATGAAACAGCACGAAATAACAAGGCCGATCGAGCTTTTGGATGACGAGGGGCATATCACCGAAGAGGGTTGGGCGCGACGCCCTTTTTGGCGCTATGACAGATCGCGCATAAAAGCGCCATGGTATCGAATTAAGGAATGGGATTACTATTGTGTGCTCTCGCAGAAGCGCGGTTATGGTATTGCGTTTACCGTATCGGACCTGGGCTATGCAGGGCTTTCGAGCATCGTGTGGCTCGATTTTGTAAAGCGCACATTCACGCCTGTGGATAGCTTGAAACTGCTTACGCTAGGCAAGCTCGGACATTCTCCAGTCCCAGAACGAGGCGATCTGCATTATAAAGATAAGACACTCAGCATCTCTTACCTTATCGGAGATGGCGAAAGGCGTATCTTGGCGGAAAGCCCCTCTTTTGGCGAAGGAAAAGGCTTCAAGTGCGACATAAGGCTCACACAGGATATGTCCGCCGACAGCATGAATATCGCCACATCCTGGAAGGAAAATCGGCGAGCCTTCTATTACAATCACAAAGTAAATTGTATGCCAGCGCTCGGCGAAGTTATCATTGGCGACGAGACCTTCAAATTCGAACCGGAGGATTCGTTTGCTGTCTTGGACTGGGGAAGGGGCTACTGGACATATCACAATCGCTGGTTCTGGGGCTCGGCTTCCGGTCTATTTGAAGGCGTTCCCATTGGCTGGAATCTGGGATACGGGTTTTCCGATAGAACTCCTGCTTCGGAGAACATGATTTTCTACAATGGCAGAGCCCATAAGCTCGAAGAGATAGAATTTCATATCGATCCGGAGAACTATCTGGCTCCATGGAAGATAAGCTCCAGCGACGGACGCTTCGAGATGGATTTCGAGCCTGTGCTGAATCGCCATAGCAATTTTAAAGTTCTGATGCTTTCTTCGATACAGAATCAGCTTTTTGGGTATTATTCCGGGCAACTTATCCTCGACGATGGGCGCTCATTGCATATAGACAAAATGCTTGGGCTTGCGGAAGATGTACTGAATAAGTGGTGATTCAATTCCCAACTTATCGACGAATTGCCCGATTGCCCGACTGTTTACCTAATAAGCTATCAGCCGAGAGGAGCCTCTTTAAAGCATGAGAATAATTGCGGACCTTCACATACACTCTCGATATTCTCGCGCTACGAGCCCTAAGCTGACCTTGCCCTACATTGAACGCTGGGCCAAGATAAAAGGGATAAATCTTGTAGGGACAGGAGATTGCACGCACCCAGCTTGGCTCGGCGAACTCAATGAGCAGCTCGAGCCTACCGAAGGCGGATTCTTTCGGCTCAAGGATTCAGTTAGGAAAGAATTCGACTCGGGCGAGGCGCTGACGGCTGGACTGCCTGATCCTGATGTGCGCGAAGCGTTATCGAAAGATATACCCTTGCCGGATAACTGGTTTCGGACTGGGCATAGGAATAGGCCAAGACCGTTAGAGCCCGTCGTAAACGCCATTCGCCCCGTTCGCTTTGTACTTTCTGGCGAAATAAGCACCATCTACGCGAGAGATGGCAAAACCAGAAAAGTCCATCATGTCGTAATATTGCCGGATTTTAAGGCTGCGGCCGCCTTTCAAGCGCGACTCGCACGGATAGGAAACATATCTTCCGACGGACGACCCATACTCGGTCTAGATTCGCGCGACCTCTTCGCTTTGCTTCTGGATGCGGATGAACGTTCGATTCTCATACCTGCCCATATCTGGACACCGTGGTTCTCTGCGCTGGGAGCTCGTTCAGGCTTCGATTCCATTGAAGAGTGCTATGGAGATCTCAGCTCTCGAATTGGCGCAATAGAGACAGGATTGTCTTCCAACCCTCCGATGAACTGGGCTGTGAGCAGTCTGGATCGCTTTGCCATCATCTCTAATTCAGATGCGCATTCACCCGAAAATCTGGGCCGCGAGGCAACTATTTTCGAAATGGAAAATTCTTTTGATGGCCTTTCTGAGGCGCTTACAGGAAGAAGACTCACTCGAGGAGAAGCGCGGGGAAAGGTTGCAGGTACAATCGAATTCTTCCCTCAGGAAGGGAAATACCACTATGATGGCCACCGAACATGTGGCGTCGTTCTTTCCCCTCTTGAAAGCGCAAAGCTTGAAGGGCGCTGCCCGGTCTGCGGCAAGCCTCTTACGCCTGGAGTCATGCGCCGTGTCACAGAGCTTGCCGATCGCCCAGTGGACGAAACAGCTCCTTGCCCTGCAGACTGGGAAGGTACAAATCGCCGACCTTATTGGTCTCTCATACCATTGCCAGAGCTGCTGGCTGAGCTTCTCGGCACCGGAAGCAATTCCAAAAAAGTCGCATCTGCTTACCGCGGTATCATAGAAAAAACTGACAGCGAGTTTGCTCTTCTCATGGACAAGAGCGAAGAAGAAATCGAGGCCATTCATACTGTCGGACTCTCAGGCGAGCTCCTAGCTCTCTCCATAAGACGAATGAGATCTGGTAAGGTCTTGATAAAGCCTGGATACGATGGAGAATATGGGATAATACACGTTTTTGCGCCCGGAGAGAGGATCGAAGCAAAGGCGGAACAGAGCCTTTTCATCGAAGAAAAAGCACCTTCAGAACTTTTCGATGAAGGAATAGAGACTAGCGAGCAATTCGAGAAACCGGCAGAAGAACAGAACAAAGAAAGTCATATGACTTCGCCTACAACCTCCGTCCCTCAAAAAGGCAAAGAGAAAGCGCAAGATGCTCCCAATCCTCCTAATCGCAGTAATTCCATCAAGACATCCTTCCAGCTCAACCCAGCACAAGAAGCGGCCATCGATCACTATGGAGGACCAGCCCTTGTCATAGCGGGCCCTGGCACAGGCAAAACAGCTATACTTGCTCTTCGTATCGCTCGCATTTTAGAACAGGGCCTAGACCCATCTTCGATTCTCGCAATCACTTTTACAAACAAAGCTGCAGCCGAACTCCGAAAGCGCATAGAACTGACTGTCGGAGCGGAGAAGGCAGCGCAGATCACCGCAAAGACCTTTCATTCTTTTTGTCTTTCAGTTTTGAGAGAACATGCAGCCGAGGCCTCTCTTCCGCAGGACTTCGTAGTGCTAAATGAAGAAGAGAGATTTACCTTTTTAAAATCGGCAGTTGAATCCGATCAAGATGGCAAGAAGCAGAAAAAAGCCAGCAGCTCGCTAGGAGGGCCATCGTCTTCCAATATTCTAGGCCTCAATTTGCCTTCCGAGCCTACCACTCCAGCTTTGCGTTCCCGCAAAATAAAGCGCCTTGCCTCATACGTCGAAGAGCGCAAACGCTTTCTCCTTCTTCCAGGCGACGAGAGACCACGCCTTGGTCCAAGCTCTCCGGCTGGCCTCGCCGAATTGGCTGCCGAACTCGGCTGTTCGCCATCTAATGGACCTGACCCCGAACTGGAGCTCGCATATGCCCGCTATCGCGACCAGCTCAAGCAAGCTCACGCCCTCGATTTCGACGATCTTGTAGCCGGCACCGTTCGACTTCTATCGGCTCGGCCAGCCTTGCTCGCGTCGTATCGCGAACGATTCCGCGCCATCTTCGTAGACGAATATCAAGATGTCAACTTTGCTCAATATGCTCTGATACGCCTTCTTGTGCCTGATCAAAACTCTGAAGAGCGCTATGCAAAAGAGCTCTATGTAATTGGCGACCCAAACCAGGCCATCTATGGCTTTCGAGGCTCTGACAAACGATTCATCGAGCGCTTTATCATCGACTATCCGGATGCCGCCGTATATAGACTTCTGAAAAGCTTTCGCTGTGCACCAGCAATTATCGCAGCAGCTGGCCGCCTTGCACATGTGGAGCTAAGTGGCTCTGGAGCCGCAGTTGCGCTTTCAAGATGCGAATTCCCAACCGATGCATCGGAGGCCGAAAGCATAGCTCGCGAGATAGATCGCCTAATTGGAGGCACTGGCTTTTTTGCAATCGATTCTGGCGTCGCAGGGTCTTCGGAAATTGCTTCTGCAGATAGCAGCAATCGCGCGAATATATCCGGTACAGGAGAGCATCCTACCCTCTCGAGTCTTGGCGAATGCGCGATCCTCATCCGCACATCAGCGCTCGCTCCTCCTATAGAGAAAGCCCTCATTGACCATGGCATACCCTATCGATTTATAGGAGATAAACCCTGGTGGGAAGAAGAGCCCACTAGATCAGTGCTCATTTTCTTGCGAACTTCGATTCGAACGGATTCTCTAGACGCCAGCATGATCAAAAACCCAATAGATGCAGTTCGCTTCGCAATAGAATTCCTGAATAGCAAGAAAACCATAAAGAAATCCAAAGCAACCGCCTTCACTGATCATGAGTCTTCGTATTCGTCTTCATTGGAGCGCCTTATAGCCCAAGCCTCGCTATATAACGACCTTTCATCCTTCCTAGACGACCTAGCCCTTGGAAACCCTCAAGATGGCTATGAAGCGAACAGCGAGTGCATCTCTCTAATGACTATCCACGCTGCAAAAGGCCTCGAGTTCGACTATGTCTTTGTTCCATGCCTTGAAGATGGGCTCCTTCCTTTTACACTTTTTGAGCAGCCGAAGATGGGCTGCGAGTCCGATACTGAGGCTCAAGAACAAATCGAAGAAGAGCGCAGGCTCCTATATGTGGCTATGACTAGAGCCCGCATTGGACTCTATCTCTCCTGGGCCCGCTCGCGGCACCTTTTTGGACGCAAACTTAGCCTACCTCCAAGCCGCTTTCTCGCCGATATCGAAAACCTCGTACCCCTTATCGAACGCCGCATGCCTCCCAAGCCAAAGGATATTCAACTTACGCTTTTTTAGAGAGGGGACTCTCAAAAAAGCCCACCCTTTTTGGAGAGCGCGCTCTCTTTGGGGGGCTTGCGCTGCTGCTCCTGTCGATGTACCTTGTATGCAATAGCTTGTACGCTACCTCACTACCGGGCTTGCCCAGAAATGCAGTATAGATTCCCTTGATCTCATGATTCTCGTGAGATTTTCGGAGGGGAAGATTTCTGTCTTCCTCGTATAAGCTTTCCTGGCGGATTTTTCGCTTGGCGAGGGTGTTGGGAAGCGGTTGGCTGCCTCTCATGACACCGCCACTCGCGCTGAAAAATCGTCGCCGCACCCGTATAATTTGACAGGAGTGGGTCAGGAAGGCTCTCTGGAATCTCGGTAAAATCGATGCCCCCTTCCCTGAATATACGCGCAATCTCTCTTGTTGTCAGCACAAAATCGACATCTCGAAAGCCCGATGCATTCATCTCTGGCCTCATTGCCTCGAACTCTTTTGCGGTACAGGGCATTATTGAAAGCGAAACTATTTTCTGTGGATCGATTCACTTTCGGGCTGCATAATAGGTTTCTATGAGAGCGCCCAGCATCTGCTAGGGCGACTTACAGCTTGAGACATTTTCCAGGAGTTCAGGATAGTAGGCCTCGCCAAATTTTATCCATCCGGGTGAACACGAAGTGATGAGAGGGAAGGGCCCTCCTCCTTTTATGCGTTCCAAAAGCTCTGTCCCCTTTTCCATAATGGTGAGATCAGCAGAGAAATTGGTATCATAGACAGCATCCATACCAATAGCCCTAAGAGCGGTGTAGAGTTTTCCTCCTATGTACAGCTCACCAGGCTTGATACACTGCAGGCAGTCGGCAGGTTGGGCAGCCAGTACCAATTCGAGTATGCCTCTGCGGATTGGGCGGATTTTAAGCGTGCTTGTCAAGATCGACATGCCATTTTCTGCCTCGGTTACGCAAGAGCGCTTATAACCATCCTGACCATCGATCTTAATGATGCACATGCCACAGGCTCCCATAGAGACGAGGTCCTAGTTCCTGCAGAGAGTGGGAACAAGCACGTGGGCGGCTTCAGCTGCTGCTAAAAGGGTCGTATGCTCAGGAACCGAGACACGATACCTGTCAATGCTCAAGAATGTACTCATGCGCCTGCCTCCTTGAAGTATTCCTCTTGCTTTGTGAAAGAGAGAACCTCCTGTTCGAATCCATTCAACAGGGAGTAAAGTGGCATAGCGATCGACTGCCCAAAGGGACAAAACGAAGCGCCCACGATTATCTCGACGATCTGCTTCATAAGCTCGAGATAATTCTCCTTGCCAGAACCCACAGCAATCTGATGCGCCATATAATCAAGCTGCCACGCCCCATACCTTCATGGGAAGCATTGGTCACAAAACTCCTGGCCAAAAAAGCACATGGTCACCGCGAGTACGTACACCATATTCACGGTAGTATTCATAGCGACAGTTGCGCCGCTCCCCTCCTCCTTAGCCCAGACTGCTTGACAATGCCTAGCGCTTCTTTGGGAGTTTTTTTCACTGCGGCACGAAGTCCTTCAAGGCCGCCTGCTCGCAGGTATTTTCCCATGTCGAGCGGAGCTTCCACATCTGCAAAATGGCTTATGCACATAGTTGTGTTCATCGGCCAGCCTCCTGAAGCTTGTCCAGTGGAGCATCGATATCATTGATGGAAAAGCTACTCACTAGCCTGTCGTCGATCATCATGTTTGGTGCCCTGTCGCAGATACCAAGACAGTTGACTATTTACAAGGTGAATTTGTCATGCTTTGTCGTCATTCCAGCAGAAATGCCGAGCTTCTCGCGCAGATACCGGTAAAGATCAAGATAGCCACAGACATGACAGCTCAGCGAATCGTATAGCCTTATGACATGGAGGCCCCGCTTTTATCTGGAAAACATTTTGTAGAAGCTGATTGCCCCATCGAGCTCAACTATGGGCATGTGAAAATGGCGGGCAATGAGTATGGCCTCCTTATCGGAGATCTAGGATCCACCCTCGCCGGTACGCTGGATATCAAGGAGCGCAGTGAGAAAAAAACCTCTTCGCTCTGAGTACGCCTAATATGGTTTCTATCTTTCGCTGAGAGCGCGTGTCAGGTTTCCCCGATTTTTCTAGTCTGTCCGATTTTTCTGCTTTTTGTGAATCAGTGGGAAGTGAATTTTGAGAATCCATCATTACCTTCTTATGGAAATTCACCTTTAGTTCATTATTTATCGATATTTTTCTGTTGTTAAGGATTCGCGTTGACTCATTAAAGATCCAATAGAAATGAAAGGAATACCTCATTATATATTCTAACCATAGAAGTCGCACCACGCTATCAAACAGCAAGGAATGCAGAATGCGTTTGCCTAAATTTACTATGCTCTTCTCCAAGCTTTGGTACACTCGTGGACACTTACTCCTTGCCACCGCTCTTGTTCTGGACTGCTTTCTGCCATATCTTACAATTTATAGCTGTAAAATTATGGCGGTAAAATTATGCCGGTAAAAGGCGATTCTGAATCGGGCAAGCTCAAAATTGGCGACCATTGGAATGTCATCAGTATCATTGCACTTTCACAAAATAATCCACTTAAAGCGATAGCTGAATTTGTAGAAAACTCGATCGACGCACACGCCAAAAATGTCACCATCATCCGAGGAAAGCAAAAAAGCGAATTCTATCTCAAGGTCATCGATGATGGCGATGGAATCAAGGATTTTCATTTTGTGGCGACCCATATCGGCGATTCGGTGAAGCGCGAACTCAAACGCAAAGGGGAAGCAGGTATTCAAGGCGAATTTGGCATTGGACTACTCTCGTTTTGGACAGTCGGAGAGACTTGTACTCTCACCTCCATGGGCGAGGATGGGACTGTTCGCAGCATGAAACTTGTCAAGGGCAATCCTTCTTATGCGATACGCGATGTGGGAACGCTTTTTGGTCGCAAAGGGACAGAGCTCACCATAAGTCCACTGCTGCCGGGCGTGCGTTCGCTTTCGGGCGATAAGATTCAGAATTTTCTTGCTTCTGAGTTGCGCGATCGAATCACAAAAAGCGGTGTGCAGATTCGCATCCTCGATCATCCTTCTCGCCGCGAGCTCACGGTCGAACCGCGCAAATACAAAGGGCGCCTTATCCACCAACTCCCGGAGGTCCGCTGCCCCTTTGGCGAAGTCTATCTGGAGCTCTATGTCGCGGAATCCCAAGAGGAAGCGGCGATTAGTCTACAAAGACAAGGCACACGGGTGCTCTCCGATATTACAAAGCTCGATTATTTTGCGCGCTCGCCTTGGAACACAAAGCAAATCGAAGGCTTCATCGATGTAACATTTTTACAGATCACCCCTGGCACTCGCGATGGTATTGTGCAGGATGAAGCCTATGAATCCTTGTGCATCGCACTGGAACCTGTTGAAGCTGCACTCGGCGCCTTACTCGAAGAACAGCGCCGCGCTGAAGAGGAAGAAGCGAGCCGCCAGGTGCTTCATCGCGTGACGCGCGCATTTCGCGAAGCTTTCTTACATTTGCCGAGCGAGGATTACAGCTGGCTCGCGGCGAGGATCAACGAGCCCAAGAAGGGCAGCAAGGGCGTAAAGACAATGGGGCCAACAGGGGCTAGCGCCGAGGCTGGTAGCGCGAATGAAGACAAAACCCAAGCAGCGATCGAATCACCAGAAGCGCCATCAGAAGCTGACCTAAAAGCTCCAAAAAGCGCCTCTTCGGCTGAATTTGGAGAATACATCCCTGAGTCCCTTGAGAAAAAAGAACCACAAAAGGAATTTTTTGAATTCGCTGGCCCACTTTTTAAGCTAATGATTTCGCCTGCATCCTCGGTGATCCGCGTTGGAGAACGAAAAAAGCTCAAAGCGGTGGCTCGAGATCGCGCAGGCCGCGCCGTGGAAGACGATATCGCCTTTGAATGGCGCATTGCCGAAGGCGGAGGCGCGCTCGAAGGCATCGATTCACTGTATTCGGAATACGTCGCGCCCGAAGAGCCGTGCGTGGTGAGAATCGAGCTGCACGCAACGCAAAATGATCTGACGCTCGCTGCAAGCGCCATTATCACTGTGACTGCCGAGCTCATCAAACATTCAGTGGGGATGGAAGGAGCTATGCGGCGCGGGCTTCCTGGCTATACCTATCAAAAGGCACCGGGTCAACTCTGGCGCTCGAGATACGATGTCGACAATTCGGTTATCATAATCAACAATGCCCACGCGGATTTTATCTACGCATCGCGCCAGCCCATGACAAAGCTTCGATATATAACCCGCCTTTTCGCTAAGGAACTTGTGCTCGCTAACTTCCCTGAAGCGACCAAAGAGGAAATTCTGGAACGCCTGGTTGAACTCACTCTTTACACCGAGGAAAATCTGAAATAGTTAGTCACATAGAGAATCATCCTTCGCGATGCTAGTCTCATCTGCACAGGGAAGCAAAGCAAGAGCTAACTATCTTAGGCTTTAGTCTGCCGGGGTATCGAGCCTAGCCACAGAATCGATGTGACAAGCCTGGGATAGAGCCGTGAGCCAAGGTCCTTCCCACTCATAGAATCGACCTGATCGGTAGCCGCAAAGTCGGCGCTACCAGTTTTAAGCCAAGAAGCATGGATGGCATCCCTAGACACTCGATCGTCGCAGATGCCAAGAATATGCTCTGCTACATATTGATTTAGAAATATCTTGCTGAGCCATGTGTTGTTGCTTGTCGAAGAAAGTTTCCAGCCCCCCGAACTGCTGTCTATGCATAAACCCGGCACAAGAACGTTCTCAAGATGGCGCTTGAGGGCACACACCAATTCTCTATATGGGCCATCGATAGCTATAGCCTCAGGAACACCGCAGAACTTTGGATAAACCAATCCTTCTATAGCAGGAATGATACGAGATCGATTTTCGCTTTCGATAATAGCAGGAATAAAGCCATCGGGCTCTAGCATGTTTGCTGCGATGGTCGACGCTGCAAGGTTCGCTGCCTTTGCGGCAGTTCGCGACTCATAGGTTTCTTTTCCATCGATTCTCTTGAAAATGGCTTCAAGGCAAACGAATGCCGACCAGGCCTTTACAGCCAGATAGAGATTGTTTCGTGCTTGGCCCAAACTGATATCGAGAGAATCATAGGTTGTAATCTCCGCTCCTCCCTCGCATCGATCTGAGTCTCTATCCATGATTCCATCGCCGTTTTCATCGCGGGCGATGAGAGATTCTAAGCAAGAACTAAGAACCTTACGCTTTTGCAGGGCCCACTTCCAATCTTCAGCAAGATTCGAGTAGATACAAGCCGAGATCGTCCAGTTTAGAGTTTCCTCGTAGCTCATAAAGCTAAAACAGCCTGTAAGCCCCGGTATTTCATAGACCGATCTGCCTCTTGGAGAAAAACAATTATCCACCCCTTGGTCATGCGCAAACGCAAGGCCATAGGAATCTTCATAAGAGGAATGCTCTTCTAGGGACTCAAGTTCATTTCGGAGAGTCCAAGGCGAAAAACGAGCCTCCCAGAAAGCTTGGTCTATGACAAGATCGAGAGTGTTCATCATCTGGTATTCGCCTTCGCTGACAATAAAAACAGGCTCTCCGGCTTCAGTTCTTAGAAGTTCAGTATTTGCTACATAACTATGGGCAGCTTGTGCAATGAGAAAACATCTATCCTCCGAGAGGCCGGAGGATTCCAGCATATCGTCGAGCCTTTGGGCTTTACAAAGAGATTCTTCGGTTTCATCTAGCGCATTCTCTAAGACATCCTCGAGATCCTGGAAGAGATAGGAATAGTAAGCAGAGGCGCGGCGACCCGAAGTCATGATACCATCGCGATAAACCCCGAGCGCAATAAGATATTCGGCCTTAGAATGCGCAGGAATTGTAAAGCGAAGACCTCCCTCGGAGGCTAGACGGCACAGTGGATAGCTGAAATTGAATGTGGCATCGATAACGGACCAATACATCACTTCTTCCACATCGGCGGCCGGCCTTATCCCAAAGCCAAAGCAATCGTTAGATGCCATACCGAGAAGAGCCCCATTAGTGGAATCCGACAGAGGGCGACGAATGCCTTGCATGCCAAAGAGCCCTGTCATCGCTTCCTTGCCATCGCTATTATCGAATGAAAGCTCAAGAAGGATAGATGGCCTATAAGCCGAACGAGCAGAGGCTCGCGAAACAAGGGCCGGATCAGGAACTTCCCCAAAAAAAGAGTATATTCGAAAACTCATAGATTTCGCACGCCACTCTTCGCCTGAAAAACAGATTTGCCGTTCGATCTCCTGCGGATTAAAGCGTCTGGCCTTCTTGTAATGTTCATCGATGTTTTGGGATGATCCGCCAGAGAGATATGCTGCAACGCCTAGCCCATATTTTCTCCCCGAAGAAAAAGGAAGAAGATAAGTCTCCCCCGTTCCAACGCGATATCCAACAAACAACCCTGTCTCTGGAGGGCGGACATCTCCGACTACTACTCCGGCCCCGCGCCCTATCCGCCCAAGAACAAAGGAAGCATAGGCTCCCCATATACCATGCAAGGAGTAGTAATCGATATTTTTTCTATTAGACTCCATCGATAAACTTCCATTTAGGTCGCTAGTCATTGCGAAAACCTATATGCAAGAGGATAGCCTTATTATTGTTGCAAAATCAATCGATTGATTCTATCTTTCTCTCATGGATAATAGACCAATTATTGCTGTAATCGATGGACTTGGAGGAGGAATTGGGTGCCAACTTTGCACAAGAATCCGTCAGGCCTTCGGGCAGCGCGTGGAAATCTTGGCTCTTGGCACCAATTCCACAGCAACTGAAAAGATGATAAGGGCTGGCGCCGATCGAGGAGCAAGTGGAGAAAACGTGATACAAGTTTCCATAGACCTTGCACAATTCATTCTTGGCCCGATTGGCATTGTATTGCCCGATTCCTTGATGGGCGAGATTACACCCACGATGGCGCAATCCATAATGCGCGCGAGCGGCAAGAAAATATTGCTCCCCGTGAGCCAGCCTCATTTCGCGCTTGCCGGAGTATCTCCTATACCTCTTTCGAAATTGATCGACGAAGCGGTCAGCATTCTTGTCGCCGAGCTAGATGAGAGCCTTGCAAATAAGCCAGAAAAGCAATAGAAAAGATTTGCACTTGAAGATATGATAGAAAGGTAAATAGAATAATCTGGTAAGAACCTACTGGCCCGAAGGCCAGAGCACATGGAATTTTGCCCTAAATGAATGCGAGCTAAATTGAATGCTTGCGAATTTATGGATGAGGGCTGAATTGTTAAAAGTGGCCCTAAATGAATGCGGCCAGAAGCGTTGCCTCCTGGAGCATCATTGAAAATCGAAGTGCACGAAGCACTCTCTAAGGTGAGCTCGAAACCTACCTAAATTTTCTTCATTTCCAGAGGATTCTCTATGGCTATCAGGTATTCTCATCATAAGGCGCAGGGCTCTCTAGCGCCACACGCATTTGTTCGCTCAGTACGCCTTCGCGAGCTTCTATGCCTCGCAATTATCTGCCTTATTGCTCTTCCGCTTGCCGCACAGGAACAACTTGTCATTGCCTCCACCTCATGGGTGCAGGCATATGCGGCAGCCGCCGGAGCAAAAAATATAGTAACAATCGCTCCATTCGAGCTTCAGCATCCTCCCGAATATGAAATGAAACCATCCGACCTAGTTGCGGTGCAGAATGCCTCATTGATCATCTATTCTAGCTATGAGAAGTTTGCAAAGAAGCTCGCTGAGACAGCCCAAAATAAAAACATCAAGATAATAGCCGTCTATACCGACAATGTGCCTTCGAATATCATCGCAGAGTCGAAAAAAATCGCAGAGGCCTTGGGTACCACCGAAGAGCATGCAAAATGGGCTCAATCATTCACATCGTTTACAAACGACATGCGAGCCAAGATTGTCGCTTCGCTGCCAGATAAGAGGGTCGCCGTGCAAGCTTATGTCAAAACCTTTGCGGTGTGGCTGGGGCTCGATATTGTTGGAACCTTTGGTCCTGGAGAGCCATCGCCAGCGGTCGTGCTCGATCTAATAAAGAAAAAGCCTGCGATGATTTTAGATAACTACCACAATCCGGGCGGCAAAGCATTAGCCGAAAGCCTTGGTGTCCCGAATGTGCTCCTCATAAATTTCCCGGGAAAGGATGGCACGCGCACGATAGAGGATGTATTTTCCTACAATGAAAAAGCCATTCTCGGGCAAAGCTGGAGATAGCTTAGTGCTTCGAACAATTATAAAAGAATTAGGTCAAGCGCTGCCAAGAATGACAGATAGGCCTGAACAACAGACTGCTTCACAGAGCAATGAGCAGATGCATGTACAGATGCCGACACAAAGCGCACAAGATTATCAGCCAATACTATCGGCAAAGAATCTCTCCATAGGATATCGATACGCCTTACCGATTGTCAGCGGAATGTGCTTCGATTTTCCAACTCCTCTTACAGACAGCGCAACAGCTCTTCATAAGAAACGGAATAATATCCTTGGATTTGTCGGCCCAAATGGCGCGGGCAAAACAACCTTTCTCAAGACCTGTATTGGGCTTTTGTATCCGCTAAGTGGAGAACTGCGGCTTCTTTGCACCGATACGATGTCGTCGACATTCAGAGAAACGCGAAAAAAACTGGCTTATATTCCACAAAACAAGCCTGAAGGAAATTCGGGGCAGCTGCGTATTTCGGTGCGAGAGGCGGTTTCTTTTGGCAGATTGGGTAAGTGTGGATTGGCTGGTCGCTTTGGCCCTGAGGATCGCTGCGCGGTAGAGGCCGCTATCGCCCGATGTGGTCTGGAATCGCTCGCAAATATGGCAGTTCAGGATCTTTCGGGCGGGCAATTCCAGAGGGTGTCGATAGCGCGGGCGATAGCGGCAGAGCCAGCGGTCTACCTATTCGATGAACCAGGCAGCTACCTAGACCAAGAAGGCCAAATGGCCATGCAAAGCCTTATTCGCTCGCTCTCAGAATCGAACACTCCCCTTATTCTCGTAACGCATGATCGGATCCTAATCGAACTCTGTGACGAAGTCTTGTTCTTTGAAAAAGGAATGGCAAGGCTTCTCGAGACTAGTACCTTCCTCGCCAGCATAGACGAGATTTAAACAAGAGCTTTGGAGAAATACTAGATATGATGGAATTGCTCAAAATTCCTGCATTCGGTAGAGCATTTGTCGCGCTTTTTGCCTCTGGCATGGCCTTTCCTATACTTGGAATATACATTCTTTCGCTCGATTTGATCCCCGTGCGGTTTGGCGTAATGCATCTATCGTTGCTGGGAGCGACAATCGGATTAATAGTAGGTATAGATCCTATTTTCTTGGCTGTTTTATTCTCGATCGGAGCAGGATTTGCAGTGTCAGCCTTAAGCTCGCGAAAAACTGGGGGCGATTCGGGTGGCGCTATGGCTCTTCTTATGACAGCAAGCCTGGGTATCGTGTTCATACTTTTCTATAAGGCTAATGTTCATGCCATAGAAGCGTTCAATCTCTTCTGGGGCAATGTGCTTGCGCTCGATAGAACTGAAGTACTACTCGTCATAATTGTATCGGCGCTAATTTTGACTGGTACTGCGCGTTATTTGAGGCCAATCTCGGCAGTTCTTTTCGACAAGGAGACGGCCTTTGCCTTTGGCCTACCCTCAGGAATTATCCATACCGCCATTTTGATTATTGTATGCGTTGGAATAGGTTTGGGCATTCGTATAACAGGGGCACTCATGGTGGATGCCGTGACCCTTCTCCCCGCGCTCGCCGCTCAATCGCTCAAGAAAAATTTCAGGCCTACTTTGCTGCTTGCTTCAGTATTCGGAGTATGCATAAATCTTCTAGGCTTTGCCCTCGCAATTCTCCTTGATCTTCCAACGAGCCCTGCGATCATTGTCGTTGGCACCGTAGTGGTGCTGGGCTGCAAGCTTTTATCGCACTTGGGCCAACAATAAAGTTAGGTTTAGGCATTCATTCAACGCCTCAAACCCTTCCTGCCCATATCTTCTGCAATGCGCACTAGAGCGTCTATATCCTCTGTATCTGGAGGCAATACATCATTCCATCGGCTATCGAGGCAGTTGCCGGGTGCAAAGGCCGTGAAATACCATGGTGTCTCTTCTGGAATAAGGGCTGCAAGCGCTTTGACAGCTGCTTCGTCGAGATATCCCGGCACAACTACGCTGCGGGCCTCGAATTCTTCCTTGAATTTTACAAGCACGTTGAGGCTTTGTTTTACCGCGGTAAAAGGAAAACCGCTCGACAGATCACCATAACGCTGGGCATCGGTCTTGAGATCGAGAGCAACATAATCGGGCCTTGTGCGCGGATCTTCGATCAGGGCCGAAAGCTTCTCTGGAAGAGATCCGTTTGTGTCGAGCTTGACAAGGAGGCCGAGCTCGTGTATTTGCGCTATCAGCTCGCCTATTATTCCTTGCAGCAGGGGCTCGCCTCCAGTAAGAACAACTCCCTGCACAAGGTGCTTGCGTTTTTCTATTATGGATAGACATTCATCGAGGGCGAGCAAATCGTCTGCTTCGCCTGTTACGAGTTCTCTATTGTGACACCATGGGCAGCGAAAATTACAGCCTGTAAAGAAAATCACACTTGCAAGCCTTGCGGGATAATCGAGGAGCGATGTCTTGCGAAAACCTACTCGAATGCGCTCGCCAGATGGCAGCGAACCGTCATAGATTCCACTTGGCGGAGTCCAATCGAACAGCTCTTGGTTCGCCTGGCTTTTGCGGCTTTTCCGGATATTGTGACTTTTCTGACTACTACGGCTTTTCTCGCTTTTGTCCATTGTGTTCATGAATGCATGTTTTCCTGCGCCACAAAAAATTTCTTGAGCTCTGTTACATTACACAGGCGCGCTGCTATCTCTCCATTTTCACTGAGTACGAGGACGGTTGGTGTAGAATATATTTCAAATCGAGAAGCCTGAACCATTCCTTCTGGCGAATCGGCATCGATTTCCTCGAAATCAATATTGCCAGCTAGAGCCCTTCTTACCGGTGGACAGTTCGGACAGCTTTTCCTCGCAAAAAGAAGCACTCTGGAAGCGCCATTATGATTACTATTATGATGTACCTTGCTTTTATCTCGTTCAGTGCCATCATAATGCACCTCGCTTTTATCTTGCTCAATAACATCATCCTGCGCCTTGTGCTTTTCGCCCTCAATGCCATCATCCAGCGTCCCGCTTGCATAATGCTCGGGGCTATGAGACTCCGCCGAGTCATCCCTCTGCTCAGGGCTATCAGACTCCGCCTTGCAATCCCTCTGCGCTAGGCTATTGCACGTCGCTCTTTCGTTCGGTTTTGAGTCGGGATCGAATACGCGCCTTTCCTTATATTCTGCCCTTTTGCCTGCATTCCAGTTCTTCACCGAACGATAATACCCGACTATGCGGCTATAGACTTCGGTTCTTGTCCCGAGAATCTGGGCGCCCTCGCCCATCTTCTCGCCCCTTTGCTCCATTTTTCTACGCTCTTCTGCGGCGCATAGTGGGCAAAAAAAGTGTTCTCCGGCGAGATAGCCATGTATCGGACAAATGGAATAGGTTGGAGAGATGGTAAAATAAGGGATTCTATATGAATAGGCTATAGTCTTTACAAGCTGAGAGCATGCCCGCCAGTCAGAGATGGCTTCACCAAGGAATACATGGAAGACCGTTCCGCCTGTATAGACTGTCTGCAACTCCTCTTGAAGGTCGAGCGCATCGAAGATGTCGGAGGTATATCCAACAGGAAGCTGTGAGGAATTCGTGTAATAGGGCTCATCGGCGCCAGAGGTTATGATTTCCGGATACCTTTCCTTGTCGTGCTTTGCAAGTCTATAGGAGGTAGACTCCGCAGGCGTTGCTTCCAGGTTGAATAGATCTCCCGTTTCTTCCTGAAAATCGGCAAGCCTGATCTTCATGTATTTAAGAAGCTTAAGAGCAAAATCTCTCCCTTCTTCCGTAGCCGTTGTGACTGATGAGGAAAAGAAATTTTGAAGGCATTCGTTCATCCCCACAATGCCAATCGTACTAAAGTGATTCTCGAAAGTCCTTAGATACCGTTTTGTATAAGGAAACAGACCCGCATCGAGCAAGCGCTGAATAACCTTGCGCTTTATAACAAGACTTCTCTTTGCTTTTTCCATCAGCTCATCGAGTCGGCTGAAGAATTCTTTTTCGTTTCGCGAAAGATAACCAATTCTGGGCAAATTGATCGTCACGACGCCTATCGAGCCAGTGAGCTCATCGGCTCCGAATAGCCCGCCGCCTTTTTTCCGAAGTTCTCGCTTATCCAGCCTGAGCCTACAGCACATACTGCGGACATCCGCTGGATTCAGATCCGAATTTATAAAATTCTGGAAATAGGGTGTGCCATATTTAGCCGTCATTTCGAACAAGAGCTTTGCATTCGGGGAGTCCCAGTCGAAATCGCGTGTCACATTATAGGTAGGTATGGGATATTGAAAGCCTCTGCCCGATGCATCTCCTTCGAGCATGAGTTCGATAAAAGCCCTGTTAATCCTGTCCATTTCTGGCTTGCAATCGCCATAACAAAAATCGAGTTCCTTTCCCCCTACAATGGCTGGTTTTTCGCGCAGATCCTCCGGCACGGTCCAGTCCAGCGTGATATTCGTAAAAGGCGCCTGACTCCCCCAGCGCGATGGCGTGTTTACCCCAAAGACAAAGCTCTGAAGGCTCTGTTTTATCTCCTTGTCGCTCAAGTTGTCCACTCTCACAAAGGGGGCGAGATAGGTATCAAAAGAGCTGAAGGCCTGGGCTCCAGCCCATTCATTCTGAAGAATTCCAAGAAAATTCACCATTTGATTGGCGAGAGTGGAAAGATGACTTGCCGGCTTCGATGAAATCTTGTCAGGAATACCGCCCAGCCCTTCGCGGATCAAATCCCTCAAAGACCAGCCTGCGCAGTAACCTGAGAACATGGAAAGATCGTGGATATGAAAGTCGGCATTTCGGTGAGCTTCTGCGATATCTTTCGGGTATATCTGCGTGAGCCAGTAGTTCGCTGTTACGCTTCCCGAATTATGCAGAATAAGCCCACCAAGCGAATAGTTGACATTGGCATTCTCATTGACGCGCCAGTCCGATCGGGCGAGATATCCATTCATGGTCGCCGAAATGTCCAACATAAGCTTCTTTGTGTCGCGAATTGCTTCATGCCGGGCTCGGTATAGGATATAAGCCTTCGCAACTGCAGTCTCTCTCTGTTCGATCAGAATGGTTTCGACTATATCCTGAATCTCCTCGATAGCTGGTATAGAGTTAGGATGGCGAGCCTGAATTAGTTCCTTAATCTTTTTCTCCGCAAGGTCTGTGTATAGAACAGGTTTGCTATTCCCTTGATTATCAAGGATCGATGTATTCGTTGCGACGAATGCTTTTTCTATGGCTTTCTCTATTTTATGTCTATCGTAACCCACCACTTCTCCAGAGCGTTTCACCACGCTCTTTATAGGCGGAACAACTTGCCATTCCAGAAAATCGGGTCCAAAAAGGCTAGGAATCTCTGTTCCTTTCGTCATATCTCGATTACCTCTACTATATATTGTGTGCTATGCCAGCAAAGACACAATATATATTGGTCATTGGGCGGACGCAAGAGGCAAAAGTATCAAGAATCTTAAATATTCTTAATTTAGCGAACCCGGATTAGGCTTCATCTGTTTTGAATTCTTTTACATTGTTGACGGTTTCGGCACCCCGCCTTATAATTTTAAGCTAAGAATATTAGGGGGTCCCCATGAAAGGCAAAAGATATTTCGTGGTTATTGCGGCAGTCATGATCATTGCCTCCGCAATCAATGTCTTCGGCGCTGGTCCTGCAGTAAAGACAGACCGGGTCGTGTACCTCATAAATGGCGCTCTCGGCGACAACGCATTCTATGATTCCGGAGAGGCGGGCATCAAGAACATCGAGAAGAACTATAAGGTTCAGACTCGCACTATCGAATGTAACTTCGATGCAGGAAAGTTCCAGCCCGCACTAGATGCGGCGGTCCAGTACGCCGACGTGATTTTCGTCATCTCCTATGGCTTCGAAGATCAGCTCATGGCGATAGCGGATAAATATCCCAATAAGGTTTTCGTCAACATCGATACGATAGTCGAAAATCCGAAAAAGACTATCACATCGGTCTTCTTTCTTGCCGAGCAGAGTTCCTATCTTGCAGGCATGACCGCAGCACTTGCCACTATGGAGACCTCGCTAAAAGGCGTAAACAAAGACAAAATCATAGGCGTCATTGGAGGCGATACAGACCCAATAGTCAGTGCATTTGTCTTCGGTTATCAGCAGGGCGCCAAAGCGGTGGACAAGAACATAAAGGTGCTGACCAAATCGCTTGGCGGGGCTTGGGATGATTCGGCAAAAGGCAAACAGGCCGCACTACAGCTCTACGATCAGAAAGCTGATGTTATCTACCAGGTAGCAGCCGCCGCGGGTATCGGTGTACTGCAAGCAGCAGCAGAGCGCGGGCTTTATGCTATTGGCGTCGATACAAACCAGAACGACCTAGAACCAGGTCACGTCATTGCCAGTGCGGTGAAGAATGTCGGCGCCAGCATAGAGTCGGTCTTTAAGACCATCATGGATGGTACATATAAACCTGGTGTCATCATCAACGCAGATCTTG
>ERZ795047.1460-NODE-1460-length-25125-cov-5.150499_pt1 | contig 25125 bp, 20 predicted proteins | sample MGYA00375131_ERZ795047 | MGnify/ENA primary metagenome ERZ795047 (study PRJEB30176, sample SAMN05720228) | activated sludge metagenome | isolation source: Anaerobic digester | place: Japan | collected 2015-05-20 ...
CGCTGTATAGCCTTTAATATGGCCAACATGAAGTCCCTCTCCTGAAGGATAAGGGAACATATCTAAAATATAGAATTTTTCTCTTTTATCGTTATCTTTCGCTCTAAACAGAGCAAAATTATTTTTTGCCCAATAGCGCTGATATTTTTTTTGGAATTTTTTTGGATGGTACATAAAACGATATTTGGATATTCGTAAAAAATTGTAATTCGTTGATGATTTATTTTACATTTCCTTTCTCATTTTTTCTTCAAATTCCTCAATTGACATCTGCCCCAAATCGCCAAATTTTCTTTGTCTAATGGCAATTTTTTTTGCTTTTTCTTCTTTCTTGCCAATAATTACTAAATAAGGAATCTTTTGCATTTCCGCTTCTCTTATTCTTTTTGACAAAGTCTCATTTGATAAATTTATTTCCGCTCTAAAACCTTTTTCTTTTAAATTCTCTAAGACTTTTTTAGCAAAAGATTGGTTTTCTTCTAAGATTGGCAAAACCATAATCTGAACTGGCGCCAGCCATAAGGGAAATTCACCTTTATAGTGTTCAATTAAAACTCCAATAAATCTTTCTAAACTTCCTAAAAGCGCCCGATGAATCATAATTGGCTGCTCCTTTTTGCCATTTTGATTAATATAGGTCATTTTAAATCTTTCGGGCAAATTAAAATCAACTTGAATGGTAGTGCATTGCCAAGGTCGGCCAATGGCATCTTTAATTTTGATATCAATTTTTGGACCGTAAAAAGCGCCGCCTCCTTTGTCAATAAAATATTTGATTTTCTTTTTTTCTAAAGTCTGAGTTAAAGATTTAGTGGCAATATCCCAAACTTTCTTCTGGCCAATAAATTTTTCTGGTCTGGTGGAAACATAAATTTCAAAATCTTTAAAACCGAATTTATTTAAAATTTTCAAAGCCAATTCTAAAGCGTTTTCAATTTCTTTTGGCAAATCTTCTAGCCGACACCAGATATGAGCGTCATCTTGAGTAAAACCTCTTACTCTATTTAAACCATGTAAAACTCCTGATTTTTCATAGCGGTAGACAGTCCCTAATTCTGTATATCTTAAGGGCAGGTCTTTATAACTGACGATTTTATTTTTATAAATTAAAATATGAAAAGGACAATTCATTGGTTTGATTTCGTAATCAACATTTTCCTCTTCATTTATTTCCTTTAAATGCATCGCTGGATACATACTTTCTTTATAAAAATCAGCATGGCCGGATATTTTCCAAAGTTCTAACTGGGCAATATGAGGAGTATTAACCAACTCGTAGCCGTTTTTTAAATACTCGTTTAAAGCATATTCTTCAATAATCTTTTTAAGCATTGCTCCTTTTGGATGCCATAAAACTAAACCCGGTCCCAAATTCTCGTCAAAGTGAAACAAGTCTAACTTTTCTCCCAAATATCGGTGGTCCCTTTCTTCTGCCTCCTTAATAAAATTAAGATAGTCTTCCAATTCTTTTTGGGTTTGAAAAGCCACGCCGGTGATTCTTTGAAGCATTGGATTCTTTTCCTTGCCGCGCCAATAAGCGCCGGAAACCTTGGTTAATTTGAAACTTAAAGGCAGCTCTGAAGTATTTTTTACATGAGGACCACGGCATAAATCAACAAACTCGCCAACCTGATAGCTAGATATTGTCCCTATCTTTTTGATTTTTGATTTTTGATTTTTGATTTTTGATTTTTGATTTTCTACAGTGGTGCCGTATTTCTTTAAATCTTTGATTAATTCTAATTTGTAGTTTTGTTTTAATTTCTTAAATAAATTTTCCGCTTCTTTTAAAGACAAATATTTTTTCTTAAAAGGAAGTTTCTCTTCAATAATTTTTCTCATTTCTTGCTCTATTTTTTCTAAATCTTTTTCTGATAAAGTCTTATTTTTAATTTCAACATCATAATAAAAACCATTTTCTATCGTTGGCCCAACGCCATAAAAAACTTCGCCATAAATTCTTTTTAAGGCTAATGCCATTATATGCGCCATTGAATGACGCAAAGTATCCAAAGAATAACCTTTTTTGTTTTTGGCCATCTCTTTATACCTTTTATTTAACTACAAAACTAATTTAAAGTCAAAAAATTGACAATTTTACGCCTCTAATGGTTTAATTTCTTCAATTTTTTCTCCAATTAGTTGAAAATCGCCATTTCTTTTGTCCAGTTTTCCTTCTATCAAAACCACTTTATCTTCTGCCAAAAGAAACTGATTTTCTTTTAATGCTCGGGGAAAAAGCACAATCTCCATTTTTCGACTGTTATCTGATAATTTCAAAAACACCATATTTTGGCCGGTTTTTGTTCTGATTTTTTGAATCTGGGAAATAAAGCCACCTACTTTAATTTTTTTTCCTATCATTGAAAAATCAATCTTTGAAGGGGGAAAACTATATTTAGCTAAAACTTTTTGATAGCCTTCCAGCGGATGCATTGTTAAATAAAGTCCCAAATACTCTCTTTCCCAATTTATCCTTTTTATTCTGTCTACTTTTGGTTCTCCTTTTTCTTTTTTAAGTTTTTCCAAAATATCAATCTTTGTCTCTCCAAATAAATCCAACTGTGGGCGGTTTAAATGATTAAAATTATGATTTGCCCAGTTTAAAATTTCATCTAAATTTTCCACCATTAATTCGCGTGAGCCAAAACAGTCTAAAGCCCCTGCTTTCATTAAACTTTCTAAAGTTTTTCGATTTAAAAGTTGTCTGTCTATTCTCTTTAAAAAGTCGGCTAGATTTTGATACAAACCATTTTTTTGTCTTTCTTCTTGAATTGCTTGGGCTACCCCAACTCCCACATTTTTTATGGCTGCTAAACTGAAATAGATTTCTTTTGTTTCTTTATCAATTCCAAATTCAACGAATGAACTATTGACTGAAGGAGGTGAAACTTTAATGTTTAGTCTTTCGCATTCGCCGATTTCAATTGCTATTCTATCCAAATCTCCAAAGTCAGAAGTAAGTAATGCTGCCATAAAGGCATTGGGATAATAGGTTTTTAACCAAGCAGTCTGGTAAGTGATTCTTGCGTAAGAAGCACTATGACCTTTATTAAAACCGTATCTGGCAAAAGGTTCTACCCAATTCCAAATCTGAAAAGCAATCTTTTCTGAAATTCCATTTTTTTTCATTCCTTCTATCATCTTTTCTTTCTGAGCCTCTAAAAGTTTTTTAATTTTTTTGCCAACTGCCTTTCTTAAAACATCTGCTTCAGCCATCGAAAAACCAGCTAAATCATGAGCAATTTTCATCAGCTGTTCCTGATATACGCAAATCCCATAAGTTTTTTCTAAAATTGGTTTTAATTTTGGATGAAGATAAGTGATTGGCTCTTTCTTTTGTTTTCTTCTGATGAACTGAGGAATCAATTCCATTGGTCCTGGCCGATACAAAGCCAACATTGCGGTTAAATCTTCAATGTTTGTCGGTTTTAATTCCTGAAGATATCTCTGCATTCCGCCCGACTCTACCTGAAACACCCCAATTGTTTTCCCGCTGGAAAGAAGACTATAAACTTTTTTATCGTCAAAACCAATTTCATCTAAATTAATTTCTTTTTCATAAACTTTTTTAATAATTCTCAAACTGTTTTTAATGACAGTTAAATTTTTTAATCCCAAAATATCCATTTTTATTAAACCAATCTTTTCCAAATCATACATATTATATTGAGTAATTATTTCCTCCTCGTTTCTTGAAGAATGTTGTAAAGGAACGTAATTGGTTAATTTTTCCGGAGTAATCACTACCCCGGCAGCGTGAGTGGAAGCATGCCTTGCCACTCCCTCTAATTTCTGGGAAATATCCAAAACTTCTTTTGCCTGAAAATCGGTTTCAAATAATTCTTTTAATTCTGGAATATTCTTTAGGGCATCTTTAATTGACATATTAAAAGGAATAAGTTTTGCTATTTTGTCTCCTAAAGAATAAGGATAACCTAAAGCCCGATTAACATCTCTCACTGCCAATCTGGCTTTCATAAAGCCAAAAGTGATAATTTGAGCCACGTGGTCTTTACCATATTTTTTTATAAGATAATCAATTAAGATTTGCCTTTTATCGTCAGCAACATCAACATCAATATCAGGCGGCTGAATTCTTTCTGGATTTAAAAATCTTTCGAAATAAAGTTCGAATTTTAAGGGGTCAACCCTGGTAATCTTTAAAACGTAAGCAACTAACGAGCCAGCAGCAGAACCGCGAGTATTGGTTAAAATGCCGTTTTCTTCGGCAAACTTAATAAAATCATAAATAATCAAAAAATAATCAGCGAAATCGGTTTGTTTTATTACTTCCAGTTCATAATCTAATCTCTTTTTTGCTTCCTCGTTATCTTTGTAGATTTTATTAAAGCCTTCGTAAACTAATTTTTTTAAATATTCAAAGTGGTCTTCGTTATTTGGGACTTCAAATTTCGGAAAAGTAATTTTTCCTAATTCAAGTTCTAAATTACAACTGTCAACGATTTTTTTTATATTTTCAAAAATTTGAGGATAGGAATTGAAATTTTTTTCTACTTCCTCTTTTGTTTTTAAATGAAGGTCGGTTCTTTTCATCGTAAATCTTTCTTCATTTTCAATCCCAGTTCCTGTTTGAACTGCCAAAAGCACTTCGTGAGTTCTTTTATCCTCTTGATTTAAATAATGGCTATCGCAAGTAACAACAGCAGGCGCCTGAGCTTCATCAGCCAGTTTTATTAATAAGTCGTTTACTTTTTTTTGTTCTTCTAATTCTGGATGGTCCTGTAATTCCAAATAAAAATTTTCTTTTCCAAAAATATTTTGGTATTCTTGTAATAGTTCTTTTGCTTTACTAAAATTGTTATTTAAAAGCGCTTGAGGAATTTCTCCCCGTAAACATCCTGATAAAGCAATCAGCCCTTGTGAGTATTTTTTTAAGACTTCTCTATCTACCCGCGGTTTATAATAAAAACCCTCTAACTCTCCGATGGTAACCAACTGCAATAAATTTTTATAACCTTCTAAATTTTTTACTAAAACCGGAAGATGATAAAATTTAGTATCAACTTTTGGCACTTTGTCATATAAAGTCCGGGGTGCTAAATAAAGTTCGCAACCGATAATTGGTTTTATTCCCAATTCTTTTGCCTTGGTATAAAACTCTAAAGCGCCGTAGAGAACCCCGTGGTCAGTCAAAGATAGACTATCAAAACCCATCTCCTTCGCTTTCTGTAATATCTCCTCGACTTTTGGCAAGCCGTCTAAAAGAGAGTAATGACTATGAAGATGAAGATGAGTAAAATACATAATAGAAATGCAAAATTCAAAATGCAAAAGTCAAAATTATTTCCATTTTACCATAGGGTCAAGAAAAAGCAAAAAATTAAAATCAAATTAAGATAATTTGTCAAGAAAATTAATTTTATGGATTTAAAGACTGAAAAATTTTATCAAAAAAATGGGTATAAATATATTTTTGGAGTAGACGAAGCAGGTCGAGGATGTGAAAAAATTGATGCTGAGGTATTAACCAATAATGGCTGGAAATTTTATAATAATATTAATTTAAAGGATAAGGTATTATCTTATACAGATGATGGTTTTATAAAATGGCAAAAAATAGAAAAACTTATAGAAAAAGATTATAAAGGTAACCTCGTAGAACTAAAAAATAGAGGAATAGAAATAGTTGTTACTCCAAATCATTATTTTACTGTTCTTAAAAGGGTTTCTAAAAGAGACCAAAAAGACAACAATAGATTAAAATTAGTTGGATATAAAACGAGACAAGAGAGAAAAATACTAACTGATTTAGTAAATAATGATTTTATACCGCGAGGAGGTAAATGGAAAGGAGTAAATAAAGATTTTTTTAAATTACCTAAATTAGATAAAAACAAAGAAAAATTTATAAACATTAAATTATGGGTAGCTTTTTTGGGAATATTCTTATCAGAAGGTTCTACTACTTATGATAAGAAAAAAGGTTCCTATAAAATAATTATTTCTCAAAGTGAAAATTCTCCTCACTATAAAAAAATTTATTTTTTACTTAAAAAATTACCATTCAAATTTAAAAGAATTAAAAACGGTTTTAGGTGTCATAACAAACAACTCTATGTTTACTTAAAACAATTTGGCAACTGCTATACTAAATTTATCCCTAAAGATATTAAAGGATTGCCACCACATTTATTGAATATCCTTATAGATTGGATGATATTAGGCGATGGAACATCTTATACTGGAAAAAATAGAAAAAAAGTTTATGTATACTATACTGTCTCTAATAAATTAAGAAATGATTTTGAAGAAATTTTATTAAAAGCAGGCTGGACATACCATACAAGCTGGAAAGCGCCAAGAGATAGGCATATAAACGAAAGAGTAATCAAGAAAGAAAATCAAACGCCGTGTTTTGAAATTCGGTTACGTAGAAATAACAAGGTTCAAGTAAGATCCTTACATAAGAAAGAAATATTTTACAAAGGAAAAGTTTTTTGTCTCCAGCTTCCAAAATATCATAATTTTTATGTAAGACGAAATGGCACCGGATATTTCACGGGAAACAGTCTATCAGGTCCAGTAGTAGCGGCGGCAGCCATAGTGAAATTAAAGATAAGAGATAAAAAATTAAAAACACAAATAAAAGATAAAAAATTAAAGGAAGTAATAAAAATATTAAAAGATTCAAAAAAATTAAGCGCTGAAAAAAGAGAAAAAGTTTTTAAATTAATAAAACAGAATCCTTTTATTGATATTTCTTGGTCAATGGTTGACGAAAAAACTATTGACAAAATAAATATTTCGGAGGCGACATTTCTGGCAATGAGAAAAAGCATTAAAAAATTACAAAAGAAATTACAAATAAAGCCGGACTTAATTTTAGTTGACGGCAATCAAAAAATTTCAAAACTGAAATACTCCCAAAAAACAATTATTAAAGGAGATGACATTGTATCTTCAATTGCCTTAGCCTCCATTGTCGCAAAAGTCATTCGCGATAAAAAAATGATTGCTTTAGCAAAAAAATATCCTCAATATAAATTTGAACTTCATAAAGGCTACCCAACTAAACTTCATCGCTATTTAATTTTAAAATACGGACCTTGCAAAATTCACCGAAAAAGTTTTAAACCAATAAAAATTTTTAATGACGAAATTTTTAAATGATTTAAAAATTAAAAATTCCAAGAATAAAAATTTTAATAGCCAACTGTTGGTTATCTTTGGTCCCACAACTTCAGGAAAGTCTGATTTAGCAATTAAATTAGCGAAAATTTTTAACGGAGAAATAATTTCTGCTGATTCTCGCCAAGTCTATAAAGGAATGGACATTGGCAGCGGAAAAGTTCCTTTAAAGAAAATAAAAGGAAAACTTTACTCAGATGAAGTAAGGCATCACTTAATAGATGTCGCTAATCCTCAAGAGTATTTCTCTGTTGTTCAATATCAAAAATTGGCTTTAAAAGCCATTAAAGATATTCAAAAAAGAGGAAAACTGCCGATTTTGTGCGGCGGAACAGGCTTGTATATTTCTTCAGTAATTGAGGGCTGGCAATTTCCAAAGGTCAAACCAAATTTAAGGTTAAGAAAGGAATTGGAAAATTTAACCAAAGAAGAACTTTTTTTAAAACTCAAAAAATTAGATGCGAGGCGCGCTAAAACAATTGATAAAAATAATAAAAGAAGACTAATTCGCGCTTTAGAAATTCTTCTTCAAAATAAAAAAATAGAACCGCTTAAAAAAAATCCTTTAAAAATGGATATTTTGATTATTGGAATAAAAATAGACAAAGAAGTTCTTAAACAGAAAATTAAAAAAAGATTAGAAAAAAGATTAAAGGAAGGAATGATTGAAGAAGTAAAGAAATTAAAAGAGCAAGGCGTTTCTTCAAAAAGATTAGAAGATTTTGGTTTGGAATATAGATACGTTAATCGTTATCTTGAAAATAAAATCAATTTTAAGGAAATGAAAGAAACACTAGAAAAAGAAATTATTAAATACGCCAAAAGGCAAATGACTTGGTTTACCCGCCAAATAAAAAATGTTCGGTGGATAACTGAAACAAATCAAGCAATTGATTTAGTTAGAGATTGGTATTATTCAACTTCTCTCTAAATAACTTTTCTAAAATTTTAGGGTCAGCGGCTCCTTTTAATTTTGCCATTGCCTGACCAACTAAAAATTGAATTGCTGTTTCTTTCCCATTTTTGTAGTCCTCAACTGCTTTAGAATTATTTTTAATAATTTCTTCTATAATTGAATTTATTAAGTTTGCATCAGAGATTGTTTCTAAATTTCGCTCTTTAATTATTTTTTCAGGGTCTTGACCGGTTTTAATTATCTCTAAAAGAATATCTTTCGCTACCCGCGAAGAAATCTTGCCCTGAACTATATTTGTAATAATTTTTGAAAAATTCAAAGGCGTGATTTTAATTTCCTCGTAAGTTAATTTTTCTTTTTCTTTTATCCCCAAAATATCAGTCAAAAGATAGTTTTTCGCCAAATTTGTGGCTTTTTTAATATCTAAATTCTCATCCTTTAAAATTTTGATTGTTTCTTCTAAAATTTCTAAAGCTTGTAAATCTTTTAAGAGAATATTGGCCTCTTTTGAATTTAAATCATATTCTTTCATAATTCTTTCTTTTTTAAGCCAGGGAAGTTCTTTAAATTCTTTTTTTAGTTCCTCAAAATCAAAAAGTTCGTAAACTTTTAAAGGCGGCAAATCTGGCTCGGGGAAATAACGATAATCCTGAGCCTCTTCTTTTATTCTTTGAGAATAAGTGATTTCTTTTATTGGATCCCAGCCGCGAGTTTCTTGAATAACTTTTTCTCCTTTGTCCAGTAATTCGGTTTGCCTTTTAATTTCGTAATCAATTGCTTTTTCCACTGCTTTAAATGAATTCAAATTTTTGATCTCTACTTTCGTTCCCAACTCTTTCTGACCTATTGGTTTCAAACTAATATTAACTTCACATCTCATTTGGCCTTTTTCCATTTCCGCCTCAGAAATATTTAAATCTTTTAATAAAATCTGCAGCCCCTGGCAAAATAATCTGGCTTCAACTCCATTGTGAATAACTGGTTCAGTCACTAATTCCATCAAAGGCACGCCCCCTCGATTAAAATCTATAAGTGTTGATTTGCCATCCGGAGGATGAACTAATCTTGCGGTATCTTCTTCTAAATGGACTCTGGTAATTTCTATTTCTTTCTGACTCTCGTTTTCCTCATCGCTTAAAAACAATTTTAATTTTCCACCCAAACAAAGTGGATTGTCGTATTGAGAAATTTGATACCCTTTTGGCAAATCAGGATAAAAATAATTTTTTCTATCAAATTTAGAGTAAGGCAGAATTTCAGAATTTAAAGCTAAACCTACTTTTAACACCTTTTTTACGGCTTCAACATTGATTACCGGCAGAGTGCCGGGATGACCTAAACAAATTGGACAGATATTTTTATTTGGTTGTTTCTCATCTGGTTCATTCAAACAAGAACAAAACATTTTAGTTTTGGTCAAAAGTTCAGCGTGAATTTCTAAACCAATTGTTGCTTCGTATGACATATTAAAATTTAGATAGGATCTCCACATTTTATTATACTCGAAATTGTGATAAAATTGAAGACAACTAATCAAAAAATATGCAGAAAGGATGTTTTATTGTGCTTGAAGGGGTGGAAGGAACTGGCAAAGGAACTCTTTCTTTATATCTTCAGCAAGAATTAGAGGCGAGAAATTTTAAAGTTTTTGCTACCAGGGAGCCAGGGGGTAAAAATTGCGTAGTCGCAGAGAAAATAAGAGAGATTATTCTCGATAAAAACAGTAATGTTTTGCCTTTAACAGAGGCCTATCTTTTTGCCGCTTCCCGGGCTCAACATTTAAGAGAAATAATTATTCCCCATCTTAATAAGGGGGAAATTGTAATTTCTGAGCGATATGTTTATGCTTCTTATGCTTATCAGGGCGAAGGAAGAGGATTAGGAATAGAAAATATTAAGAAATTAAACACTCTCGCGATTGATAACGTCATCCCAGATTTGGTCATTTATTTAGACCTTGACCCAAAAATAGGATTAGAAAGAAAATTTAAGGCTCGCCAAGATTTGGACAGAATGGACCGAGAAACAATTGATTTCTATAATAAAGTAAGAAACGCTTATCTAAAATTTGCCAAAGAAAATCCTTCTTTAATAAAAATGGTTGATGCGAGTAAACCTTTAGAAGAAGTAAAACAAAGAGTTTTAGATTTAATCTTAGAAAAAATTAACAAAAATTAATATGGCGAAAATTAAAACCAAAATTAAAGTTATAAAACCTTATTTTCTTTTTGAAGATAAAATCGAAGGAATAAAGTTATTAAAAAATATAGAAAAATACGGTCGCGTTTCTCATAAAAGTGAAAAAAATATAGGTAAAGATTCTTATAAAATATTTATAAAAAGACTTTTAGGCTGGGGACATGAAAGCGTATTAGAGCATGAAAAAGTAACAGTGAGAATAGTTTGCGACCGGGGAGTAACTCATGAATTAGTCAGACACCGAATTGCTGCTTATACTCAAGAATCAACAAGATATTGTAATTATTCTGGAGAAATTCAATTTATAAAACCGCTCTTTTTCAAACCAAATTCAAAAGAATACAAAATCTGGCTAGAAACTTGTAAAACAGCGGCTAAAAACTACACCAAATTAATTCAAATGGGCGTGACACCGGAAGCAGCGCGAAGTATTTTGCCGAACTCGCTAAAAACTGAGATTATCGTCACTTATAATTTGAGAGAATGGCGACATGTTTTTGAAATGCGCTGCCAAAAAGCTAGCCATCCTCAAATGCGCGAAATTATGATTCCTCTTTTAAAAGAATTCCAAAAGAAAATTCCTATTCTTTTTGACGATTTCCAAATTATTGAAGATAAAACTCTTTCTTATCCTTATTACGCAGTAAAAAAGCAAGTTCAATAACCGAAAAAATAATTAAAAAAATACCGCTTTTGCGGTATTTTCTTTTTTTGTTGACGATCGTCACAGAAAAAAGATTTTTAGCTAGATTTAGGTATTGTCGTATTGTTTAGTGGTTATTTTTCAATTTCTATTCCCATACTTCTCGCTGTTCCCTCAACCATTTTTATTGCTTTATCCATATCAGTGGTATTTAAATCTGGCATTTTTCTTTTAGCAATTTCCTCAATTTGAGATTTGCTGACTTTCCCCACTTTATCTTTTAAAGGATTACCCGAACCTTTTTCTACACCAGCGGCTTTTTTTAATAAAGAAGATATTGGCGGCTGTTTAAAGGTTAAATCAAAAGAACGATCCTGATAAATAGTAATTTCAACTGGAATTACATCGCCAGCTTGATCTTTAGTCTGTTCGTTAAAACGAGTGCAAAATTCAGAGATATTAACTCCATGCTGACCCAAAGCAGGACCAACAGGCGGTGCTGGATTAGCCTCGCCAGCCTTTATTTGCAAACTAATTTTTGCTTTAACTATTTTTGCCATTATTTTTATATTTTTTTATTTTTTAATATTGGTTATATTTTTTAAATATTGTCTATATTTTTTTAACTTGTAAAAAATCCAAATCAACTGGAGTATCTCGACCAAATAAAGGCACCATTACAATTACTCTACCTTTTTCATAATTTATTTCTTTTACTTTTCCTTCACTGTCTTTAAAAGGACCATCAGTAATTTTTACCAAATCTCCTTCTTGAAATTCTATTTTATAGCGAGGTTCGCTCTCTCCTAATTTATTTAAAATTTCTCTCATTTCTTCGTCTTGAACTGGCCGAGGAGTCGTACCAGCACCAACAAAACCAGTTACCATCGGCGTGTTCCTGACTACATACCAAGAATCGTCAGTAACAATCATATCAACAAAAACATAACCAGGATAAATTTTTTCTTCGGTGACAGTTCTTTTTCCATGTTTAATTTTTATTTCTTTTCTTTTCGGCACTAAAACATTAAAAATTTTATCTTGCATTCCCAAACTTTCAATCCGTTGCTTTAGACTTCTTAAAACCGCATCTTCATAACCTGAATAAGTATGAATTACATACCAATTTCTTCCTAAATTTATTTGCTGTTTTGGCATAGTAATTTAAATTCACTCGCCAAAATTTTGCTTTGTAAAATTTCAGCGGCTAAACTTTTTATCTTATAATTATTCTCATTACTTGCATCAAACCATAATCAAAAAAACCTAAAATTAAAGCCACTAAAAAAGCCAAGCCCAAAACTTCCAAAGTATATTTAGACACTTCTTTTTTGGTGGGCCAATTTACTTGCTTTAATTCTTTGTAAGAACTTTTAAAATATTGCTTTATCTTATTAAACATATTATTTCTGTTTTAAAATGCCCTTTCGGGCACCTTGTCATTTTAGCAAAAATGCATTTGATTTGTCAACCCCACACTTCTCATTTGACTTTTTTTAGTCTTTGATTTATACTGTTAAAAGGCTATAATGATTAAGAGATTCTTTTGGAGTTTTTGCGCTAATGCTTTGGCTCTTTATCTCTGCCAAAAACTTTTTCAATATCTTCTAGACGATTTTTATTTTACTGGCACTATAAAGCAATTTTTAATTCTAACTTTATCTTTAACTCTTTTAAATCTTTTACTAAAACCAATCCTAAAATTCTTTTTCGCTCCTTTGATCTTTTTGACTTTAGGCATTTTTTCTTTAATCATTAACTTAATTATTCTAAAAGTCGCTACTTACTTTGTTCCCCAACTTGTAATTAATTCACCGCTTACCTGGCTTGGGGCTTCAATTGTAATTAGTTTTTTTAATTCCTGGCTTGGTTCGATAAAATAAATTAATCTTGTTTTTAAAATGACAACTGACTTAATAGGTATTCTCCAGATTATTACTGGAATTATAATCATTATTTTAGTTATTTTACAACAACGGGGAGTAGGATTAGGAACAATCGGCGGTCTTAATACTTTTTTTTATGGTAGTCGTCGTGGGTTAGAAAAAACTATTTTTATTTTAACTATTGTTTTAATAAGTTTTTTTATTTTTCTCTCAGTTCTCTCTTTTATTATTTAGTTGATGATTAGATTGTCTTCTTTTTTTAAAAAAGCCTGGCTTCGTTTTTCTCTTTTCGAGAAAATTCTTTGCATTTTCTTTATTGTTGGAATAATTATTGGTTTGGTTTTTCTTTTAAATGCTCTTGTTTTAAAATATACAGAAGAAATTCCAAAAAGCGGCGGCACTTTAAAATTGGGATTAATCTGTCGGCCATTACTGGTAAATCCGATTTATGTTTCAACAAATGAATGTGACAGAGATTTAGTAGAGTTAATTTTCGATGGCCTTTTTGCTGTTGATGGCAACGGAGGTTTAGTTCCCCGCCTAGCAGACAAAGTAGAAATCTCTGACGACCTCAAAACTTATACAGTTTTTTTAAAAAACAATCTCTTTTGGCATGATGGGGTGCCTTTAACAAGCGAGGATGTGATTTTTACCATTGAAGCAATCCAAAATCCAAAAGTTAAAAGCCCATTAAGGCTTAATTGGGAAGGAGTGGTAGCCGAACCAATTTCAAATTCTGTCATTCGTTTCAATCTTAAAAATCCTTACGGCCCTTTTTTGAACAATCTAACCTTAAAAATTCTTCCTGAACATATTTTTAAAAATATTGAACCGGAAAACTTTGCCTTAGCAGAATATAATCTTAAACCCATTGGCAGCGGACCTTATTTATTTGAATCACTGGAAAAAGATAAAAGTGGAAAGATTTTAAGTTACTGGTTAGTAGTTAATGAAGATTATTATTTAAAACCAGCGATGATTAATAATCTGATTTTTAACTTTTACGATTCATATGAAAAGGCAAAAGAATCTTTTCTTAAACAAGAAATTGAAGGATTTTCTCCAGTCGCCTTAGAGGATTTTGATTTTTTCAAAAATAAAAAGGGAGTTAATCTAAAAAAAATGATTATTCCTGGCTACTATGCAGTTTTTTATAATTTGAAAAACCCTCTTTTTACGTTAGAAGTGCGCCAGGCCTTAGATTTACTAGTTGACAGAAATGAATTAACAGCAGAAGTTTTAAAAAATCAAACTTTCCCCCTAAATAATATCTTTCTTCCTCCTTTTTACCTCTCAAAAGAAGAAAACCAATCATCTTTTTCTTTGGAAAAAGCTAAAGAAATTTTAAACAAATTAAACTATAACGAGGAAAATCCCTTGAAATTTAAACTTTATATCCCTCAAAGTCCGGAAATGATAAATGTCTCAAATTTTTTGATTAACTCTTTTAAAAAAGCATCAGTCGAGATAGAACCAGTAATTGTAGAAGCAGAAAAATTAGCTCAAGAAATAATTGACACTCGTTCTTATGAAGCCTTGCTTTTTGGAGAAATCATTGGTCAAGGAGCTGATATTTATTCTTTTTGGCACTCTTCTCAAATAAACTCTCCGGGTTTAAATTTATCTCTTTATGAAAATAAGAATTTGGACCAATTAATAGAGGAAAATCGATTGATAGTTGATGCCCAAAAAAAACAGGAAAACTTTAACAAAATAAAAGAAATATTTGAAAAAGACAAACCCGCGATTTTTCTCTACAATACTTATTATCTTTATCTTCTGCCAGCAAAAATCAAAGGTTCTAATATCAATTTGGCTAACTTTCCTTCGGAAAGATTTACCGACATTTCAAATTGGTATATTTACACTCAAAGGAAATTTCGTTAATAAAGAAGGGCAGGTGGCGGAATTGGCAGACGCGTAGGCTTCAGGAGCCTATAACCGTTTTGGTTGTGAGGGTTCAAATCCCTCCCTGCCCACTGGTTAACTAACAACTTATAACTTACAACAAATAACTTATAACTTACTATGAGAAATCCTAAAAAATCATCCTTAAAAATGAAACCTCAGGAAGTAGTTCAAATTATCCCTTTGGGCGGATTGGAAGAAATCGGTCGCAATATGACTCTGATTGAATATCAGAACCAAATTTTAATCATTGATATGGGACTGCAATTTCCCGATGAAAATACTCCAGGGATAGATTTTATTATTCCTAATATTGAGTATTTAAAAACTCATCCAGAGAAAAAAATCCTTGGAATTTTAATCACTCATGCTCATTATGACCATATTGGCGCTATTCCCTATCTTGCTCCCCAATTAAACTATCCAACTATTTATGCTACTCCTTTAGCAAAAGCAATCATTTTAAAAAGACAAGAAGATTTTCCTTATTTAAAGAAATTGGATATCCAAAATTTAGATGTTAACCAGGATAAGCCCTTGATTCTCGGCCCCTTTAAAATAAAAACTTTCCATTTAAATCATAATATTCCGGAAACAATTGGTTTTGCCATTGAAACACCAGTTGGAAAAATTATTTATGCTACTGATTATAAATTTGATTTCCAACCCATTGCTGATATTCCGGCTGATTTAAATCGGATTGCCGATATTTCTTCAGATGGCACAACTTTACTTTTGTCTGATTCAACTAATGTTGAAATGACTGGTCATTCTTTGTCTGAAACTGTCATTATGGAAAACCTTGATTCAATCTTTGCTAAAGCAAAAGGAAGAATTATTATTGCTACCTTTGCTTCGCTTATCAGCCGCTTACAGCAAGCAATCACTCTTTCGGAAAAATATAAAAGAAAAGTAATTGTTGAAGGATTTACGATGAAAACCGACCTTTTTATCGCTCAAAAATTAAACTATATTCAATCTGCCAAGGATACTTTGTTAAGTGTAAAAGAAATGCACCGTCTAAATCCGGACCAAATTACAATTCTCTGCACTGGCGCCCAAGGGGAAAGTGAAGCAACCCTGATGAAAATTGCCAGTAAAGAACATAAAAATCTTAAAATTCAGAAAGGCGATACAGTTATTTTTTCTTCTTCAATTGTGCCGGGAAATGAAATCACTGTTCAGGCCCTGAAAGACAGTCTGGCAAAACAAGGAGCGATTATTTATCACTATAAAATGCTTGACATTCATGCTTCAGGACACGGATATCAAGAAGATTTAAAAATGATGATTAGTTTAACAAAACCCAACTTCTTTATGCCAATCCACGGTCATTATTCTAAATTAAAAACCCATGCTCAATTGGCAGAATCTTTAAATATTCCCACTTCAAATATTGTCACTGCCACTAATGGTCAAATAATAGAACTTTATAAAAACAAAATTGTGGCAACGGAAAAATTTGTGCCGACCAATTATGTGATGGTTGATGGGTTAGGAGTTGGCGATATTTCGGAAATTGTTTTAAGAGACAGACAAATTTTAGCCCAAGACGGCATTTTTGTAATTATTGCGCCAATTGATAAAAGAACTAATCTTCTAATTAAAGAAGCAGAAGTTGTCAGCCGTGGTTTTGTCTATATGAAAGAATCTAAAGATTTAATCAATGAAACAAAAAAACAAATTCAAAATATTGTCAGTCACCTGGCAAAAGAACAAATTGTAAACGACAGTTATCTGCGCAATACCTTAAAAGAAGAAATCGGCATGTTTCTTTTTAAAAGAACAAAGCGCCGGCCAATGGTTCTACCAATTATCATTAGAGTCTAATTTAATTCTAAATAACTCGATGGTATTTTTAAAAGTTTGACCCTCTACTTCTTCCAAAGATAAGTTTTTTAGATTGGCAATCTTTTTTATCACTTCTTTTACATAAAGAGGTTCGTTTCTTTTGCCTTTATAAGGAAAAGGAGCAACATAAGGGGCATCGGTTTCAACTAAGATCCTTTCCAAGGGAATATTTTTTATTACTTCATCATATTTATCAGAATAAGTAATTATTCCGGAAAAACCTAAATAATATCCTTCTTCTAAAATTTTTTTCGCTTCCTCTAAAGTACCGCTAAAAAAATGAAAAACTCCGCCTTCTTCAAATTTTTCTAAAGATAAAATCTCGAGGGCTTCAAGATAAAGATTACGAAGATGGAAAATCATCGGCAGTTTTTTGAGTTTGGCAATTCTAATTTGCTGTAAAAAAACTTTCTTTTCTTTTTCCTGATATTCAATTTGTTTTTGATGGGAAAAATCTTTTAAATAAGAGTTATCCAAACCACATTCTCCAATCGCTACTACTTTTTTTCTGTTCAACAACTTTAAAAATCGCCCATTAAACTCTTCTTCTTGTAAAATATCTGATGAATAATTAATTTCTTGCTCGTCTTTTTTAAAGGGAAAAGTATGGGAAGGGTGAAGGCCAACGCTTGCCCAACAATTTGAATACTTTTTGGCTAATTCTACTGCTAGACAAGAAGTTTGATAACAGGTGCCGATATTAATTAAAAAAATACCATTTCTTTGGTATTTTTTTATCAAATTTTCTCTGTCTAAATCAAAGGCGGCTAAATTCAAATGAGTGTGAGAATCAAAAATCATTTCAAAATATTTTCCTATAATAATCTTCGCTGAGGCAGATAACTTTGAAATTTGCCAGAACGTAAATCTTTCAAAAATTCAACAAAAGTGGCGGCTAAAGGCAAAATAATGATTACGCCCATCGCTCCAGCCATTTTTGCTCCCACCAAAAGAGAAATAATAATTATTATTGGATTTAAATTCATTGCCTTTGCTCTTAAAGAAGGAGAAATAATTCCTTCCCCTACCTGAATAATAATAAAGGCAATTAAAGCAATTATGCCGCTTACTAAATTTTGACTTAAGGCAGAAATTACTACAATCGCTCCAGCGATAAACGGCCCTAAATAGGGAATAAAATCCAAAATGCCAGCTAAAAGTCCTAAAAAGGCAGGTCGGCTAATCCCTAAAATGCTTGAAACAGCGAAAACCAATAAACCAACAATCAAACTCAAAAGCAGTTGCGAGAAAAACCAATTCCCTACTTTTTGTCTGGCTTTGTCCCAGAGATAAACTGCATAATCCTCGTATTGCCAAGGAACTAAAAATCTAATTCCCTTTTCAATGCTATTTTTTTCCGTATTAATAAAAAAGGATAAAAGAATCACCAAAAAAACAGTAAAAGTGCCGCCAACAACTTTTGAGAAAAAACTGAAGCTTTGTTTGATAAAACTAAACAGTTGAGTTGATAAAGTTTTTAAATCTTCTAATCCCTGACTTAGATTCAAACCAGTAATCTGTAGATTTCCAAAATTGAAAACTTCATTGGCTGCTATTTTTTCTTGGAGCCAAGTAGGCAAAATATTAGTTAATCGGTCAAAATTTTGAATTAAAATAACCGCTGAAAAATAAATTAAAACCGAAAAAACAGCAACAAAAAATAAGTAAATAACCAAAGTTACAAGCCAGCGATTTTTCCATTTTAAAGACAAATAATCAATTGGCTTTTCGAAAATAGAAGCAATAATAAAAGACAAGACTACAATTAAAAGAATGCTCCTAAAATACCATAAGGCAATTATTAAAATAATGGGTAAATAGAGTCTAATAATGCTTTGCCAAGATAAAGTTAAATTATTTGGTTTTTCTTCAAACATAAAAGCGAAAATCTAATTCTTTATTATATTATATCAAATTTTCAAGATTTGCAAAAATTTTGCCCTGTCTTTAAATGGACCAATAATGGCTAAATTTAGATTATTCGGCTTTAAAAGGTCACTAGCCAATTTATTTAAATCAGACGAAGTAACCTTTAAGATTTTGGTTAAATACTGCTCCATTGTTTCTATTTTGTTTCTATAAAGAAGATCAAAAGCATAGGATTCAGCAATAAAATGGATATTTTCAGTTAAAAGGAGAATATTCCCTCTAATATTTTCTTTGGCTTTCTTAATTTCCTGCGGCGTAATTGAATTTTGTTTAAATTTTTTCCATTCTTTTAAAATTTCAGAAATAATCAGAGCAACTCTATCATTATCAATACCTGTAGCAATACCCCAGAGACCCCTATCAGTCGCACTACTAGCAAAACTAGAAATATAATAAGCGGCTCCTAATTTTTCTCTCACTAACTGAAAAAGCCTGAAAGACATTCCGCCGTCAAGAATTGTATTTAAAACATTAAGAGCATATCTTCTTGGGTCAAAAAGATTGATTCCTCTTACCCCTAATCTTAAATGAGTTTGGTCAGTTTTTTTATACTCCAAAGATAATTGAGGTTTAATTTGTTTTTCCTTTGTTTTAATTTTTTCTTTCGCTTTTCCTTTTGGAATATCTTTAAAACAATCTTTTACCAAAGAAATAATTTCCTTGGCTTTAAAATTTCCACTTACTGCTAAAACTACTGATTTTGCCCGATATTGAGATAGACGATATGACATTAAATCTTTCTTTTTAAATCTTAAAATATTTTCTTTAGGACCCAAAACAGGCCAGCCTGCCGGTTGATTTCCATATAATAGTTTAAAAAAATTATCCCACACTTTTTCCTTTGGGTCATCCAAGTACATATTAATTTCTTCTTTTATCACTTGCTTCTCTTTTTCAATATCGCTTTCTCTAAAAATCGAATTCATAAAAATATCAGAAGTAATATCAATTGCTCTTTTAAAATGATAGTCTGAAACTTTTGCCCAATAACCAGTAACTTCTCTTGAAGTAAAAGCATTATAACTTCCCCCAACTTCATCTAATTCTTGACTGATACTAAAATTAGACGGTCTTTTTTTGGTACCTTTGAAACACATATGTTCCAAAAAATGGGAAATCCCATTATTGCTTTTATTTTCATAATCACTGCCAGTTTTAACAATCACCGTAAATTTAAAAGAATGGGCTTCTTTTGAAGGTGCCATTAAAAGCCGTAATCCATTTGAAAATTTATGAATTTGGTATTTTATCATTAATTCAGAAATTAAAAGTCAATATTCAATTCAAGTGTTTATCTAACCACTCTTTAATAACTTTGATTTTGACCCTCACTTGTTTGGTTGTGTCCCTATCTCTAATAGTAACATCTTTTTTCTCTAAACTTTCAAAGTCAACCGTGATAGTGTAAGGAGTGCCAATTTCATCTTGGCTATAATATCTTCCTCCAATATTACCTCGACTGTCAAAAACTGCTTTCCAAGGCCAATTTTTTCTTAAATCATCATAAATTTGATGGGCTAATTTTACTAGTTCAGGTTTGTTTGCCAAAAGAGGAAAAACTGCCACTTTATAAGGCGCTAATTTAGGATTTATTTTCAAAATAACTCTGTCTTTTTCCTCAGCATAACTATCAGTTAAGACTGCTAAAATACTTCTTTCTACTCCACCTGAGGGTTCAATCACATATGGAAGATACTTTTCTTTTGTCTTTTCATCATAATATCTTAAATCTATGCCAGAATATCTTTGATGATTTTTCAAATCATAATCGGTTCGATTGGCTATTCCTTCTAATTCTTGCCAGCCAAAAGGAAATTTATATTCAATATCAACCGCTTCTTTGGCATAATGAGCAAGTTCGTTTTTTTCGTGTTTCCGAAATCTCAAATTTTCTTGTTTTATGCCCAAACTTAAATACCAATTCATTCTTTCTTTTTTAAAATATTCAAACCAAATTTTATCTTCTTTGGGATTCACAAAATATTCTAATTCCATTTGTTCGAATTCTCGAGTTCGAAAAATAAAATTAGAAGGGGTAATTTCATTTCTAAAAGCCTTGCCAATTTGAGCAACTCCAAAAGGAATTTTTTTTCTGGTCGTATCTAAAATATTTTTAAAATTCAAAAAAATTCCTTGGGCTGTTTCTGGCCGCAAATAAACGATATAGGCAGTTTCTTCTGCCGGTCCAAAGTAAGTTTTAAACATTAAATTGAATTTTTTTTCTTCTGTCAATTCGCCCCCGCACAAAGGACATTGGGGATATCCATCTTCAAGTTTTATCTCACCATATTTTCCTTCTTTAAGATAATCAAATCTAAATCTTGCATGACATTTCTTGCATTCTACCAAAGGATCGGAAAAACTGGAAAGATGACCTGAGGCTTGCCAACTTTTCGGGTTTAAAATGATGGCCGAATCCAAGCCAACAATATCATCTCTTTCTTTTACCATTTTATCCCACCAATATTTCTTAAGATTATTTTTTAGTTCTACTCCTAAAGGACCGAAATCCCAAGTATTAGCCAAACCACCATAAATTTCTGAAGAAGGAAAAACAAAACCTCGCCTCTTCGATAAGGCGATGATTTTGTTCATCAAATTGTTGTTAAAATCTTTTAATTGATTAATCGCTATTTTTTCCATATAAAACTAAGGCTGGACTATTCCTTGAGAAGGATAAACAGTAGTATCAGTCAGTTTATTAGAGAGAACTGGCGAATAAACTCTGCTAAACTCTTGCAAAGTAAAAGCATCTACGGCTTTAAAAGTGGTTTCTTCGATTAATGCTACTGGCTGATTAATCTGAGTATATTGAGGAGTAACTCTTACTTGAAAAATCAATTCTGGCGGTCTAGTTAAATAACCACTTCCAGCCTCGACACTACCAACTTCCCAAATCAATTGCCGATTGTTTTTATCATATTGAGGCAAATTACTGCCATAATTACCACCAATTTGTCCTGTAAATTCTACTCCCGGAGGTAAAGAAGTTTGAATTTTAATTTTATTTATAGTATTAAAAGAGTTTAAAATCTTAAAGTGAATAGTAAAATCAGTGGGTTCATCTACTCTGAGAGGCAATTTCCCTTGATTGGCAATCCCAGAAGCTGCATCTCGAAAATAACTCGTTATCTCTAAGCCACAGACAGTATTAATTTTAATATTGTTTACTGAAACTGCTCTTGGAAGAGTAGAGACAGACGCTCCTTCTGGAATATTAGCGCTTTCAAGCGTTGATTTTATTTCAATAATGGGATTTTTTTGCGCAGGACTCACCATTGGCCAATCCTTTAAAAGTTTAATGGAAAAACTTAAAGAGCCGCTTTCTTGGGGATTTAAATTATATAAATCTTCGACTTTTGCTCCATCCCAGGAAAGGGTTTGGGTTCTTAAGGTAAATAAGGCTTTTGGTGCTTTTAAAGTTGAAAAATCCAAAGCCTCGCCATTCAAAACAGTTTTTAAGACCAAATTTCTTAAAGGAGTTGAATAATTATTTTTATAATTAATCGTGACATTCAAAGTCTCTCCTAAAGAGGCAATATAATTTTGTTCGCCATTAATAAGAGTAATAATTTCTAAAGGATTGGCGGCTAATCTGATATAACCTTCGGTTTTTGCTAAGGGTAAAAATTGTTGATTGCTTTTTATTCCTAAGATAAAAGCGATTTTTTTTGTTTGACCCGCTTCTCCAGAAACAAGGCCAGTGATATTAATTTTTCCAGAACCATAGGGAGTAATAGTTTCTAACTTCCAAATATTATTTTGAGCGCTAGAGGCGCCAGGATTAGATTCAACTAAATTAAACCCTTCTGGCCATAAAGCCTCTATCTCTAAATTTTCGAAAATCTCTTTGGTCTGATTTTCCCAATGCAATTCTAAAGGAAAAGATTGGTCCAAAAATATCTCTTGAGGAAAATTCATCTCCAAAGAAAAATTTGAACCGAAAATTGAAATATTATAATCTACGGGAATTTCGAAATTCGAACTTAAAGATTTTGGCCGGTAACGAAAGACTGCCTGAATTGTTTTGGAAGTTTTTGGCTCCCCAGTTATTAACACTTTAAATAATTTATCTTCTGAATCTTTAGGAGCAATCTCGCCTAAATAAAGATTAATAATATTTTTAGAAGGTTCTTCTACTGATAAAATTCCCTCTGGCAATTTTATTTCTATTTCTCCGCCCTGAAGAACAACTCGGGAATTATTGCTATAAATTAAATGAAGGTCTATAATTTCACCTGATTTTGCCAATTCCGGTCCTTCAACTATAAAACTCACCCCTTTGTTTTTTAGAGAATTATAAATAAGATAAACAACGGCAATAACAATAATTACCACTATAATTCCTCCCCAAAAACTTTGAAAAAAATTTTTTGCTTTATTGAGCTGCATAATGATAATGTAAATTTTGAAACTTTTTACATTATAACTGATTTAATCGAGAAAGTAAATTTTTCAAGAAACTGATTGAGAAACTTTTTTTCTTTTAAAACTTTCAGAATAATTTGAGGTTTTTTGAACTTGTCTAAAGAAGCAGTAAAAAGAGTCTGGAGAATTCTTATTTTCTGACTATCTATTTTCAAATCGGTCTCTTTTTTGTGCTTTTGGCAAACCAAACCCTTTTCTTTAAAACTGAAAAAATGAGTATTAATTTGAGAGCCACAGACAACACAGCCTTCCAAAAATGGCGCCACTCCCAAAATATTTAGAAGTTGAGCATTAAAGTATAAAGGTGTGAAATCTGCTACCTCTTCAAATTTATTTGAATTTTCTTCTAAAAAATATAGAGAATTTAAAAACAGTTGCCAAAGATTTGAATCTTTCTGGTTAAAAAGAGTATATTCATCTACCAGTTCCGCAATCATAAAAGCAGATTGTAAAGGCTTCAATTTTCTTTTGATATTTAAAAAACTGTCTTTTACTAAAGCAGTAATTAAACGATTCTGATAAGCGGTGGTAAAAATAATTTCTACCAAATTCAGTTTATCTAAATGGCCGCTTAACTTTGCTTTAATTTTGCTGGCGCCTTCGGCTAAAAGAGAAATTTTACCGTATTTTTCAGTATAAAAAGTATAATTACGGTCATCCTCCCCAACTACTTTCACATTTAAAACTATAGCCAAAGTTTTATGCTGATTCATTTTATCTGTTCATTTATTATGCTTTAAATTTCCTTTTCTTTCAAGTAAACTTCTGATATAATCATTTTGACATAAAATTCCTTAATTCTATAATTCTTGATTAATCCCTCGTAATTTTTATCTTTATTTCTCCCCGTAGTTTAACGGATAAAACGCGGGCTTGCGGAGCCTGAAATCGGGGTTCGATTCCTCGCGGGGAGGCCCCCTCACATGAAAAAGATAAACAAATTCATTAAATGAATTTAAAAATATCTAAGGTTATTAAATCAATTAGCGCTATATTATAATGTTGAATTTGATATTATTACTTTTGGTGAAGCCAATCTTTTTCATGTGAGGGGTGACATATCTAAATTCAAAATGTTTGAGCTTTCGGATAGGGTTTCAAAATTAAAAGGGGTCGGCCCCCGTTATTTAAAATATTTAGAAAAACTTAATATTAACACCATTAAAGACCTTTTGTGGTATTTTCCTTTTCGCTATGAAGATTTTTCTCAAATTAAAAAAATTGATGAGTTAAAAGAAGGCGAGACCGTAACTATCTATGGCACAATTTCGAAAATAAGTTTAAGGAGAAGTTTTAGAAAAAAAATGTTTATTATTGAAGCAATAGTTTCAGATGGCAGTTCAACTATTAAGGCAATTTGGTTTAATCAACCATATCTTTTAAAAACTTTAAAGGTTAATACCACTGTTTCTTTATCTTCAAAAGTCAAAAAACAAGGTAAAAAACTCGTTCTTGTCTCACCTGCTTATGAAATTATTTCCCAGCAGCCATTAGATAAAAATTTTTTTGATAATTTAAAACATACTGCTAGATTAGTGCCAATTTATCCTGAAACCAAAGGATTAACTTCAAGAGGTTTACGGTATTTAATCTCTCAAGCCTTAAAATCAGTAGCTTTGCCTTCTGAATATCTGCCTTTTTCTATTTTAAAAAAATATCAACTTCTTCCTTTAAAAATCGCTTTAGAACAGATTCATTTTCCTGATACTTTAACTCTCGCTCAAAAAGCAAAAGAAAGATTTGTCTTCGAATCTCTATTTTTATCCCAACTTTATCTATTAAAACTTAAAAAACAAACTTTAAATCTTGATTATCCAAAAATTAATTTAGACGTTGAACTTTTAAAATCCTTTGTCTCATCCTTGCCTTTTAATCTAACTCAGGACCAAAAAAAGACTTTATGGGAAATTTCTAAAAATTTAAACCAAAGTCCAATGAATCGATTGCTTGAAGGAGAAGTTGGTTCGGGAAAAACTCTGGTGGCAATTGGCGCTTCGCTTTTGGTTTATAAATCAGATTGGCAGGTTGCTTACTTGGCGCCAACAGAAATTTTAGCGATGCAAGTTTATGAAAAATATAAAAGTTTTCTTTCTCCTTTTAAAGTAAGAATAGCCCTTTTAACTTCTTCCGGAGCAAAAATTTTCGATGATGGTCTAGAAGGAAAAATCTCGAAAAAGGGCCTCTTAAGAATTATTTCTTCAAGTTTGCCAATT
>ERZ795047.1463-NODE-1463-length-25083-cov-7.755674_pt1 | contig 25083 bp, 20 predicted proteins | sample MGYA00375131_ERZ795047 | MGnify/ENA primary metagenome ERZ795047 (study PRJEB30176, sample SAMN05720228) | activated sludge metagenome | isolation source: Anaerobic digester | place: Japan | collected 2015-05-20 ...
GTCTTGTAAAGTTTGGTTTCAAAGTTCTGATTTCGAGCACATTCACGTTGCGTTTGAAGGTTAAACGGCGTGCGTTTTCAAAACCACGCTTGCGTCGTACACGGCAAAGCGTTACCCTATGCGACACATGGGCTTGGGTTTAGAGGAACCCGCTCAACGAACACCAAGGGAGAGAAGAACATGCCAGGATCATTCAGCCGCCGGACCTTCCTGAAACGGGCAGGCGCCGCATCGGCGTTCACGATCGTTCCCGCCCACATCTTGCGGTCTGAGACCGCACCTAGCAACCAACTCACACGCGCGTTGCTCGGTTTTGGCGGTATCGCCCGCTCGGGCAACCATCTGGGCTACAAGCCGACACGCTTGGTCGCGCTGTGCGATCCCGACGCCAACCGCGTCAGGGAAGGGATCGTGCAGGCCGAGAAGAACGGCTACGGCAAAATCTTCACCTGCCGTGATTTCCGCGAAATTCTCGCGCGCCCGGATGTCGATATCGTTCACATCTGCACCCCGCCCCACTGGCACGGCCTGATGTCGGTGATGGCCGCGCAGGCGGGTAAGGACATCTGGTGCGAAAAACCGATGACGCGCACCATCGGCGAGGGACGCCGCGTACAGGAGGCGGTCAAGGCCAACGGCCGCATCTTCCGCCTGAACACCTGGTTCCGCTTCATGGGCGGCTTCTATGGGTTCGGCACCGAAGTCAAGCCGCTGAAGAAGCTCATGGAAAACCGCGTCCTCGGCTGGCCGGTCAAAGCGGTGGTCGGCAGCGTCACCGGTTTCTCGCTCAAGTTCGGCTGGAGCGGACGGGTCGACCTCAAGCCCGAACCGGTGCCCGAGACCTTTGACTACGACCTGTGGCTGGGACCGGCGCCGTACAAGCCTTACCATCCGCACCGTACCCACGGCACCTTCCGTGGTTATTGGGATTACGACGGCGGCGGTCTCGGCGACATGGGCCAGCACTATCTGGATCCCGTCCAGTACCTGATGGAAAAAGATGACACCAGTCCCACCAAGATCGAGATCGATTGCCCACCGCAGCATCCCGACGCGGTCGGCTCCTTCCGCCGTATCACCTTCACCTATGCCGACGGTTGCCAGATTATCCTGGATGGCGATGACTCCATGAAGGGCGTGCCGTTCCTGGAGGGGCCCAAAGGCAAGGTCTGGCCGAAGATGAAGTCCGACATTCCGAATCTGGACGCCATCATCGCCGAACTTCCCGAGCCTGCGCCGCAACAGACCGATTTCTTGGAGTCGGTCAAGCTACGCCGTCGCTTCGCACTTAACGAGGACAACGGCTTCCGCTCGTGCACGATCGTCAATCTCGGCATCGTCGCGATGCGCCTCGGGCGCGGCTTCACCTTTGATCCGGTCAAGCTGACCGCGGTCAACGACCCGGCCGCCGATCGCTTCATTTACCAGCAGATGCGCGCGCCGTGGCAGATGTAAGCCCGCGCCGCACCAATTTTTCCAGCATGAATAAAGGATTGTCCATGAACCACTGCCTTGTGAATGTAACACTCGCGCTCGGCCTGTTTGTCGCCGCCGCGACCGTCTCGGCCCAGGACACAGCCGCCCAGTGGGCCAACAAACAGCAAGCCGCGCTCGCCACCATCAACGACGCCGCGCTTGCCGATCTCCTCAAGCAGGGTGCGCCCGCTCTGGATGCGCTGCTCGCCGAGGTCAAGACCGGCTACGCCTCCGATCCGGTCGCCATCACGCGCATCGCCGCACTGACCCAGTACGTGATGCGCCCGGCTGGTGCTTCCAGTCGCGCGGCGTACGCCGGAGCCTTGCTGGCGGCGGCGCAACGCGCCAACGATGCCGATGTCATCTGCTTCTTCCTCGATCAACTCCGTTGGTGCGGTACGCCGCAACAGGCGGCGGCGATCCGGGCGTTTGAGAAGTCCGACAAACCGGGCGTCGCCACACTGGCCGCCATGACCGTTCAGGCGGTCACCGACGTCCGTACCTCCAAAGTTGCGCCAGTCGAACCCACGCGCCACGTTACGCTGAATGCCGAACTCGCCACACTACCAGTCTCCGCGCGCACCCCGCACTTGTTGCAGGCCTTCGACGATCCCGACCTCTCTTACGCCGGCGTAGCGATGGCCCGCGCCCGCACCACCGGCGGCGCCGCCGAAACCCGGCTCTGGACCGGCAAGCTCGCGACTGCCACCGACCCGGTCCGTAAAGTCATGCTGCTCGATATGCTGGGCGACCGCGGCGATAAGAATGCCTGCGCGGCTATCGCGCCCTTCCTCGGCGACGCTGACGACACCGTAGTGTTCGCGGCGCGTCAGGCCCTGATCCGACTGGATCCGGCTGCTTTCGCTGCGCAACTTCCTGCGCTGCTCAAAACCTTGCCCCCGAACCGTCTGGCGCTGATCCGCGACGGCGCGCGCCAACTCAAGACGGTGCAGATCAAAGACGCTGTGGTCCGTTCGTACGATACCTTCAACGACACCGGCAAGAAGGTCGCCCTTGAACTGATCAAAGAGCGCCGCATCACCGAAGCCGCACACCTCGGTCTGTCCGCCTTGGACTCACAGGACGAAAATGCCGCAATCGCCGGTTTCCGTTTGTTGCGGGAGATCGCTGGTAGCGACATGGCCGATACGCTGGTCGCCAAAACGCTCGCCTCCCGCGGTCGTGTCACGCCCGAGGCGCAGAGCGCCCTGGCCGCAGCCGCGCGGCGCGATACAACAGGTGCTTATACCGCCGCACTCGTCAAGGCGTTGGCTAATGCACCGGATGCGCAGAAAACGATCGCGCTGGAGAGCGCCGCACGCATCGGCGGAACCGAGTTGTTGAAAGCGGTCGAAGCGTCGCTGACCGCGCCGCAGCCCGATGTCGCGACCGCCGCCGTGCGCGCGCTCGCCGCCTGGCCGGATGCCGCCGCCCTGCCGAGTCTGTTGCGCGTGGCCGCCAAAGACCCCGACGCACGCCGCCAGACCCTCGCCGTGCGCGGTGTCGCCAAGCTCTTCAACACCTGCCAAGTGGACAAGAAGGCGCTCCTGCCGACGTGGCGCACGCTCCGCGCCGACATGAAAAACGCTACCAATCAGGCGACGATCGATGACCTATTCAAGGAGGAGGTCAACGTCGCGCTAGGCAAGCCGGTCAAGACCGACGTACCGACCGAAGGCAACAATCTGCCGGCTCATCTGGTTGACGGCACACTCGAAAAGGCCTGGCACGGTGCACGTACACCGGCACAAGCCCTGATCGACCTCGGCACCACCGAAACGCTCAGCGCAATGCACATCACCTTCTACCACGCGGACGGACGTACCTACACCTTCAAGTTGGAGTTGTCCACCGACGGCAAGACGTGGAAAGAGGTCGCCGGCAATCTCAACGATGCCAAGCCCGCGACCGCCGAGGGTCTGCGCCTGAGCTTCGCGCCCACACCCGCACGCCATGCGCGCCTGACCGTCATCAAGAACAGCGCCAACCCCGCCGTGCATGTGCAGGAGCTAAAGCTTTTCTCCAGCACCACGCCGTAGCTCCGCCAGTTCAGCAGGCGGCGTAAACGCCGCCCACAGGACGGGCACCGCTCAGCGCTTGAGCCCGGTGAGATCCGGGCTCAAGGCGCGCCGCTCAGCCAACAGCGCTTCCAGCGTGATCCGATCGCGCCGCGCCGCCGCCTCACGGCCGAGGATGGCGGTGAGGTTACTATCGACCGCCCGTGTCACTTGCGCGTTCGAGTAGTCACCGGCATCAATTGCCTGGCGGAACTCGTCGATGTTGATGCGCACGCTCGCCTCTGGATTCGGCACGCCGCCGCTAAAGTGGCGCGGCCCGCCGCGCACATACGATTTGCCGGCGTATGACAGGCAAGCCGTGCCCTGCGTTCCCTGCAACGAGGCGGTCAAACGCCCGGTCTTGATCCAATCGTGGTAAGCACCGAGTATACCCTGATGACACCACATCGTGCCGTCGTCAAACAGGTAGACCACCATGGTCGAGTCGCGCGCATCGCCATGGACGGAGGGCCTGAAAGCACAAGAGGCCCCTAGCGCGGCGACGGGTGTTTTGCCCAGTGCCCAGACCACCGCATCCAAAATGTGGACATCGTAATGCACAATGTAGTCGCCCCCCAGCGCGATGTCATTGCACCAGACCAAATCCTTCAACCGGTTTTCGATACTGGTTTCCAGCGGCGGATCTTGATAGCCGTTCCCCCCGGCCCAGCCCGATGAGAAGATGGTCTGCAAGCGTCCCAGTGCACCGGCGCGAATACGCTTGGCCACCTCGATATTCACCGGATCACGCGGCAACTGGTAATCCGCCTGAAAGACGCGCTTTTCGCGGCCGGCGCGTTCCGCCAGTGCCTTGATCGTCAACGTCCCGGGGATGTCGATTGCGATCGGCTTGGCCATGTAGATGTGCAGTCCCGCATCAAGCGCGGCAGTCGCAAGCTGCGGGAAGAAATACGGGGGCGTCTGCAAAACAACCGCCTCGACACCGGCAGCCATGAGACGCTGGTACCCGTCGAGCCCGTGAAAACAACGGGCAGGCGGCACGCCGAGCTGCTCGCCCGCGCGCACCGCGTGCTCTTCGAAATAGTCGGCTACCGCAACGAACGTGAATCCGCCCTGAGCCGCAAACAAGCTGCTGATCCACATACCGCGCCCGCCGCACCCGATCAGCCCCAGCTTGACCTTGCGGTCATAAGTACGCGGCGCACTTCCCGGCCGCACCGAATTGGCCACCGCCCGCTCCTGACCGAGCGCAGCGCCCGCCACCGGCAGCACCGCCATGCCCGCATGTGCCAAGCGCAGAAAATGACGCCGCCCGACCTCTCTCGCTTTCGCCTTCATCGCCCGTCTCCCCTACCCGTCGGCTATTTGCCGGATTCAGGCTGATACCCCAGCCAGCGGGCCACCGCCGCATTTTTGGAGCGGACATGGAGTTTTTTGTAAATGCGCAGCACATAGGTGTGAACCGTGCCGAACGCCACATTCAGCTTGTCGGCGATCTCCTTGTAGGAAAACCCCTGCGCAAGCAGATCCAGAACCTCCTCCTCGCGCGGCGCCAGTTCCCCTGCCAACGTATTGCCGCCCCCATCTGTCGAAGAAGAAGCGGGCGATGACGACGAAGCGGCGTCCGGGGCGTGAGCGCGAAACGCATCCACCACCTTACGCGCCAGAGCGCTGGTCATCGGCGCGCCGCCCTGATGGATGTCGCGGATGGCCGCCAGCAAGTCGCGGGCGCGTGCGGGCTTGACGAGGTATCCGTGCGCGCCAGCCGCCAAGGCACGGAAGAGATTGTTGGTGTCCTGATAGACCGTGAGCATTACGATCTGCAAATCCGGCAGACGTTCCGAAAGCTGGCGCACGCATTCAATCCCGTCCATGCCCGGCAGATTGATATCCATGACCGCCACCTGCGGCTTCAACGCCGGCGCCTTTGCCACGGCTTCTTCCCCAGACCCAAACGCACCGACGCACACGCACTGAGGGTCCCGGTTGACAATCTCCACCAGTCCCGAGCGCAACCGGCTATCATCTTCGACTATGATCACATCAATAGGCATCCGCAAACTCCTACGCTCGCACCACCGCGATTACAGTTCCACTGTACCTTGATCTCCCGCTGAACGCAATGCGAAACCGATTTTAACGCTCTCATTGCTTTTGCGATTTCCTCCCCTCTTATCCTATCATACCCCACATTCCTGACCCGCGTTGATTCACCGAAAGGACGACCATGATTACTACCGCATCCCGCATCGCTCGTTTGCCCCGCTCACCGCGCCTCTACGCTTTCATGCTCGCACATCTCGCGCTGCTCCTTCCCCTTGGCGTGTTCGCCGACACCTACGGCGACTACACCTACACCGTCAGCGGTGACGAGGCCATCATCACCGGCTACAGCGGCCTCGGCGGTTCCGTCACCATCCCATCCACTATCGGCCTCGGCAACTATCCCGTCGCCGCCATCGGCTACGAGGCCTTCTACAAACGCACCAGCCTCACAGATGTCACAATCCCCAACAGCATCACCGACATCGGTGCCCGAGCCTTCTACGGTTGCACCAACCTCACCGCTACCACTATCCCTAGCAGCGTTACCAACATCGGCTATCAAGCCTTCTACGAGTGTCGCGCCCTCACAGCCGTCACCATCCCCGACAGCGTCATCACCATCGGCAGCATGGTCTTCTCCCAATGCACGCATCTCACTTCTGTCACCATCGGCAACCATGTTGCAGCTATCGCCAGCTACGCTTTTTCCCATTGCTCCTCACTCACATCCGTGACCCTCCCAAATAGTGTCACATCCATCGACAGCAACACCTTCAAAGGTTGCAACAGCCTCGTCTCCGTCGCCATCGGCAACAGCGTTACCAACATCGGCTCTCAAGCCTTCTATGACTGTACCACCCTCAGCACCGTCCTCTTCACCGGCAACGCACCGGAAGTCGGTTCCAAAGCCTTCTACGCGGCTCCCGCCACGCTCTACTATTTCCCCGACGCCAACGGCTGGGGTAGTGTCGTGGCAAGACCCACCCAGCCGATTCCGCTTTCGTACACGTCTGACGGCACGCAGGTCACGATCACCGGTCTCGACTCTTCATACCGCGGCCACCACCTCTTTCTCCCGGTAACATCAAATGGCTGTCCCGTCACCGCCATCGGCACCAAGGCCTTCCACAACTGCACCAACCTCACTGCAGTCACCATCCCCAACAGTATCTCAAACATCGGCAACCAAGCCTTCTCTTACTGTTCATTCCTCACCGCTATCACCATCCCCAACAGTGTTACCAACATCGGTTACAACGCCTTCCAGTGGTGTAGATCTCTCACCTCCGTCACCCTTCCTGACAGCGTGACATCCATCGGTGACAGAGCCTTCCAATCCTGCACTAACCTCATATCCATCACCATCCCCGGCAGCGTCTCCAGCATCGGCACCGGCACCTTCTCCGGTTGCACCGCTCTCACCTCCGTCACCATCCCCAATGGCATCACTGCCATCGGTAAAGGCGCATTCTACAACTGCACCTCCCTTGCATTCCTCACTATCCCCAGCACTGTCACATCCATCGACAACGACGCCTTTCAGAGTTGTTCATCCCTCACTGCGTCCTCTTTACCGGCGACAAGCCGACACCCGGCACCGACGTCTTCGTTAACACTTCCACCACAATCTACTACCTTCCCGGCAGAGCCAACTGGGGCACCACCTTTGCCGGCCGCCCCGCCGTCTGCTGGAATCCCGTCTTCAGCGCGGCATCACCCGCCTCCGGCGCGTTCGCCCTCACCCTCACCGGCAACGCTATCGCCGCCCTCCCTGTCTACCTCGAAGCCAGCGACAGCCTCACGCCCCCGGACTGGTCCATCCTCGACCGCATCACCATCCCCGCCGGCGGCACCGTCACCTTCACCGACGACGATGCCGGTCTCTTCCCCTCGCGCTTCTACCGCATCACCTTCCCCCGGTAGAGGGGAAGGGAAGTGCGTTAGTGCATGAGTTCATTAGTGCATGAGTGCGTTAGTGCGTTACGGCTCGACAGGCGCGATAAAAAGCAAGTTGTTTATCACACAAAGGCACTAAGGTTTTTGGGGAGGGCCACTTCAAAAAACCTTGTGACATGGGCGTCCCGCCCATGAAACACGGGCAAGATGCCCGCGCCACTTGGAAGTTGCGCGTTATCTGGTTATTTCAAACAAATCCAACTTGAACGCGCAACCGTGCGAACTGACGTGGAAAATGTAGTTGTCGTTCTTCGCCGTCCATTCGCCAAGATCAACCCACGTCCATTCTCCCTTCGACGCTGCCGCGCTCACGCTCTTGGAAAGGACATTCTCGCGCACATTGCGATCGAAAAGCCCTGATGTGACAATCGCTTTCTCCGGGGCGACCCCTTCTTCCGGCATCACCCGTCCCCGCACCCGCAGGCGGTATTTGACGCCTTCGTCGAACGCCACCGCGTTATGCATGTGAAAGGTCATAGTCCATGCCCATCCGGGTTCGGACTTGTGCACATGGATCGCCCATCCGTCCGTCGCCCCTTCGTCACGCTCGCGGAAGATCGTCTTTGACTTCGGAAAATCGTTGTAGGTGATGAGGCCGTCCTGCACCGTTGCCTTACCGCCTGCGTCGCCGCCGCCGGGCAGTTCTGCCGCCGCGAGTGCGCGCACCAGCGCTTTGTGTCGGAAGTCGTTGAGATACGAGGAGAGCACCACCACCTGATCGGGGTACTTGTCCAGCACTGCGACAATGTCCCGCGCGATGCGGCGCATCGTCTCGAACTTATCCCTGTCCATCGAGGAAGCGAACTTCTCGGAGACGATCACCGGCCGCCACTCGCCGCCGTGGATGTACTTCGAGAGCAACGAGTAGTCGGCACAGAACACGCCCCAGAAGACGTTCGACTTGACCGCCGCCGATTCATCCGCCACCGCGGCCTCCGCCTTCCGCCACAGCCCGCGCGCCTCGTTCAGGAACTCGTCCGTCCACGGCATTTTGTCAATGGTGGTGCTGTAGATGATCGGCGTCTTCGTCTCGTCGACCGGTTGCCGCTCCAACAGGTCGATGTACTCGAGGACGAACGGCCCGCCTTTGCCGTAATAGGCATTGCAGAAACGCTCCATCAGCGGGCGCATCGGACGGTCGGGATTCCACATCGCCTTCGACGCGAGGTATGCCTTGAGCGCGGCGAGTTCTTCGGTTTGGCTCTCTTTGGACAAGACTTTGCCTTCATGGAAAAGTTCCGTCACGCCCTGGGCGCGGTAATAGCGCGTGTTCTCCCAGATCGTGCGCAGATTGTGCTGCGGGCACGGGGTCGAGCGCCAGTTTCCGGCGTAGTCCCAGATCATCAGACGGTTGGAGATATCCCGCCACTTCTCCAGATCCGCGCGGAAAGCGACGTTCTCCTCGAAGCGGTTTTCCGCCATAGGCTTGGAGAAGTCGCACTCGATCGAACACAAGAGCGGCATCACGTTGCGGCGCGGCTTCAGATTTTTGGGCGGTTTGCGTGAATACATGTAGGAAAGAGTTTGGATGATCACATCGGGATGTTCCTTTTCGACCTCCTCGGCGATACGGTTCAAAAAGTCGATCAAGGCGCCCGCGTGCGATTCCTCGCGTGCGTCGATTGCCGCGCACTTCTCGCATTCGCAGTAACCGTTCCAATCGTTCTGCGAGATGCCGTAGTATTTGACGTTGTTTCCTTTCGTTTTGTTGTGCGGATTCGCGCGAGCACTTTTTCAAGGACGATCTTGAAGACATCGGGATTGGTGAGGCAGAGCTGAGAATAGTGTTTCTGGCGCTTGCCTTTGAAGAAGCTGAAGTATTCCGGATGCTCGTCGAAATACTGGTCAGGGTTGACGAGGTAGCTGAAGGTGTGGCCCCAACCAAGCGGCCCGTCGAACTTCGGATAGGAGCGGCCGTGACGCTCGGGGAGATAATAATGGTTGATGCGGCTGCGGGCGCTGAAAGAGATGTCTGAGCTTATCTGCCGCCAGTCGTGGACACGGCGATCGAACGCCGGAAGTTGCCGGTCCTTGAGATCCGACGGGATTTTGAAGACATCGGTCTGCGGAATGTCGGTAAAACCGGAGTCAAGCCACGCGATGCCGCCGAAACGCTCAAGGAGTTCATACACGCCGTAAAGGAGACCGCGCCTACCTCCGCTGACGCGGATGTCGCCACCGACGGCCTCAAGGTCGAAGCCTTCGTCGCCGAGCGCGGGGTCGGGCTTCTCGCGGTTCAAGTAAATCGCCTTGGCGGCGACCGGCGTGGTCTCGCGGATCGGGATCTCGACGCCCGTCAGTTTGAGTGTCCAGTCACGGAATTCCTGCGCGGCGTAACGCTCGTTCGGAAAAGCCTTCGCAGGGATGACGAGCGTATAGGCGGAAGGCTGGCCGCGCTCGGCGACAGTGATCTCGGCGAAACCTCGCGCGGCCACCGCCATTGCAAGAAGAGACAGTAGAACAGGAACAGGTCTCATTTTCATTTCCTTTTGCGTGTGTGCGACTGGCCAGCGCAACACCTTAAGTTTTGAAAGCGACCACGCATTGAAGTACACTTCCCCCATGTAAAAAAAACAGGAAGGAGGCGAAAGTGTCTTGCCCATGCGTAACTGAAACAGAGCGTAACCAGATTTACGCTTTGGGGCAAGCCGGAAAAGGGTCGCGCTCACGTGTACAAGGAAGCGGTCCACAAACGCGTGTATGCGGTCGCTTCAGTTCTGTTTGGAGTAACATCGCCTAAGGAGTTTCACAAAATGAAAACCGTACTTATATGCGTGGTGCTGGCATTCAGCGCTGTGTTGCCGGGACGCGCCATGTCGGAACAGGAAGTGAAAGTGCCCAGTTTGTGGTCGTGGCGCGCACCGGCTGAGAGGGCGCGGGAACACATGCGCGGGGTGATCCTGCTGGAGGCCGAAGGGTTCGCCAAGTATGGCAGATGGCGTCTGGATACACAGTTCATCCACAAGATGGGATCGGCTTATCTGATCGCGCTCGGTGTTGGGAATCCGCTTATACCGGCTGTGACGACGGTGGAAATTCCGCGGGCAGGCACATGGACGGTCTGGGTGCGCAGCAACGACTGGCGTCCGCCGTATGCGCCCGGAAAATTTGCCGTGGAGGTCGGCGGGCAGGAGGGAAAGATTCTGGGCGCGTCCGGCGTGAAGGGCTGGCGCTGGGAAAAGTCCGGAACGGTGGCGCTGGCGGCCGGCGAGGTCGAGGTGAAGCTCATTGGCAAGGCAGGGTTCTTCAGCCGGTGCGATGCGGTCCTGCTGGCGGAAGACGCGGCGTTCGTGCCGCCCGACAACGCGGAGGAACTGGCGCGTGCGCGCTTGCAGTGGAAGGGCGCGCCCTACGAACCGTCGGACGGGGGAGCCTATGACGTCGTGGTGGTGGGCGGCGGAACGACAGGCATGGGAGCGGCGGTGGCGGCGGCACACGCCGGGGCGCACACGGCGCTCATTCAGGACCGGCCCGTCCTGGGCGGCAATGCATCGTCTGAACTGCGGATAGGCATTCAGGGCGCGGCGCATCTGCATCCCAATGCGCGTGAAACGGGCTTCATCGAGGAAGCGAGACTGATTCGTTCGCGGATGTCGCAGGGCGGAAAAAAAGCGTCCATCTCGGCGGCCTACCTTGAGCAGGTGCGCGGCGAGCAGAAGCTGGAGCTGTTTCTAAACCGGCGCGTGGTGGAAGTTGAGAAGACGGCGGAGAATATCATCACGGGCGTTGTGGCGGTGGATACGCTGACCGGCGCACGGGTGCGCTATCGGGCGAAGATCTTCATCGATGCGACGGGAGACGGCTGGGTCGGTTATTACGCGGGGGTTCCCTACCGTTTCGGGCGCGAAGGCCAGTCCGAGTTCGGCGAAAAGGAGGCGCCCGATCAACCGGACCGCACCACGATGAGCGGCATGTTGGCGACTGAAGGATTCTCGTGCTTCGGCTACAGCGACATGGGACATCCCGTGGACTACGTCACACCGGACTGGGCGAAAGATGCCCTGCCTGCGGGATGGTCGCGCAAATATCCGCGCCGTCTGCGCGTGCATGACGGCTTCGGGCCGTCGTGGCGGATGGCGCATCCCGGCATAGTTGATGATTTCGAAGACCCCGAGAACGCGCGCGATGAGCTGGTACGTCTTTCGTTCGCCTACTTCGGCTGGGGCAAGAACGAGTGGGAGCATCGGGACCTGCTGAAAAATTTTGCACTTACAGACATGCCCTACGGGGTCGCTCGGCGCGAGACGTTGCGGCTCACGGGCGACTATATCCTGACCGGGAACGACCAGAAGGCGGCGACGGTCTTCCCCGACCGCATCTCCTACGGCGGCTGGTCGATGGACACGCACGATCCGCTCGGGCTTGCGAATCCGAAGGGGAACGGTTACTGGAAGCACACTCCCGTGCTGCCGATCTACACGATCCCCTACCGGGTCCTCTACAATCCGGCTTTCAGCAACCTCTTCTTTGCGGGACGCTGCTCGAGCGTCTCACACATGGCGCTCGGTTCCGTGCGCGTGATGTCCACGCTGGCCACGCTCGGGCAGGTGTGCGGCACGGCTGCCGCGATGTGCTTGCAGTATGGCGAGACGCCGAAGTCGCTAGGACTGAATCGGCTCAAGGAACTCCAGCAACGGCTTCTGCGGGACGATCTTTACATTCCCGGCGTAAAGAACGAGGATTCGCACGACCACGCGCGCCGGGCGACAGTGACGGCGACGAGTTCGCAGCCGCGTCTCTACTTCCAAGAATCTCCATCCGTGCGGTGGTACATCACGAATAAGTATAGTTGTATCTTCCAGAACAAAAAGGATAGGGACCGTGAAGGCTGGCTGTATGCCGAAGGCGCTTCGCCACAGGCCGTGATTGACGGGACAAGCCGTATCGTGAATGACGAGGCACACGGGTGGGTCTCGGATGCGGCCGCCGCTCTACCGCAGACGATCACTTTAACGTGGGAAAAACCGGTCGAGGCGCAGCAGGTGCGCATTACGTTCAACAGCGACCTAATGCCGACGCACCCTGCGGTAATGCCGCGAGCCCTTGTGAAAAGCTATACGGTGGAGGTGAGAACGGGCGGGGCGTGGACAGAGATCGCGTCGGAAGATGAGAACTGGTGGCGGCTTGCCGTTCACTCGTTCGACCGCCGCACAATCGATGCATTGCGCATCATGTGCCGTTCGACATGGGGTGATCCTTCAGCCCAGATTTTTGAGATCCGCGTCTACTGATGTGAAACAACATCGTTCACGAAGTTCTCCAAAATGAAGAACGCCAAGGGCTGACGCCACAAAGCTGCCCTCTGCCATGTCAGAGGCTCTTGAAAAACCCTCATGGCATGGGCGTCCCGCCCATGAAACACGGGCAAGATGCCCGTGCCACTTGAAAGTTGAACGTTCTGTGGCCCCCCCGCAACCATACAAAAAACTCCTAAATCCTAACTCCTAAATGTCAACTCCGCGCACAACGCGCACAGCGCGGCAGCGCAGCTGTGCGCGAAAACCTGCCTTGTCCAATTCCGCGCATGAGGTTATCATGCGCGGTACTTGATTTGATCACTCTAAGAAAAAAAGATGAGCACACCCCAAAGGAAACAGGCCAAACAGGAGATTGATGTCGTACCCGATCTGCAAGACCGGATCCTTACCATCCGAGGCGAAAGGGTGATTCTCAATAGCGACTTGGCGGAGATATACGGCGCAGAAGTCCGCACCCTCAACCAGCAGGTCAAGCGCAATCCAGACCGTTTCCCGGAGGATTTCTCCTTTACGTTTTCAAAAATCGGATGGGAAGCCGTTACAGCTTTAAGATCACAAAATGTGATCTTAAAGCGCGGACAACATCGCAAGCATCCGCCTCGCGTCTTCACCGAGCACGGCGCTCTGATGGCGGCTAATGTGCTCAATAGCAAGCGGGCGATGGAGATGAGCGTCTTCGTGGTACGCGCCTTCACGAAAATGCGAGCCGCGCTCTCTGATACCCGTGAGCTGGCGCGTAAACTGGCAACGCTTGAATGCGAGGTCAAGTCACGCCTCGATTCGCACGACGCCGCCATTGTTGAAGTGATGCAACGCATTCTGGACTTGATCGACCCGCCAGAGCATCCCGCCCCGCCGCCACCCCCGCGCAAAATCGGCTTCAGCGTGAAAGAATCCCCCGCCAAATACGCCGCCCGCCGCCGGACACGAAGCAGTAGGTAAGAGGTAAAACCGATGAAAACCCTCCAACTCATCCAACAACACGCGCTAAGCATCCCCATGACCGTCTCGTGGTACTTGTCCGACATCGGACGCGCCCAAGGTCTTCAGGATCTCTTCACCCGACAATCACCGCAAAAACTCAAGGTGCTACGCGAACACGCCATCGCCCAAAGTAGCGTCTCCTCAAATCGCATCGAGGGGGTCGAGATTGATCAGACTCGCATCGGGACGGTTGTCTTTGGACGTCCCGCTCTCAAAGATCGCGATGAAGAAGAGGTCGCAGGCTATCGTAACGCCCTGAATCTCATTCACGAGCGGGGCGCGGTACTCGCGGTCTCAGAGGAGACCATCCTCTCGCTTCACAAGCTCAGTCGCGGCGAAATCTGGGATGCCGGCCAGTATAAGGACAAACCGATCGACATCATCGAACGCCTGCCCAACGGCGATCACCGTGTCCGCTTTCGTAGCGTGTCGCCTGCCAAAACGCCAGCCCACATCCGCAAACTCGTAGAGTTGTGGGGCGATCAAATCTGTGCGCACACCATCTCACCGCTCATCCTGCTGGCGGCCTTCAACCTTGATTTCCTCTGTATTCATCCCTTCCGTGACGGCAACGGCCGCGTTTCCCGCCTACTCTTGCTACTCACCTGCTATCACGTCGGCATCGACGTCGGACGCTACGTCAGCCTCGAACGCCTCATCGAGGATAACAAGGAGCGATACTACGAAACTCTCCAGATCAGCTCCAAAGGCTGGCACGAGAGCAAGCACGACCCTTGGCCCTACATCGGCTTCCTGCTTTTCATCATCAAGAAAGCCTATGATGAACTTGAAGAACGCGCCGGTCGGATCGCCGCACCACGCGGTGAAAAAACCGAACTTGTCGAGCAGGCGGTTCAGTCGTTCTTGACAGATTTCAGTGTCGCGGACGTTGAGCGCCTCTGTCCAAGTGTCAGCCGCGATATGATCCGTCATCTGCTACGGAAACTCAAAGATCGCGGCCTTGTCGAATGCGTCGGACGCGGCCCTGGTGCCAAATGGCGTAAAAAGGGTAATACTCCTTAAAGAGGGTAAAAGAAGAGGCAACAACGCATTCGGTCAGCGCAGATGGGAACTACATTGCTCACGGGTCGCAGCTCCGCTTTTCGAACTGCTCGCTCAAAAAGCGGCGTCGCGCGGAATACCGCTTGCCGCCGCACTCCAAATTTTTTAGCCTGACTTGCGGAGCACTGAGATCAGTGCCTACGTCGCACACTCAATAAAGACGGTTCTCGTCGGATTTTGCATTTGTTTGACTCCGCAGGAGGCTGGGAACTTGAAGTCGCAATTTGCGACTTCAAGTTCCCACGGCGGTAATAGGTGCAAGTCATAGGCAAGGTGTTTTCGACTTCAGAGTTCAGAGTTCGACGTTCAGCGTGCTGAGTTAAAAAACGTTTAACGCTCAACGTTCAACTTTTAACGCTTAAGTTATAGGCAAGTTACTTGAGCACTTTGCGCAGGCGCTGCATGGCTTCTTCGACCGCCTCGCGGCTGTTGAAGGCGCTGATGCGGATGAAACCTTCGCCGCAACGGCCGAAGCCCGCACCGGGCGTCGTGACCACCTGTGCGCGTTTCAGCAGTTTGTCGAAGAACTTCCAAGAATCCTTGCCGACGTTGACCCAGATGTAAGGGCTGTTCTCACCGCCGGTCATCGCGAAGCCGAGGTCGGCCAGCGTGTCACGGATCAGCGCGGCGTTGCCGAGATAGAAGTCGGTCAGCGCGCGTGTCTGTACCTTGCCCTCCGGCGAGTAGACGGCCTCGGCCGCGCGCTGGATCGGGTACGAAACACCGTTGAATTTGGTGGTGTGGCGGCGGTTCCACATCGGATGCAACGCCACCGCCTCGTCCTTCTTGGTGTAGGCCATCACTGACTTCGGCACCACCGTGAAGGCGCAGCGCGTGCCGGTGAAACCGGCGGTCTTGGAGAAGCTGCGGAATTCGATCGCCACGTCGCGCGCGCCTTCGATCTCGTAGATGCTGCGCGGCAACGCCGGATCGCGGATAAAGGCTTCATACGCGGCGTCAAACAGAATCAGCGCCTTGTTGTCCCGCGCATAACGCACCCAAGCGGCGAGTTGCTCACGCGTGGCGGTCGCGCCGGTGGGGTTGTTCGGGAAGCAGAGATAGATCAGGTCAACCGGCTGTTCGGGCAGCGCGGGCACAAAGCCGTTCTCGACCGTGCTGTCGAGATAGACCAATCCCTTGTAGCGGCCTTTGCTGGCCTTGCCCGTGCGCCCCGCCATCACGTTGGTGTCGACGTAGACCGGATACACGGGATCAGGGATAGCGATCGTTATTTTGTCGTCGAAGAGTTCCTGAATGTTCGCGGTGTCGCACTTCGCGCCGTCACTCACAAACACCTCGTCCGCGTTGATCTGGGCACCGCGAGCCCGATAGTCGTTCTGTGCGATGGCCTCGCGCAGGAAGTCGTAGCCCTGCTCCGGGCCGTATCCGCGGAACGTCGCGCGTGCGGCCATCTCGTCGACCGCCTTGTGCAAAGCCTCGATGCAGGCGGGTGGCAACGGCTCAGTCACATCGCCGATGCCGAGACGGATCACCTTCTTTTCGGGATTTTCGGTTTGGTAGGCTTTGACGCGCTTGGCGATTTCGGAAAAGAGATAGGATGATTGCAACTTGGCGTAATGCTTATTCACTCGGATCATGATTTGTGTTCCTTTCATTCTCGTCAGGGGTAGACGGTGCTGCCGGCGCGACACCACGGACCGGCGTCAACACCCAGCGTTTATTATACCAAAACCATTGCTCGGGCGCCTGCCGAATCGCGGCGTCCACATTTGCCAGGACAGCCTCCGTGATACGGCGGGCGTCTTCTTCCTTGCTCAGCGTGGGATCAGGGAAGATGGCGGGGAGGTGATCGAAGCCGTGACGCCCCCATCCTTCACGCCGCAGGATCGCCGGAATGATCGGTACGCGCGCGGTGATCGCAAACATCGCCATGCCACGCCCGACATTGGCGGTCGAGCCAAGAAAGGGTACCTGCAAGTCGGGCGTGTAGACCCGCACGTCCGGCAGGATCGCCAACACGTTACCGCCGCGTAGTAGCTTGATGATCTGCCTGAGCGTACCGCTGCCACGTTCGAGAACCGTCATGCCGGATTCGCGCAGACGGTTGATCCACGCATTTACCAGCGGATTCTTCTGCTTGCCGGCGATACTGAACATCTGAATGCCGTAGCGGTGGCAAGCCCAGCCGGCAAGATCCCAGTTGCCCATGTGCGGCACCGCAATGACAGCTCCCCCATGCTCCGCGATCAACTCTTGCACCTTGCCGATGTGATCGCGAAACGTGGGAATGTGGCGATCGATCCATACGCGGTCGATGCGCGGCGCCCGCATCATCTCCACAATGTTGAAGGCCATGTTGCGCAAGGAGAGCCAAGCGATCCGGCGCACCTCGCGGTCGGACATCGTATCGCCGAACACCTCGCGGATACGCCGCGCCGTTTCACGCCGCCGGAAGCGGACGAGATGGAAAGCGATAGCGGCGAAGCCCCAAGCCACCGCCAGCGCCGCCCGGTACGGCAGCACATGGAGCAGGGCGGCCACACCGCGCAGCGCGCCATACTCCACGAGATGTTGGGGCCGATATCGCATGAATGCTTAGTAGCTGACAACCGCCAAAGGCTGGCCCTTCGACACCACAGCACCGTGCTCGACCATGAACTTCACGATCTTGAGCGGCTTATCCGCCTTGATCTGGTTGAAGAGCTTCATGGCCTCCACGATGCAAAGCGGATCGCCTGCCTTGAGGCTGTCTCCTTCTTTGGCGAGTTCGGGCTTGCCGGGGCCGGCCGAACGGTAAAAGGTTCCGCTCAACGGCGCGTTGATCGTCGGCCCTTGCGGTGCGGCATCCGCCGCCTTCTCGGGCTTCGTAGGCTTGGCGGCGGGAGCCGTCACGACCGGAGCGGACGGCGGCGGGACGGGCGCAGCGGCGGTCGGCAGAGCGACCGGCCTCGTGCCCTGCACCAACCCGGCGAGTGACACGACAAAACGGCCGATTTCGGCGAGACGCTGTGTCTCGGCGTCGGCTTGGGCTGCCGGCGCGGCGTCTTCTGCTTGCGCCTGCGCCTCTGCTTTGGGGCCATTGCCCTCTTCAATGTCAGCCGGAATCGCATCGCGCTGGTCAACAGGCTTGGCGCGCCACTTGAAATAACCGAGCGCCACTTCCGGGAAGAGACAATACGAAAGGATGTCCTCTTCCTTCTCAATCAGCTTGGGATCGATCTGTGCGGCGGCGTCGGCCAACCCCGGCTTGAGCAGATCAGCCGGACGGCAGGAGACCGGCTTTTCACCGGCGAGAATCTTCTTGGCCAACTTGGGATCGATCGGAGCGGGCGAGCGGCCGTAGAGCCCCTTGACGTAGTCGCGCGTTTCCTGCGTGACCATCTCGTAACGTTTGCCGGCCAGCACATTGAGCACAGCCTGCACACCGACGATCTGGCTGGTCGGCGTGACGAGCGGCGGATACCCCATGTCGGCGCGGGTGCGCGGCAACTCTTCGAGCACCTCGGGCAGGCGATCCAGCGCGTCCTGCTGCTGGAGTTGCGAGCGCAAGTTCGAGATCATGCCGCCCGGAATGTGATGGCGCAGCACGTCGGCGTCCACCGATTCCACCGCGCCGGACGAGGAGGGCTGGCGCACCTTTTTGAGGTTGCGGAAGTGAGCGTTGACCTTGGCGACCCTAACGGGATCGAGTCCGGTCGCATACCCTTCGGCTTCCAGAATCGCCACCATGATCTCGGTGGGCGGCTGTGATGAAAAACCAGACATGGTCGAAACCGCAGTGTCGATCGCACCCGCACCGGCCTTAACGGCGGAGAGGTACATCGCCGCAGCCATGCCGCTGGTCATGTGCGAATGGAGTTGGACCGGTACCTTCACCGCCTTGACCAACGCCCCCACCAATTCAGTGGCCGCTGCCGGCGTCAGAATACCGGCCATGTCCTTGATGCAGAGCGTGTCGATGCCCATCGACACCTGCTCCTTGGCAATCGCCACAAAGTTATCAACGGTGTGCACCGGGCTGAACGTGTAGCAGATCGTGCCCTGCGCGTGACCGCCGTACTTCTTGACCGCCTGAATCGCCCGCTCAAGATTGCGCGTGTCGTTCAGTGCGTCGAAAATACGGAAGATGTCCATGCCGTTCTCGCAGGCCAGCGCCACGAAACGTTCCAGCACATCATCCGGATAGTTCTTGTACCCGAGGATGTTCTGGCCGCGCAACAGCATCTGCAACGGCGTCTTTTTGCAGACCGACTTCAACTGGCGCAGGCGCTCCCAAGGATTCTCGCGCAGGAAACGCAGGCAGACATCAAAGGTGGCGCCGCCCCAACACTCCAGAGAGTAGTACCCGGCACCGTCCACGACCTCAGCGATGGCGAGGATGTCGTCGGTGCGCATACGGGTCGCCCAGAGCGACTGGTGCGCATCGCGCAGGGTGGTATCGGTAATACGGATCCGCGGCGCGGCCGTTGCGGCGGCCGCTTTTTTCTGTTCACTCTTTTTCATAAAGGGGTCGTTCTCCAAAAGCTCCTGATGCGGGCCAAAAAAAAGGACTTCCATTGTGACATTTAACAAGAAAATGTCACGCGATTTTTCTCACATTGCACTTGCAAAAGTGGACACGATATGTCTACTATATGGACATGACAACGGTTAACACAGCTACGCTTAAACAAAAGCTCAGCCACTACCTGGGCCTTGCGCGTCAAGGCAAGGAAGTGTTGGTCACCAGTCACAAGCGCGTGATCGCGCGCATTCTGGCTGATGACGGCGAGACCGGCCGACTTCCGCTCGTGCAGCCGACCCGGCCGGCCTCGGAACTCAAGGAGATCGGCGGTTTCGGTCTTGATACCGACCCCGTCAAACAACTCATTCAGGAAAGAAAAAAAAGATGACCGTCTATCTCGATTCGACCCTTGTCATCCGGCAACTGGTCGGAACCAAAAACCCTTGGCCGGGCTGGGGTGCATGGGACGCAGCCTACGCCAGCGCCCTGATGCGCACGGAGTGTTATCGCACCGCCAACCTGTTGCGTCTCTCCGGGAAACTGGATGATGAGCAACGCGCGCGGCTCGGCACTTGGATCGAGCGGGTCTGCAAAAGCGTCACGATCGTACCGGTCACCGACGGCGTGCTGCAACGCGCGGCCGACGCCTTTCCCACGGCCGTTGGCACGGTGCAGGCCATCCACCTCGCTACTCTGCTCGAACTCAAATCCGTACACGACATCACTTGTCTTGTGGCTACGGCGGACGATGAACTGCTACGGGCGGCGGAAAGCATGGGCTTCAGCGACGCCCTGAAAGCACCACTGAAATCCGATCCCGAGCCAGCATCGAAGGAATCGGCTCCCACGGAGTCAGCGCCGAAAAAGGCCGCGTCGAAGGATAAAGACGACGCCCCCGCAGACGCGGCGAGCAAGTAGGCCTTCTCTTGTTGCGAACCACTGCGTGGTCGCAACAAGAGAGGTTGACTCGTGCGTGACCCGCGACTTGCGACTTGCGGTCAGCCCTGCCCCTCCCCAAAACCTTAGTGCTTTGCCTTCGTGTGAGAAGAGTACAGCGCTATTTGTGACCGGGTTGGCTGCGCTTCGTTACTCGAAGCGTTGCCCAGTCAAGGTCTCGTAGGCCTCGACGTACTTCGCGCGCGTCTTGGCGACTACTTCGTCCGGCAGGATCGGTGCGGGCGGCTGGTGGTTGAAGGCAACGCTGTCCAGCCAGTCACGCACGAACTGCTTGTCGAGACTGGGTGGATTGCTCCCCACTGCGTAACTCTCGCTGGGCCAGAAACGACTGGAGTCGGGCGTCAGCACCTCGTCCGCCAGCACCAGACGCCCCTGCTCATCCTCGCCGAACTCAAACTTGGTGTCCGCAATAATGACGCCGCGCGCCGCTGCGTGGTCGGCTGCCTTCGTGTAACAAGCCACTGAGCGCTCAGCCAGCGTACGCGCCTTGTCGGCACCTAGCGCCTGCTCTAGCTCGGCGGCGGTCACCGGCATGTCGTGCTCGCCCAACTCCGCCTTGGTACTGGGCGTGAAGAGCACCGTGTCGAGCTTGGAGGCATTCTGGTAGCCCGCCCGCAGCGACTGGCCGTTGACCGTGCCGGACTTCTGATACTCCTTCCAGCCCGAGCCGGTCAAGTAACCGCGTACGATGCACTCGAAGGGAATAATCGCCACCTTCTTGACCAGCATCGAACGACCGCGCAGATCCTCTTTCACCGCCTGAAGCTCTGCCGGATATTGATCGACGTCCGCCGTGATGAGATGATTCGGCATGTCGTCCAGCAGGTCAAACCAGAACACACTCAAGCTGTTCAGAATCCGCCCCTTGTCCGGGATGCCGTTCGGCATCACCACGTCAAACGCACTGATGCGGTCGGTCGCCACCAGTAGCAGACGATCGCCCAGATCATACAGGTCGCGCACCTTGCCTCGTTTCGGCGCGGGCACTCCCGGAATAAAACTCTCAAGCAACGCGTGGTTTTTATCGTATTTCATAATTTCTCTTTCGCTTTGGAGACTTATGCAAAACCTCTTGTGGCATGGGCGTCCCGCCCATGAAACACGGGCAAGATGCCCGTGCCACACTTGCACGCGAGGGGTTGCGCAAGAGTCTCATCATACCAAAAACTTGTAAGTGAGTCGCGGGAATCGACTCATTCGAATCATTCGATTCCGTCGATTCAACCGCCCGAATCACGACGTCCGCGCCAAACCGGCACAAACAGCAGCCGGGCGCGCCGCTCGTCGCCATCCGCCAGCACGCCCCCAAGCACGCGCCAACGATAACGCACCGTCTCGCCCGAACCGCGGCGGTGCCACGAGGCCAGCAGCGGCAACCTCCAATAGGTGTAGTCGGCGCACGCGTCGGATGTGTGCGACAGGAGGCCCCACGCAGCGCCCACCGCATGACGGTCGGGATTCCACTCCGTCCTAAGCAAACCGCCCGCCAACGTGCCGTGAAAGAAACCTTCGCCGCCGTGTACATCGACTGCCCAGCCGCCCAACACCTCCACCCCCGACGAGAAACCGGGATAGTGTGGCAGACGCAGCGGTAACGGCAGATCATGTATGACCGACGCCAACCAGCCGGGCCGCTCCGCATCGACACGCGAGCGCCGCGCACAGGCCATCAGCCGGTCGCAGGCCGCCGCGTCGGCGCACCCCCAGACGATCGCCACGCGCGCGCCGTCACGCTGCACGGCATACGGTTCGCCCGCAAACTCCTCCTTCAGTCGCCGCCGGGCCGCGCGACAGAAAGCGCGCGCGATGGACGGACGTTCCCAGAGACTCAACCAGACCGTCTGGATCTCTTGCCGTTCGCCCTTAAGAAAGTAGACACAGTCCCCCATCCACCCCCTCAGGAAACTGTAACGCGAGGGCGCGTCAAGCCGGTCGCCGTTCAGCCACAGCGCGATACCGAGCGCCCCCAGACGATTGGTCGAAATCCCGTGCGTGGCCTCCTGTAGCAATCCGGGGTCGGGCTCGAACGTGGCGGCTTGGAAGCCCGCCAGATAACGGCGCTCCGGATAAAGGATCTCGGCGGTGGTGGCCGGCAGGCGCTGGGTGTAAACGCAGTCGATGGCGCCCCAACCCGCATCATACCGCAGACGGTTGCAAAAGACGGTGCCGTCCAGATACGGGCGCACCAGCGCGGAGATCAAAAAAGGCGGCGTTCCTTCAAGCTCTTTGGCCGCATCCTCCAGATCGAGTCGACGCAGCAAACCCAGCGCCCACGCCGTAAAGGGCGAAGCCGAGGTCATCGGCACCCCGTAGTTATCGAGCAGTCCGTCCAGCCCGACCAGCATGGCGTTGCCTTCAGTGAAGGCCGTCAGCGCCATGCTGCTATCCAGATCATTCGAGGCATCGCGCATCAGACGCTCCAGATCAAAGTGGTCGTCTTCGATCGCGTGGCAGAATTCATGCACATACACGAAACGCTCCATGCCGGGAATCTTGCGGCTGACATTCGAGTCTTTGTTGGCCTGCATCAAAGGCCCATCGACAGCCACCAATCGTTTCTTCTCGGGGTCGTAGTAAGCCGCCACCTGATCGTTCATCAGTTCGAGAAAAAGGGGTGCGAGCGACGTCTCGTGCGGGAGCAGACGGAACTGGTGCAAAAGCAACTCGGTTTGCGACAGGAATTCGCGGTTTTCGTCTTTCTCCAGCTCCTTTACGAACGACACGCGCATCTGTTCGCGCGTTTCCCGCTCGATTGAAATCTCACGCTGCAGCTCCAATCCCCGCATTTTGACGGCCTGTGCCTGATAGTGCGCGATCGTGGTCGCCCCGCCATCCGCCGGCGGCAGCGACGCGCATCCCGCTCCCCATATCAGCGCGGCCAGCGCTGATAGAAAATTGAGCGTTGAACGTTTTTTTAATGCAGAGACGCAGAGACGCAGAGATTTTTGGTGCTCCGCAGTGAAAATCGAAACCATCCTTCCGCACAGCGGAAGACGGCTCGTGGGGACACTCGCCCTCCATTGCCCGCCTCGACGGCTCGTGGGGACACTCGCCCTCCATTGCCCGCCTCGGCGGCTCGTGGGGACACTCGCCCTCCAAATCATGTTAATCATGTTAATCATGTCAAATGATAATTTCCTGCTTGATCGTTTTGAGCAAAATAATAAGATTTTCGCCAATAAATCGCAATGTCTATCGTTTAGCAGTATGAAAGCAACCATGCCAGAGCCTGACATCAGTGATGCCGAGCTGCTCCAAGCCTTCGCGCAGGGCGACACAACGGCCTTAGACAAGCTAGTAGACCGTTACCGGCAACCCCTGTTTGCCTGGCTGCTGGGTATGACCGCGAACCGCGCCGACGCCGAGGATCTGTTTCAGGAGGTTTGGTTCCGCGTGATCCGTCATGCGGCGCGTTTCAAGGATGTATCGTTCCGGGCGTGGCTGTGGAAGATCGCACGCAACCTGTTGATCGACTTCCGCCGCAAAAGCAAGCCGACCATCAGCTTGGACGCAGTGGCCGATGCCGAGGATAATCCACTGGTCGAGCGCCTGGCCGCAACAGAGGCGGGGCCGACAGAGCGGGTGGAGTTGGATGACATGGCGCAGCGCGTGATGCAGGCGGTCATGATGCTGCCTGAAGTACAGCGCGAGGTCTTTCTGATGCGCGTTCAGGGAGACCTGACCTTCAACGAGATTGCCGCCACGCTGGACATCCCGCTGAATACCGCGCTGGGACGCATGCACGACGCAATGGGTAAACTGAAGAAGTGGTTGGCGGAGGAGGAGGATTAAACGATGAAGACGCAGACACCTTTTGACGAGATCGCGGCCATTGACCGCGAACTGCTTGAACTCGCCCCCCGCGTCCGGCAGGGCTTTGAATGTCTTGGTGGGCCTTCCACGCGGGTGGAACAGGCGATTCGCGAGGAAGCGCGGCGCGTGGCCGCCAGCCGGGCACGTCCAACGTGGCCGTTGGGACGCATCTTGGCGGCCGCGGCGTCGCTCGCGCTGTTGCTGGGCGGAACAGCCTTCTGGTTCGCGTCGCAACGTGCCGGACAGGAGACGCAGGGCTTGGCGCAGCAACCGGCCGCCGCCGCGCACATCGACGAATCCACAGCCAGCTTTGCAAGCCTGCTGATGGAGATACAGGGGTTGAATGAGGACGGCTTCTTCAGGACTGAGGAAGCGGAATCTCTGTGGCTGTAGCCCACAGCTTCTCGATGGCGTAATACGCGCGCGCCTCAGGTGAGAAGACGTGCACCACGACATGCACGAAGTCCACCACCACCCAGCCGCTGTCCGGCGTGCCCGATGTGCGGTAGCTGGCAACGTCCGACGCCTTCGTGCGGCGTTGCACCTCCGAAACTAGCGCCTTGAGGTGCGGTTCCGATGTGCCGGTCGCCACGACCGTGAAGTCGGTGAGGTTAGAGATCCCGCGGACATCGTAAATGCGGATATCCTCCGCCTGCTTGGCGTCCAGCGCCGCCGCCGCTTCCCGTGCTATCTGTTCAGGTTGAATGGCCATGTTTCCTCATCACTTGCCGACAGCGTACAAACCGCGCTCGCGGATATAGGCCTCGACTTCAGGACACACAAGATAACGGATTGAACGCCCCTCGGCAATTCTTCTCCGTATCTCCGAAGAAGAAACCTCGCAGGTACGCCCTCGGATCGTATGCTGCCGCAGACGCGCGCGCACCGCTTCCGGAAACGGCGCCAGCGCCTCGTCAAGGGCCAGCGCCATGCCCGGCCGCAGCACCGTGATCACGTCGCACAATTCTAGAATCTCGTCGATCTTGTACCAGCGCGAAAGCTCGCGCAGCGAATCCCCGCCGATAATGAAAAAAAGACGCGCCTCGGG
>ERZ795047.1467-NODE-1467-length-25044-cov-5.858498_pt1 | contig 25044 bp, 19 predicted proteins | sample MGYA00375131_ERZ795047 | MGnify/ENA primary metagenome ERZ795047 (study PRJEB30176, sample SAMN05720228) | activated sludge metagenome | isolation source: Anaerobic digester | place: Japan | collected 2015-05-20 ...
CCCGCCTTGTACGCACTTATAAGCAGAGGCATAACGCCGTTTACCTTTCGGAGCGCGCCGTCCAGCGACAGTTCGCCGATCATGACGTATTCTTCACAGTTTTTGAGCGGTATCTGTCCGGTGCTGGCAAGGTACCCTACCGCTATGGGAAGGTCGAGTCCGCTTCCCTCTTTCCTGACGTCGGCGGGAGCAAGGTTTATTACCGTTCTGAATGAGCCCAGTTTGTATCCGCTGTTTTTTATGGCGGAGCGCATTCTGTCCCTCGACTCCTTGACCGAGTTTGCGGCAAGTCCCACTATGTCAACGGCTGGCATGCCGTCCTGACTGAATACTTCCACGCTGACAGAAAACCCCTCAATACCGTCCAGCGCATAACCTTTTGTTCTGGCAAGCATAATTTTCCCTACCTTTTTTGTTTATCCTCTCTTTTTCTTTATCACAATAAGCACGACAACAATCGCCGCACAGCCTCCGCCTATGCCGAAGACAATGCCGAAAAACGCGCCGTATGGCATATTCTTTCCGAAGACGCTTATGGTCTTTTGTCCTTCTCTCGGAGTGGGCTTTGCCCTTTCGCCGCCGATTACCATGACGTAGTCGCCGCTGTCGTGAAGCGTAAAGGCGATTTTGTTGTTATAAACTTCGGTTTCGATAATCTGTCCCGTGGACTTCTGAATGATGACAATATTTCGCTCATAATAGCCGTAGGGCATGTTCATTTCGATAAAAATGCCGTTTTCAAGACCTGTAAGGACTTCGTCCTTGTAGTACGCCGAAAGATTGAACCCGTCGGCAAAGCCTTTCCTGAAGCCCGCCGTCTTGACGTATTCCTTTTCGCCTTCAATCTTGACGCCGTTCATAACAAGTCTTACGCCGTCGCCCTTCTTATAGTCGGAAAGGTCGGCTTCGTTAATCGTGTAGTTCAAAGAGCCTGACACATAAACAGGCACTGTCTCGATGACGTAGGTGTGATTGCTCGAGCCCGAAATGAGCTTGTCGATAAGTGCAAAAATAGCGTCAAAATCACTGTTTTGAGTCTGGTCGTCAAGTATTGCGACATTGAGGCTTAAGTACGCCGCATTTATCTCGTCGGCGACGTTCAGGGCGTAGTCGGCAAAGTCGAGGGCGTGGTACTTCTCGTAATATGCTCTGATGTCCTTGCCCCGCCTGTTGTCGCCGAAGTGCGCTAATGTTATGTGGCGTATGGCGTGATTTCCCGCCTTGTCGACGACGTGAATTACCAGTCCCGTTTTGTCAAAGACGGTAAACTCGGCGCGGAAGGTGTTCATAACGCCTTTGGCAAAGTGCATATAAGGTTCTTCAATATAGGCATAATCGACGCCCGAATGAAAATCGGAAGATACAAACTCCACCGAGCAGGGATTGTTTTGTGTAAGGTCCACAAGGAACTTAAGCCCGTTTACCGACGGCTCGTATACGTCGAATGTGCTTGCGGAGACTGTCGCTTGCGCATATTCGGACGAGTTGCCCGCCTTATCGACGGTCTTTGCCATTATCGTATAATTTATGGGGCTGTCGAGCTTAAAAGGCGCGGTATAACGCACGGTACGCCCGTTTATTATGCAATACTGCTCGTCGGCCCTGCCCGACTGGGTGTCGGCGCCGTAATTAATGGTCACAGTATAGCTTGCCGTATACCCGCCCGAAAAGATCATGTCGCTGTCGGGAGATATTATTATTGCGGGAACCTGGGGGGGCGTTGTGTCAAACTTGTCGAAAGTATACTCGCCCATGGCGTAATTACCCGCGTTGTCGATATAGACGATGGTAAGCAAACCGTTATTGTTTATCGTAAAAGTTTCGGGGAAGTTTTCCACTTTGCGGTAAGAGATGTAATCGCTGATTGCTCCTGTGTATCTGAAGGAGTAATACGCCTCTTTATGTCCGCTTAAGAGGTCGGAAAAGGAACTTGTGTCGAATATTACGTTAAAGACCGTGTTTACATTGCGGTAATCTGTCATGGAGTTTACGCTTCCGAAAGCTTCGGGCGGGTCCATGTCGCTTCTTACCGTAACCGACGCGATGGAAAGGAGTACGCCGTCCGCGTCGTACAGATAGCAGTTTATATAGAAAATGCCTGTGTTTGTGACTTCGTATGACGCCTCGATGACATCGGCGCCGATTTCCACCCTGTTGTGAGTATACTCTGCACCGCCCTCGCTCGTAATGCCGAAAACGTAATAGTCGGCAATGCCTGCCGCGGTAATTTCAAAGTAAACTTTTACGTTACGGCGGAACGCGTTGGAATTGAGTAAATCAAACTCCTCTGTGGTGTAAGTAAGGGTAATCGGGTCCAAAACATCACAGGTCGCCCTGCTGAAAACAACTGACGGGGCAGACGCATGCGCGGCGGCTTGGCTCTGAGGTAAAAAAAGGACAGTACAGACGAGCAGCGCCGGCAGGATAAAGAACAATAATATTCTTAATATACTTATATTCTTAGAATTATACATAATATAGTCGTCGTCTGTGAGTATTGTTTATTATAGCACAGAATTTTGCCTTTGCAATCAACATTGAGAAAATTTGCTTCCTTTATTATTTAATAATAAAAATATTAAAAACAACTGAAATGAAGCCCCCAAAGTACGCGAAGTATTTTGGGAGAAACCGCGTGGTATGGATAAAACTTAGCGACCGGGCGGGAAGCGTCCTTCTAAAATCACAGATTTATTGCGCTATCTTCGGGGTCCCCTAAAATGCTTGCATTTTTGGGGCATTAAGCGGGGTCCCCTAAAATGCTTGCATTTTTGGGGCGTTATTTTTGGGTCATTAAGTGTGTCTGCACTCAAATATTCCGCTTTTCATAAGTATGTAGTAAAGCTTTATTTTTCCCGGAGGTATGAAGAATGAAAAAATTTATTGTATTACTGCTAATTATCGTGCTGATTACATTGTGCGCCGTCGGGTTAGCCGGTTGCAACAACCCAGACGAAAATGTAATCAGGCTCAACGAAGTTACCCACTCGGTGTTTTACGCGCCCATGTACGCCGCGATAAACTTAGGCTATTTTGAGGAAGTGGGACTGACTATCGAACTGACCAACGGCGGCGGCGCCGACAAGACCATGGCGGCTGTCATTGCGGGCGAAGCGGATATAGGCTTCTGCGGCCCCGAGGCGGCGGTCTATGTAAACGCCCAGGGCAGCAAAAACTACCCGATCGTATTCGGTCAGCTCACCAAAAAGGACGGCTCTTTCCTTATCGGCAGAACCCTTCAGCCCAATTTCAAATGGAGCGACCTCAAAGGCAAGGAGATTATCGGCGGCAGAAAGGGCGGTATGCCGGCTATGAGCCTCGAGCACGCGATGAAGAAAAACGGAATTGACATAGTAAACGACGTAAATCTCCGCTATGACATACAATTTGACCTTATCACCGCGGCATTCGAAGGCGGTACGGGCGACTATTGCACGATGTTTGAGCCTGTGGCAAGCCAGTACGAGGCAAACGGCAAGGGGTATATCATAACCAGCGTCGGCACCGAGGCGGGCGAAATCCCCTATACCTGCTTTATGGCGACAAAGAGCTATATCGAAAACAATTCCGAAAAGGTCACGAAATTCATGACGGCGATAATTAAAGGCATCGAGTACGTAACCACCCATACCGCCGAAGAAGTCGCCGCGGCGATTGCGCCCAGCTTCCCCACCACCGATCGCGAACTGCTTGTAAAATCCGTTGCGAGCTACAAGGCAATCGACGCCTATATGACGACCCCCGTCATGACCGAGGAGAACTTCGAGCACATGATTGACATTCTCATCGAGAGCGGCAGTCTTGAAAATCGCGTAGCGTTTGCGGAAATTATCGACAACAGCATAGTCGAAAGGATACTTGAAAGCATGAAATAAGGAGAACACCATGCAACCTATACTCGAACTCAAAAACCTTACCTTTTCCTATCACAGTAAGGAAGGAGAAACAAAGGTGCTCGACAACGTGATTGTCCGTGTGGAAAAAGGTGACTTCGTGGGGCTGGTAGGCCCCTCGGGATGCGGCAAGACAACGATACTTAACCTTCTTGCGGGCATAATGCAGCCTTCCTGCGGCAACATTCTTCTCGACGGACGCGACATAAGAGAATCTCTCGACAAGGTCGCGCTGATGCCTCAGCGCGACCAGCTGTTCGAGTGGCGCAATATCGAGCGCAATATTATGCTGGGACTTGAGGTAAGGCACATAAATACAAAAAAGAACCGCGAAATGGCTCTGAGCCTTTTGAAAAAGTACGGCCTGGGAGACTTTGCGGGCATGCACCCCAGTCAGCTTAGCGGCGGAATGCGCCAGCGAGCGGCTCTTATAAGGACGCTGGTCACTCAGCCCGAGATACTGCTTCTTGACGAACCTTTCAGCGCTCTCGACTTTCAGACAAGGCTCAACGTCTGCGACGATGTGTACAAAATCATTAAGCAGGAAGAAAAGACTGCCGTCCTTGTAAGCCATGATATCAGCGAATGTATTTCGCTGTGCGACAAAATAATCGTTTTGTCGGCGCGTCCTTCCCGCGTCAAGGACGAAATCGACATCGAAATCGACAAAAGCCTCACCCCCTTAAAACGCAGGGAGGACAAGCTTTTCCCGAAATATTTCGAAAGGATATGGATGTTACTCGAGGAGAAAAAAAATGACGGATGAACACAAAAAATATGTTAAGAAAATCAGGATCAGAAAGCTGGTCACAAAGGTATTGCAGATAGGCATACTTTTGTTGTTTATAGGACTGTGGGAGCTGGTGGCGCAAAAGGAAATCATCGACCCGTTCATAATCAGCAGCCCGTCGCGGATATTCAAGCTTCTGTTAAAACTCGAAGCGCAGAAAAACCTGTTCAACCACCTCAGCGCGACGCTTATTGAGACGGTGCTCGGCTTTCTTATAAGCACGGCCGCGGGTACGCTTATCGCAATAATTCTGTGGTGGAGCAGACTGCTTAACGACGTGCTCGAACCCTACCTTGTCACCCTCAACTCCCTGCCAAAAATCGCCTTGGGACCGCTTATCATAATCTGGATTGGCGCGGGGAAACAAGCCATAATCACCATGGCGATACTTATTTGCATAATCATTACGATAATCAGCATGCTGTCGGGCTTTATGCAGGTGGACAAAGAGAAAATCATGCTCTTAAAGTCCATGCAGGCAAATAAGTTTCAGATATTGACAAAACTTGTGCTCCCTGCCAATATCCCGACCCTCATTTCGGTACTTAAGATAAACGTCGGCCTGTCGTGGGTGGGTACGATTATGGGCGAATACCTCGTCAGTCGTGAAGGTATAGGCTACCTTATAGTCTACGGCTCACAGGTGTTTCAGCTCGACCTCGTCATGGCAAGCACCGTCATACTGTGCATCCTCGCCGCGCTGATGTACGCCATAGTCGCGCTGATAGAAAAAATAATTAAGAAGTATTTCTGAGATAGCCCCGAAATCGCATGATTTTCGGGAATCCGAAAAAAATCGCAAAATATACTCTCGAATGGGAGCACCCCCAAAAATGTCTCCTGACATTTTTGGGGGATTGTTTTTCATATAATTGAGTATGCGGAAAAGAGTAATCGGCCTTGCGGCAACCTTTGTCGGCACGCTTATCGGAGCGGGGTTTGCTTCGGGCCGGGAAATAGCTTTATACTTTTCTCATACCTCCCCTCTCACGCCCCTGCTTTCGGGGGCGTGTATGGGTGTCTTGTGCTTTTTCTTTCTGGAACTCGGAAGGCTGTATAGCGGCGACCTTTTTGTACTTTTCGGGAAATTCAAGCCCGTTTTCCTCGTCCTCATAAGGTTTTTTAACGCCGTGGTGACCTGCGCGATGATAGCCGGCGGAGAACTGGTCATATATTCCCTGTTCGGCATACACGGCGGCGGAATAATCACGGGCGTCATCACGCTGATAACAATAATCTTCGGCGTGGAAAAACTTAAGTCGGTAAATTCCTTCATTGTGCCGGCTATTGTTCTGCTTGTTTTCCTTTTGCTTTTCAAGGGCGACAATTCCGCCCCGTTTGAGCGTTTCAGCGTCATTCCCGCCTTTACTTACGCGACAATGAACATAATCAGCGGCGGATATTTTATATCCACTTTGAGCAAGGAGTGTTCGAGAAAGGAAAACCTCGCGGCGGCAATTATCAGCGGCGTTGTACTCTCGGCAATGCTGATTTGCGTGTACGTGATAATTCAAAAAGACCTTAACGCCTCCATGCCGCTTATGGCTGCAGCCGAAAGATGTAACTTAAAGATTGTGGGCAATATTATCATGTATCTTGCCATTTATACGACCATAACAAGTTCTCTCGTCGTCGCTTCGGAAAACAACATAAAGAAAGCGGCGATAATAATCGCCGCCTGTTATCTTGTAAGCCTGTTCAGTTTTGAGAAAATTATCGATATCTCCTACCCGATTATGGGCGTATGCGGAGCGGCGGTCATTGCGTGGGTCGCCGTTCTCGCAGTCAAAAAGAGGTTAAACGACAAATCACTGAAGCTTGACGTTGGCGTAGCCAATCATGCCGATTAACTGGTTTTTGAGCATGTCGGGGGCCGCCACCTTATAGCTTATCGTATACAGCTTGCTGCCGCGCTGAATTTTTACGGGCACACTGCCGCCCTTATTCCTTTGCAGCATTTCGCACACCTTTTCCAGCGTCCAGTCGTCCTCAATGCGGATATAAAGCGTTCTGCCGTCCTCGGGCATTTCCTTTTCTTCCAGCGTCCAGGGGAGCACATCGCTTGCCACGACCTGAGGTTTTGAGTCGGGCTCAATCCTCACCTTAGCGCGAATCTTTACAAGATTATCGTCGACAAGCAGGTTCTTTTTGCGGGTGTAGATGTTGCTGTAGAACATCACTTCGCAGCTGCCCGCCATATCCTCGACGTTGGCAACGCAGAAAGGCTTGCCAGTCTTGCCGCTGACCTTTACCTCAACGTCGCTTAAGAGCCCCCCGAAGAAAATCTCCTGTCCGTCCCTGACAAGGTATTTTTCCTCTTTTTCGGCGGTTTCACCCTCTTCAATCGCCTCAATAGCCGCTATGTCGTCCGCGTCCTCGACAGGGTTTAGCATATCGGTACTGAAATCGAACGCCGCAAATTCTTCCTCGTGTCCGTCAAGCGGGTGTCCCGAAATGTATCTGCCCAGGACCTGCTTTTCCAGCATGAGCTTTTCTTTTTTGTCGTCGGGAATAACGCGGTAGTTGTATTCCTCTTCCATCATGAAGTCGAAAAACATCTGTCCGCCGTCAAGGATGCTCTTGTTGCCGATTTCTCTTTCGAGTATTGCCTCATAGTTAAAGATGAGGGTCTTTCTCGACAAGCCGAAACAGTCGAACGCCCCGCCGTGGATGAGGCTCTCAATCATTCTCTTATTGATATTGCCGCCCGCACACCGCCTTGCAAAGTCGACAAAACTTTTGAATTTGCCGTGTGCTTCCCTCTCGGCGACGATATTGTCGACCGCGGCCTTTCCCACGTTCTTTATACAGGCAAGTCCGTAGCGGATATTTTTTCCTTCGGGGACAAACAGCCCTTCGCAGTGGTTTATATCGGGCGGGAGCAGGGTAATTCCCATGTCCTTAATAAGCTTGAGGTACTTGCTCGTGTCGTCGGGGTTGGTAATGCGGTTGTTGACAACGGCGCACAGGTAGTGCACGGGATAATAGTGCTTGAGGTATGCCGTCTGATAGCTGAGTACCGAATATGCCGCGGCGTGAGACTTGTTGAAGGCGTACGAGCCGAAAGTCTCAAGCTCTGTCCACAGTTTTTGTGCAAACTCTACGTCCACTCCGTTGGCTACACAGCCGTCTATAAACTTCTTTCTCTGGGTGGGAATCTCCTCAACCTTCTTTTTGCTTATAAACTTGCGGAAGTTGTCGGCCTGGTTGAGGGTGTATCCCGCGAGCGCCTGCGTTATCCTCATAGCCTGCTCCTGATAGACGATAACGCCGTAAGTGGCTTTAAGTATGGGCTCGAGTTTGGGGTGGCGATAGTCGATTTTGCTTTGGTTCTGCTTATTCTTTACATACGTCGGTATGTAGTCCATCGGACCGGGGCGGTATAAGCTCACGCCTGCGATTATTTCTTCAAACAGAGTGGGCTTAAGCTGCTTCATAAAGCTCTTCATGCCACCGCTTTTAAGCTGGAAAACCGTGTCGGTCTCGCCGTTGCTTATCATCTGGTAAACTTCCTGATCCTCGTAGCCCGTTTCGTCAAAGTCTATCTTCTTGCCCTCGTATTTCTCTACAAAGTCAAGGGTCATCTTGATATCGGTGAGGGTCTTTAAGGCAAGGAAGTCCATTTTAAGCAGTCCCAGCTCCTCACACTCCACCATGTCAAACTGGGTGGTGATGTCGTCGTCGTTTCGCGATAACGGAACTTTTTCACTTACGGGCACACTGCAGATAATGACGCCCGCCGCGTGCTTGCCGCGGTCCCTCGGAAGTCCCTCTATCTGCATGGAAAGGTCGAGAATTTCTTTATATGTCGGGTTGTTCTCGTAAAGCTCGATCAGTTCGGGTATGGCGTGGACATTGTTTTGGTCGAGCAGGTCGGAGATGTGTATCTTGGGGTCGTTGTCCTTGATGTTCTTTACGAGGGCGTTTGCCTCGGCAAAAGGTATCTGGAACACGCGCGCCACGTTTTTAATCGCGTTTTTTTTCTTCATCGTGCCGAAAGTAATTATCTGCGCGACGTGGTCCGGCTGGTACTTTTTGCGAACGTACTCGATAACTTCCTCGCGCCTGTCGCTGCAGAAGTCGACGTCAAAGTCGGGCATGGTCTGGCGGGAAGAGTTGAGGAATCTCTCGAAAATGAGGTCGTATTTTAACGGGTCGACCTCGGTGATGTGAATTGCGTAAGCGATTATGCTTCCCACGCCGCTGCCTCGCCCCGCGCCTACGGGAATACCGTTGTTTTTGGCGAAGTTTATAAAATCCCACACGATGAGGTAGTAGGACGCAAAGCCCATGGAAATGATCGTGTTGAGTTCTTTCTCCGCCCTTTCCTCGATTTCGGGGGTTATCTCGCCGTAACGCGCCTTAAGCCCTTCGTAGGCAAGGTGTCTCAGGTATTCGGCGTCGCCGCCAAACCCTTCGGGCGGCATGTATTGCGGAATGGAATAGTTCTTAAACGGAATTACGAGATTGCACTTGTCGGCGATTTCGACGGTTGTATCCAGCGTCTCCTCGTCGGGAATGACCGCCAGCATTTCGTCATAACTCTTGTAGTAAAATTCGTCGTTGGGAAAGCGCATACGGTCGGGATCGTCGTAGTTGCTTGCCGTCTGTATGCAAAGCAGCACGTCGTGCGCTTTTGCATCCGATTTTTTTATGTAATGCAGGTCGTTTGTCGCGACTGTCTTCACTCCGATTTCGCGCGCTATCTTAAAAAGAAGCGGATTTACCTTTAATTCTTCCTCGATATAGTGGTTCTGGATTTCGATATAAAAGTCGTCGCCGAAAATCTCTTTGAACTTCAGCGCCCACGCTTTTGCCGTGCCGTAGGGGTCGGAGAGATTGGGGTCAAGCAGGGATGAGCTTATCGCGCCCGCCACGCACCCCGAAAGACAAATTATGTCTTCAGAATGGGCTCTGAGTGCCTCAAGGTCGATTCTCGGTCTGTCGTAAAAGCCGTCCACAAAGCCGATACTGTTGAGCTTGGAGATATTGTTGTAGCCTGTGAAGCTCTTTGCAAGAAGAATAAGATGGTATCTCGGACTGTTTTTGTCCTTGATTTTCAGATTGTCGGTAAGATAGACTTCGCATCCGACAATGGGCTTTATCTTCTGTTTCTCGCACGCCTTGTAGAACTTTATCGCGCCGTAGAGGTTGCCGTGGTCTGTGATTGCGACAGCCCTTGCGCCGCTTTCCTTTGCAGTCGTCACAAGCTCGTTAATGCGCGCGGCTCCGTCAAGCAGGCTGTATTCGGTGTGGTTGTGCAGGTGGATAAATTCTTTCATGTTATTCCTCTGTATCTTTGATTTCCGAAGCTATTTCAACAAGTTTTCTCAGCCGGTGGTTCATACAGCTCTTGGTAGACGGCGGAACGCACATCTCGGCAAGCTCGTTAAGGTTGGCGTCGGGGTTGTTCTTTCTGAGGTGCGCCACTTCCTTGACCTGTGGCGGCAGAGCGTCAAGACCTATCGTCTCTTCGATGCGTTTAATCGCCTCGAGGTGCTTTTCTCCCGCGTTTACCGACTTGTTGATGTTGGCGAGCACAAAGTTGTTGGCTCTGTTTATCCGGTTTTTCATCTCGCGGGACGTAATTATCTGCTGTACCGCGATGACGCCGTTATTGCTGCCCATTGCGGCAAGAATGTTGCAGATAGCTTCGGCGGTCTTTACGTAAATGCCGTTGCCGTTTGTCCTGAGTCCTATCTGCTTTTCCTCTACCTGGGCAAATTTTGTAAGAATTTTTGTTATATCTTCCCTGACAAGCGCGGAGTTTATGGCAAACTCGAGGTGATACCCTGCCCTTGTCTTCCCGCTTATGCCGCCGTCGGCTTCGGGCGGAGTGCTGAGGCTTCCGCAGGAGAGGAACAAACCCTTTAGATACGCCGCCTTACAGCAGGCTTTGGAAATGAGCGCGCCCGGTATCCTGTCGACAATTTCGCTCTTATCGCGCACTATCCGGCACTTTTCGAGAATGACTGAGGCGTTCTCCACAGGTAGAGGCAGGGTGTAAAAATAGTCCTTGATGTAGCCTTTATCGATATATGTCTTTTCAATCGTAAATTTCTCGTTTGAGAGGTATTCGGCGGCAGAGCGTATAAGTTCTATAAGTCGGCTGTCGGTGGTCTGAAAGTACATCGCAAAGCCTTTGGGCGTGAAAATAAGTTCGGCAAGTCCCCTTATTACGCCGCTTAAAAACGGAGCGTAGCAACAAGGTTTCAGCTTTTGCGAACAGAGCTCGTCATGTACAATTTTCAGCACACTTTGATTGTCCAATTATCCTTACCTCTTCCTCAAGTTTTATCCCGAACTGCTCAAATACTTTGGTTTTGGCGAGGTTTACAAGATATAAGTAGTCGTAAACGCTCCCGCCGTTGTTAACGATGAAATTGGCGTGGACGCTGCTTATCTCCATACCGTTTACCGAGCAGCCTTTCAGCCCCGCTTTGTCGATATAATAGCCCGCGCTGACGTCCTCGTACCGCTTGAACACGCTCCCGAGACTCTTGCCTTTGGGCTGGTTTGAACTCCTCAGGTTGGCGACGTCGCGCATTTTGTTGCGTATGGTCTCGGGCTCCGTGGGCGTCAGTATAAAACTTGCGCCGATTACTATGTCCCTGTCCTGCCTTATACGCGACGAGCGGTAACCGAAGGCAAGTTCGTCTTTCTTAAACTCCTTTACCTTTCCCGTGTCCCAGTCGAATATGTAAACGGTGTCAAGACAGTCGCTTATTTCGCTCCCGAAGCAGCCGCTGTTGTTTTTTATCGCGCCCCCGAAGGTGCCGGGGATACCGCTAAGACTTTCCAGCCCCCCAAGGCCGTACTCCCATGCCGCGTTGCAGGCGCGGGCGATTGTGTCTCCGCAGCTTGCGAAAAGGTAGTTATTGCTGATTACCAGCTCCTTGAAGCGGCTTGTAAGTATCACGGGCCTTGGCGGGTCTTCAACCACGAGCGTGTTGGTTATCCCGCCTAAAATTATGGGGTCGCGGTCGCCGATATTTGACCATATTTCGGCGAGTTCTTCTTTATTTTCGGGAAAATACACCTCTTTTAAGACTGCTCCCAGCCTTAAGGATGATATTTTCGACGTGTCGGCCTGCACAGGTTTTGTACTCATAATTATACCCCTCGAACATAAGATAGTCAACGTAAAAAACCTTGAGAACCAAAAGGCATTTTTACCTTACTAACTTACTTTACGGGGGGCAATGTTATGACTATATCAGACCCCGAAAATCTCATTGGATTTTTGGGTACCCCGAAAAAAATCAGCTTTATCGGTATAAACTACGATATCTTTACTTATTTGAGGACATTGCTAAGTTTTCAATTACCCAGCCCACTCCGTTATCGTCGCTTGAAGGCGCGATGACGTCGGCAAACTTTTTTGCGTCGGGAAAACCGTTTTCCACCACGACGGCAAGACCCGCCGCTTTGAGCATTTCGATGTCGTTGTTGCTGTCGCCTATGCAGATAATTTCTTCCCTTCCTATATTGTACTTTTCGGCAAGGCGTTTTACTCCCAAGCCCTTATTAATTTCTTTGGGCACAATCTCCACAAGCCAGGGTTTACTCGTGTTTACGAGAAATCTATCGCTGAAAATGCCCTGAACTTCGCGTAAAATAGCGGGAATCTTCTCCTCTTTTTCACAGATAAGGATTTTCGGCACAGAGATGTCGTTTTTGAGAAGGTACTCGCTGACGGGAATTACGGTTTCTTTGTATCCTGCGAGGGAAATTACCGAATACATCCTGGTAAATTCGTTTGCCGCCCGGGTGATAAAATAGTCGTCGACGTAGGTGTGGAAGTAGTAGCCGCGGCTTTCAAGATAGGCGCAAACCTCGGCGGCGTCCTTGCTGTTTATGATTTTACTGTCGATAATGACGCCTGTGTCTATGTCGGCGATTACGGCACTTTGAAAGGTCAGGATTTCGCCGTGCAGCCCTAAGTCCTTGGCTATCGGAATTGCTCCCGCAGTCATACGCCCCGTGACTATCACAAACTTTCCGCCCGCGTCGACATACCTTGCCACACTCTCTTTAAGGGCGGGGGAATATGACCTTTCACTGTTTAAAAGCGTGTCGTCAAGATCGCAGCAAATCATCTTATATTTCATCGTTCCTTTCCTCTTTTGCGAAAAATTCTTTTATGTTGTCGGCAATCTCGCTTGTGATACCTTGGGTGTCCATAAGCTCCTCTTTGGTAGCCGAAACTATGTTTTCTATCTTCCTAAACTTACTCATAAGCGCGGCGGCGCGAGCCTTTCCCACACCCGTAATTTTGGTAAGTTCGCTCAGCGTCATCTGCTTCATTCTTAAGTTTTTGTGGTGGGTTATCGCAAAGCGGTGAGCTTCGTCGCGGACTCTTTGGATAAGCTTTAACGCAAGGCTGTTTTTGTCAAGGAGTATGCTGTCCTCCCTGTCGGGCAAAAAGACTTCTTCTTCGCGCTTGGCGAGGCTGATTATGTTGAAGCTCTTGCCGCTGTCCCGCATCGCCTGCATGGCGTAGGACAGCTGCCCTTTGCCGCCGTCGACAATGATAAGGTCGGGATATTCGCTAAAGCTCATATCTTCGCTGCTGCCCGCCTTTTCCATACGGCGCGAAAGCACTTCGTACATGCTCGCAAAGTCGTTGTTGCCCTTGACTGTGCGGATTTTGAAACTGCGGTACATCTTGCTTGCCTTTTCGCCGTTGATAAAAACCACCATTGACGCGACCTTATTCGTTCCCGAAAGATGGGATACGTCGTAACATTCGATACGCCTCGGCAAGGCGGGGAGTTTCAGTTTTTCCTGAAGCTGGCTTATTGCGCCCAAGGTCATTTCTTCCATACGGTTAAAGTGCTCAAGCTGTCTTGCGAGGTATTCCTCGGCGTTCTTTTCGGCAAGTTCCACAAGCTGCTTTCTTATGCCGCCTACGGGCTTGGTAATGACAATCTTGCCGTTCGACATCGTGTTGAGATAATCGGTAAGCTCGGGGATAAACTCCAAATCCTTGTTTACCAGAATCTCGGTGCAGAGCACAGGGTTTTTTTGGTAGTATTGCATAATAAAGCTGGTAAAGCCGTTTTCGTAGTCGACGTCGTTGTATTGATAGTTGGTGCCGCCCAGGTACTTGCCGTTACGCACGGCGAAACAGTTTACCACGCTGTACATGCCGTTTGTGACAAAGCTGAACACGTCGATGGAGAGGCTCTGCTTAAACGGTATACTCTGCTTGCGCTGTAGTTTTTCAAGAAGCGTCAGGTTGTCGCGGTAGATCACCGCCCGCTCGAATTCTTCTTTCTCCACGCATTCAGCCATTTTCTCGCGCAACAGTTTTTCCACGAGGTCGTCGTCGCCCTTGAGAAAGTCGATTACATCGTTTACCGCCTTGCGGTACTCCACTTTTTTATCCTTATTTACGCAAGGGGCGAGGCACCTGCCGATGTGCGCGTTAAGGCACTCTTTTTTGTGCATTTTGCGGCACTCCCGTATAGGAAAAACCGACTGGACGAGGTTTATTATTTCCCTTACGCTTATGCCCAGCATATAGGGTCCGAAATATTTTGCGCCGTCGCTTTTTATTTTGTGCGTAACTTCGAGTACGGGGTATTCGTCCTTGGGATTAATGCGTATATACGGATACGTGTGGTCGTCTTTTAAGAGGATATTGTAGGGTGGGTTGTGCTCTTTGATGAGATTGTTTTCTAAGATAAGAGCGTCGTATTCGGAATTGGTTATTATATACCTGAAAGACGCGATTTTTGAGACAAGCGCGGCGGTTTTTGCGTTTTTTATGCCGCCGTGGAAGTACTGGCGGACGCGGTTTTTGAGAATTTTGGCTTTGCCGACATAGAGTATGTTTTCATACTCGTCGAGCATGATATACACGCCGCTCTCGTCAGGCAATGTCTTTAATAGCTCCTCAATTCTCGCGTTCATATATCCTCTTTAACAAATTAGGCACTTAAAATAAGTGCCTAACCCCGTCATTTTTCGTAAAAAAACCTTTTTACATCATTACCGGTCCGAATACCGTATGGGAAGTCACCCACTGTTTATAACGGACGGGAAGCACTACAAGACCGTAAATACCGGCGGTTATCACCGTGAAGAAGCCCCACACAAACATACGTCCCAAAAGTTCCCCCGCCCTGCCGTTGAATTCCAGCGGCATGCCGACTATTTCGGTATTTTTGCATTTGTACCTTAATAATATACATAGCGCGTTGGGCAGACCTACAAAGGGAATGATAGATAAAAACAGGCAGCCTAAACGCAGGAAAAAGTACTGCCCTGCGGTAGCTTTGAATGTAGACCTGAGATTTCTCTTTGCTCTCTGCTGTGTGGGTAAATCGGCCATATTTCTTCCTCCAATGACTTACTTTAATATTTTACTTAATATAATATGGTTTGTCAATATAAAAATCCTTACAGACCGCACCTTGAACGCAACTCCGCAAGGTCGCCCTGAAGGTGGAACTTGACGCACAATGTCTCAAATTCCCACCCGAAGGAATCGTTTAGCCCGCGGAAAAGCGCGATGAGGATGTTATCGCCCGAGTCGTCGATACCAAGGACGCTGAGAATGTAGTCGTATGAGTAACTGTACACTCTGTTAAGTTCGGCTATTACTTCGATAATAAGACCGATGTCATATTCTTTTTTGAGCTTCATGCGGGCAATCGTCATATTTATGGAGTATTTTCTTCTTATCACCATATCGCAGACCACGCCGACCAGAATATCCCTGCGGCCTCTTATGCCCAGTTTTGCCGCGGCGCGCTTGTAGGGAAGACGTGTGCGGTCGCAAAGTTCTGCCAAGGCAAAGATTACGTTACTCTCGCTAATACCGCCGCCTTCACTGAGGTATCTGCGCCTTATCTGCTCCATGACGACGGTTGGCGACTCGTATTCCGAAATGGACTTTGCCGTCATTCTGACGTTTTCGCGCATGGCGTTCTGGAAGCCCTCGAGGGTCATGTCGCCTCTCACGTTTTTGATGATAATGACTGCGTCGGTCCTGCCGTCGGCAAGATAGTTGTAGCTGCAATAGGGATAATTTATGTCGCCTGAGGGAGACATACGGTGAACTTCGTTTATGCTTACAAGGAGATTTTTTTCGTTGACTTTTTCGGTGCCGATAATGGGACGGAAGGGAAAGCCGTTGGGCGCGGTTTCCGAATAGAACGCCCTGTTTACACGTCTTATATAGGCGTCAAGGGTCTTTCTGTCGCTGCCTTTTACTATGACCGCCGCGCGCGTGTTGAGCACGCAATAGGCTATAAGGCAGACGTTTTCGCTTTCGTTGTCGATAAGCTTATCGATGTAGAGTTTCTTTCCATCGTCCGCTCTCAATGCGGAATTTCCCGCCACTGTATCAACTGTGAACTTGTATATCACTCCTTGCCCGTTTTCCAGAATGTTAACGTTATTTGCCATTTTGTTTACTCCTTGTTAATTTTTATACATCAGCGTTCACTTTCACGCGGAAGGTAAATCCGAAATCTCTGTAGCCCTCGGCGTTCTGCTCGAGGTAGTAGCCCTCTTTGATACGGGCGTAGTACACGTCTTCAGTCGCGGCAAGCTCGGTAACCAGGCTTGCAGGCTCAAATAAGGGCGAAGTGAAGTACTCGAGTTCGTAGTCGTTTATACGTCTTGACGCGCCCGAGGCGGTGATGACGTAGACGTTTATCGGATCGCCCACGGTAATCTCGAGAAGTCCGCCCTCGCCTATTTCGCCCGTACTGCCCATTACTACCATGTTTTCAACCACGCATTTTTTGACTCTGAACACGGTGTCATACGTCGTGACAAGCTGGATGTTATAGTTGTTGTGGTGCAGGGTGCCGTTATCGTTGTGAATCTTGTAGTCGCCTATGCCGTAGATACCGCCGGGGACGAGTATCTCGAGCTTGCCTTCCAAAAGGTCGAGCACGTTGTAGTAGGTCAGGGTTTCGCCCGCGGCTACGGTGTAGGTGATGTAATCGGGCTGTCCGCCGTTGTACTCGGCGACGTTTACGCCCTTGATTATTCTCGTTCTCGAATCGTCGATCACGACCTTCTTTACGCCCTTCTGATAGTTCTGAATCTGTCCGCGGATGGCGTTGAACACCGTCACAACGTAGTTGTACATAGTATCGTTGTACTCGCTGGTGACCGTCATGAGGATTTCGAAATAATCCTTGTTGGGGCTGGCGAGCTCTATCTTCTGGATAAAGCTGTAAGTAGACGTCCACGCGCCGTTTATTGTGTTAATGTCGCTGTAGAGGCCTTTGACGGCGGTCGGGTTGTCGTCGGTAAATACTCTTAAAACAAACGCGTTTTCGTTGGCTGTGACGACGTTGACTTCGATGACCTTCGGAATGATCGTGTAGGTCTGGTAGGCGTAGTTGCGCGTTCTGTAATACCTGTTGCCCTCGACCATCATGAGGATATAGTAGGAATATCCGCGGGTCACAGGCACGTAAGGTCTGCTGGGCTCGCCGTTGTACTTGCATACGTCGTCAAGGTCGTAATAGACTATCAATTCCCTGTCGTTGTCCTTATCCCACAGCACGATGGGCACGAGATTGGGGTTGGCGACTCTCTCCGCCTCGTACTGCTCGGGAGTGAGGTATTTGAAGAACTCGCTGGAGACGTAAAACTTCCTTATTGCGGTCGGATTGGCCTCGTTTTCGGGCGTTCTCGGGTCGTCCTCGGTGGGCAGCACAAAGCCCTCGATCTGCTGGTGCGCCGTGACGGTTGCGTCACTGGAGTTGCCGTAGAAGAATATAACGTCGCTGTAGGTGAAGTGCACGTCGAGCGGGTTGTAAATAGTGATTACGTAGCTGGTGGAGACCTTATTGGTCTCTTTGCCGTAGCTTATGCTTATGGTCTTGTGCTGATACTCGTTATACAAAGTATGCGATTCGTCGGTGTATACAGGGATGTTGCAGTCCACGTCGTCGTATTTAAGCATGGGCGTTTCGGCGCTCATAAGTACGTATGTCGAGAAAGTAAGGTCGGAGCCGTTTTCTCTGAACGTCGCGCGCAGAATACCGCCTTCGATGGAGAAGGTTTCGCCATTGATAAAGTTGGTGGGCGGGACGGTGACCAAATCGATTGCGACAAGGCTTGCGTCGATAACTTCGACGTAAGTTTTGCAATTGAATACATCGTATCTTATGTTGACCTCGCGAAGTCCCGTGGTGGTCTCCTCGGTGCGGTAGTCAATGCTGAGGTCTGCGTGGCTTAAATTGAGGTGTCCGACCGTATTGTCGGTATATACGATAGTCAGAAGCTTTTCTTTAAGGAGATTGTTGACCTGGTCGTAATAGGTATAGATAAGGGGCATGCCCGCCGCGACCTTGCCAAGGACGGGTATTCCGCCGCAATAGGTGTCGGTGTCGTCAAATCTTATGGATGCGATGGGCACGTTGCTGTTTTCCACCCTGACAAAGAAGTCGGTGAAGATGACGTTGTATCTCGGTCTTCCCTGCGGGTCTCTTGCTTCGTATTCCGAAGTATGGTACAGCCTTATCATCTTGTAGCCCACGACGCGCATGCTGGTCTTAATGAGTTTGCCTGCGGCGTCGAGAACGGGCTCGGGATCGGTCGAGCCTGCGGGGATTTCGGCGTCAAAAACTTCGTACCACCAGCCGCACGCGTTTAGTCCGCCCGTGAAGTCGAATATGCCGTTGACTTGCCGGCTGGTACCCGCGTTGAAGGTGATTTCAAACTGGTATTCTCCAAGGTCAAGTCCAGCGCCCGTGGTGACATAGTTGACAACGCCGGGGCGTTTTAGCCTTATGCCTGTCTCCACCCTCTCCCTTACGTTAAAGCTTACGCTGGGCGACTCCTCGAGCATACCGAGGTATCTTACGATGAGCGGGAAGCCGTTGCCGATAGTGTTGGTGTCGGTCTTGTAGACCATATAAGGCTTCAGATCGACCGTTTCGGTAACGATGGTGCCGCCCTCATCCTCGTATGTCGCGATGACGCTCATGCCCGTGAAGTCCCAGTCCTCGAACTGAATGTAGTCGGACTTATAATGCCACTCAACCGTTTCGGGGGCGACGGAGACCTTGATTGACCTTGGCTTTCTCGCGACGATGTAGTATTTCATCGTCGTGGTATAGCTCTGATGGTATTCGTCGGTATATGTGAGCACGGCGAGGTAATACCTCTTTGCGGGGCCGTAAATGTCTTCTTCGGTCAGCGGATCTTCGTCTGCTTCGTCGAACGCTATCTTTATGTTGGGAAGACTATCCGTTTTGCCGTTATTGAAAAGGCGCATCATGTAGCCGTCGCCCGAGGTGTCCTTGAGCGTTGTCAAACTGCCCTTGAGGTAGCTGACGAGGATGACCGCGCCCGAAAGGTCTATGCTCGTAACGCCCGCAATACCGCCGTTGGTTATGCCTTTGCCCGTCAGGAACTGGTCAGTCGGGTTTTCGACAACGGTAAGATTGACGATAGGCAGCGGAATTACGTTAAAATACAGTCTCTGGCTCTGCACCGAGGAATTGGGAATGGATACGTCTATATACTGGTCGGAGCCGACTTCGGTGCAGACGAGGTCTTCGCTGACAAATTCGCTCCTGTTTATGACCATGTTTCGGGTGACCGCCGTCGCGCGCTCGTCGATATCTCCGTTGCTGTATTCGAGGCGGTAGCTTATCGTGCTGAAAGGCAGCGCGTCGCCGAGATGGAAGCTGTGCTGGCCGATATTGTCGGTTTCGCTGTCGATTATTATCCGTACGGGCACTTTCTGCACGACGTTGATTTCCATTTCGGTATTGTGTTCGGAAATGCCGCCGTAAATCACCTTGAGGGTGTGACGTCCCGCCGCCGTTATGTCGAGCTGCTCGGCTTTGGACTGCGCGCCCACGGTGGAGAGTATGTAGGAAGCTTCGCTAATATACTTTTGTCCCTTCAGGTCGGTGTAGGTAACGACTATTGAGACCGTGTAGTTCTTGGCGGTCTGGGGCACGATTGTGCGGTTGTTGATAACGTTTACGTTGCCGAATTCGTCCAGCACGCTGACCACGGTCGACAGCGCTTCGGGCGGGTAGGTGTATCCGTCTTCAAACGCGAAGCCGTACAATAAGTCATAGTTCGCGCCCGCGGGCACGTTGCTCACGTTGCCCACGCCCGTGAAGGAGAACCCGGGAATTTCGTTGCGGAGATTGGTCGCGGAGTTGATTACTTTGATAAACGCGGCGTCGCCCATGGAATAGGTTTCGGTTTCGCCGTTGTCAAAGGTCACTCTGACCCTGCCTGTATCGAGGTCGAGCGTGTCGCCCTGAATGATGTTGTAGATGGATGAGCGGTGAACCTTGGTGACGGGTTCCTGAATTATCTCCATGGACTGGAAGCTCCTGTCGGTCACCGAGACGTTGAAGGAAGCGACGGGGAGAGCCATTACGGTGATTTCTCCGCCCTCTACCTTGGTGATAAGACCCGAAACCCGGGTCTTGACTATGCTGCCGGCTTGTGTGCCGAGAGAATCTTCTTTAATGACGACGTCGCCCATCGCGTAAGCGGGATTGTTGACCCTGTAGGTTACTTTGCGGCTGACGGTGACGCTCGAGGACGTGACTGCAGTGACGATACCCTCGGACTTACTCTTAATGGATTCGAGATAATATGTATCGGCAATGACGGTCTTTGTATTTACGATATCACCCGTTCTTACTTTGGGCGTGCCGATGAAAGTATATTCGATTGTGTCAGTGGCGGACGGCTCTTTGTACGCGACTTTGGCGAGCACGGTGCTCGAGACCGCGGTATCATTTATATAGAAATAAAGATTGTCCTGTATATAGTCTTTCCATTTTGCGCGCTCTCTTGCCACAACTTCGGTGTTGCTGTCGCTCTTTACAATGGCGTTTTCATAGACTTCGGCGACGGCGTTGTCGTAAGTGATCTGTATCTTCATGTCGTCGCTGGAAAGTCTGTCGCCGTAGTTCTGGAATACCGAGACCTGCGCCGGTGGACGCAGAATCTCCAGTCCGGTAGCGGTTTTTTGTACAAATTCTACCTCAAAAAAGAGGTTTTTCGCGCCGAAATAGTTTATTTTTATCTGCTTTCTGCCCACGGTGTTGGAGTAGCCGTCCAGCATGTCGGACGTTACCTTGGTCTTTACTACCGTGCCGCCCTCGTAGTGGATGCTCAGCTCCGCGCCCGATGGGTTAACCTTTTCGCCCTCGATATAAAGGGTCTTGTCGGGGAGTTTGGTAAGTTCGACCTTCTGGAAGACGAGGCTCTCGACGCTGATTACAAACGACGTCTTTACTCCGCCGTAAACGACGGTGACGGTCTTTTCTTGCTCAGGTTCGGACATGTTGAGATTTTTTAGGTCGATCATGTCCTTGGTAAGGTCGATGATCTTCTTATCGCCGTTGTCGAAAATAACAAGAAGTTTGGCGTCGGTAAGGTCAAGCTCGTCGCCCGCGACGTATCCGTCTACTTTGGAAAGGGAATAAACCGAAATGGAAGCCACTTTGGGCTGAGCGTACTCGATCGGCACGCTGCAAGAAGCCAGAATAAACACTATGCCGATAGCAATGAGCATCAGCAAAAACCGTTTATTGTGACTGGCGCTTTTTTTCATCAGAGGAAGCTCCCATTATAATAGTCTAATTGTATTATACTATTATCAAAGGCAAAAATCAATAGGAGAAACTTAACTAAATGCGCCAATCTATCGGCTTCTCGCCAAGCGACGCAAGTATGTCGTTTGCTTTGGAAAAATGTTTGCACCCGAAAAAGCCGTAATGCGCGCCCAATGGGGACGGGTGGGACGCGCGCAGAATATAATGGCGGGGATTTGTAATGAGGGCCGCCTTCTTCTTTGCGGGGTCTCCCCACAGCATAAACACTATGGGTTTTTCGCGTTCGTTCAGTTTTCGCAAAACGGTGTCGGTAAACTGTTCCCAGCCGTAGCCTTTGTGGCTCAAGGGCTTGCCCGCGCGCACCGTAAGTATTGTGTTCAGCAAAAGGACGCCTTGCTTTGCCCAAGGCATCAGGTACCCTGTCTTTGGAATTGGGATACCCAAATCGGAGTTTATCTCGCGGAAGATGTTTTTCAGCGAGGGCGGCGGCATAACCCCCGGTTTCACCGAAAAGCACATGCCGTGAGCCTGATTGGGTCCGACATACGGGTCCTGTCCGATGATGACTGCTTTGACGTCGTTGAAGGATGTCGCCTTGAACGCGTTGAAGATGTCGTTCATGTCGGGGTAGATGACTTCGTTGGCGTACTCGTGCTTGAGAAAGCCGCGGAGTATCCTGTAATACTCTTTGTCAAACTCCCCTCTTAACACCTCATCCCAATCGTTGCCGAAATTTACCAATTCCAATATACCTTCCGCAATTTCTTTCTTATGTAATTATACAGGATTTCGCCGCCGAAAACAAGTCGTTTTGTCAGATGTCGCCGCATCCGCAGCCTATGCCGCCCACGCCGTTGTTATTGTTGTCGTTGCCGCACAGGCAAAGCAGGCACAGGCACATAGCCAGCGCGTTTTTGTCGCAGCAGCCGCCTGTGTTGTTGTTGCCGTTGCAACCGTTTCCGCTCAAGAGTAACAGAAGTAATATGGGAAGAGAATTGTTGCCGAACATAAGATATCTCCTGAATTTCATTGATATACTACAATATGCAACATGTTTCGCAATCGTTACCCGGTGTATACTGAAATTACGGAGGTGCAAAATGCGTATTGAGGAGATCGTTGCCGAATATCTTCCCTGCGAAAACGAACTCGACAGCTTGTCGGGGTACTTCGGAATATTCAGCGACAACACCCGGCTTAAGATAATAAGCCTCTTGTCTGTCTGCGAGGTGTGCGTGACCGATATAAGCAAGCTGCTGCGGCTCAATCAGACCACGGTAAGTCACCAGCTCGCCGTGCTCAAAAAAGCGGGGATAGTCGATTGCCGACGGAACGGCAAGACCATTTTTTATTATATCGCCGACGAAAACGTGGAAAATATGATGGAAATGGGCGTAAAGCACAGCAAAGATTAGGCAGCAATAATCAGATCATTGAAAACAAAAAGCCGCAAACATATTGTCTGCGGTTTTTATTTATAACGTTTTTAGCCGGAATGTCGATTATTTTATTATTTTCGCAATCAGTTTTTTGAGGTATTTGTAGGCGTAAACCATCACGATATCGTAGACTATGAACGCCACGGTAAAGACTATGTTAAAAAGGATATACACTATTACGGGGCGAAGGTTTCCGAGTTTCGGAATGAGCGCAAAATTGACCGTGATAAGTCCCGTAAGCTTGTAGAGAATATAAAACGCAAGTATGGAGTATGCCGTCTTGATGCAATACCCTACTGTCTTATTCCACCCTTTGTTGTGCCAGATCACGGTGAAGACTATGTAGAAGCTTGACGCGACGACAAAGCTGACTATACCTATATTGACGATAAAAAAGCCGATAACTGACGCGGCGACGCAGGTCAGAAGCCCTTCCCTGTAGTAATTTTTGCACAAAGGGAGCATAACGCCCGAAGCGGCGATTACGGTAAATGAAAGACTCAAATTGGGGACAAAACGGGCAAGCGTCACAAATATAACCGAAAGCGCCGTGCCCAGTCCCGCCAGCGCAAGCCGCGTGCCCGTGCTCTTTTTCATCTTAACAGCAGCTTATGAGGTCTCCGCCCATGCATTCGCAGCAGCAGTCGGCGCAGATCAGGCTTGAGCAGCAGTCGCACGCCGAAACGCCGCGCGGCTGGTAGTTTCCCGATTCTCTCGCATAAGACCTTCCCGTCTCCTGATTGGAGTTATTGTTGATATTCTCTTTACGGTAGAAAGAGGAGTGCCTGCCCTCGTTCATCTTGTTCATGAGTTTGGCCTTGGCATCCTCGTATTTCTCATTGCCGGGCTCAAGATTGCAGGCAAACTCCAGCTGCCGTAACGCGTCCGAAAGCCAGTTTTTCTTGTAGAAAATGACGGACTGGAGATAATGCCATTGCGCCGTGCGCTCCTGACAGTTGTCAAGAATGTTCTGCGCCTCGTCCATATTCCCTGACTTAATGGCGTTTTCGGCGTCGGCAAGATTGGAGCCTGTGTACTTTATGTTGTACCTTTCGCGCACGATTTCGCTTGCCTCGCGGTAGGCGTTTTCTATCTCCTCGAGTCTGGCGCACGCGTCCGCTCCTACCTGTCCTTCTTCAAAGCGCAAGTCGGCGTATTCGTTGCGGAGCGATCTGTACGCGTCGTACAATTCGTCCTGCGTGCAGTTTTCGCCCACTCCAAGTATTATAAACGGATTTTTCGGCATTTTTCACCCCTTTTATTGATTACAAATTCCGTGCGGCTGTCCAGCCCTTTGTAGATAATGTTGCTGAGCGCGCCTTCGCTTATCTTTATGTCCATAAGTTCGTAGGCACTTATTATTTTGTCTATGGCCTCGTTTGTTATGCGGCGCGCACGCGTCTCTATCTCATTGTAAACGGTTTCCGATAGTTCTGTCACGTTTTTTAACAGCGGATTGTAATTTTTCTCTCCGAAGTCCTGTTTTAAGTCGTCGAAGGCGTCAATTACATAGACCCACTTTCCGAGATAAAAGCTGAATTCGCGCAAGTTTTTGTCGCTCTTGTCGGTCAAACTGTCCGCAACCGACATCATAAGCGTTCCGAAACACTCTGCCAAGGCGTTTTCGTCGGCGCCCTGTTTTTCCAGTTCGCGGAGTTTTTCGTATCTTTCCTCCACGCTTCGGGCAAGGTCGGGCATACGCTTTTTTGCCTTATTGAAGTAGGGCTTAAGGAGCGATTTAACCGTGCGGTGCTTCCCCTCGTCTATCACGTCGTCACAAACTTTATAATATCCAAGAATTGTGTTTATATCCGCAATTCTTTCGAGAATGGAGTTGCTTTTGACGTAATTTATTCCTTTCCCCAAAGGGTGTACAAGGCATTTGCCTTTGACAAACTCCGGCTCTGTGTTCTCATAGTTGTGCGCAAGGAGCGCAAGGAGCACGATGTCATAGTTTAAGGTAAGGCGCATTGCCTGTCCAGTATGCTTTCCTATCGCCTTGCACAGTCCGCAATAGTAGCCGCGGTAGGTCTGGTAGTCTTTTATAAGAATATTGGGCTTGTCTATGACAACGTATCCGAACATCAGGCTTCCACCAGCCCCACTTTTCTATATACCTTGGCGAGGGTCTTGCAGGCTATCGACGAGGCTTTCTGCGCGCCGCTCTTCGCGACCTGCATAAGGTACGCCTTGTCGGCGATAAGGCGGTTGTATTCTGCCTGAATGGGACGTAAAAATTCCACTACCGCGTCGCCCACCGCGTTCTTGAACTCGGCGTAGCCTTTCCCCTCAAACTCTTTCTCTATAGCGGGTATTTCTTTATCGGTCACCGCCGAGAGAATGGTAAGAAG
>ERZ795047.1470-NODE-1470-length-24997-cov-5.645618_pt1 | contig 24997 bp, 17 predicted proteins | sample MGYA00375131_ERZ795047 | MGnify/ENA primary metagenome ERZ795047 (study PRJEB30176, sample SAMN05720228) | activated sludge metagenome | isolation source: Anaerobic digester | place: Japan | collected 2015-05-20 ...
CACAGAACCGTCGCCCCAGCCAGGAGCGATCGCCATTGCCGCTCGCGCAGCGCTCGGTAGCCTGCTACAGCCGCCCACGCACCGAGCACGATCAGCACCGGCACAATCGGCAACCGGAACCGGGCCGCGCTGAAAAATGGCACGACGGCCGCCATGTATACCAGTATCGAGCCCCACAGCGGAAACAGCTCCAAGCGCCGCCGCCAGCATAGCGTCATTCCCAGCAGCCCCAGCGGTCCGATCACGCCGAACCCGAGCGGCAGGAACCTGACCAGCGGCGCAAAACGCTCGGTCCAGAAGTATAAGTTCTTGTTGTTCGCAATCTCCCATGAGCTCCAGAACAGCCGCGCTTTAAGCAACGTGAGAGCCAGCGCCTGTCGCGGATTGGCTTTTATGAATTCCCACCCCTGCCCGTAAAAGTAGTCCGAAACCTGCGATGGCTTCAGCGGCCGCCCTTCCGCCCGTTCCGCAAACGCGATCGCCTCGTCGTAGGCGCCGTGCGGGTCAAGCACCATGCCCGGCGCAACGGCGGTCCGTCCATCGGTGAGCGGATTATTACCGATGTAGAAGTTCAAGCCGCCCTGCCAGGCGATTAGCACCAGATCGCGCCCCGCCACGTAGTTGCGGACGGTCACCGGCAGTACGATCGCCAAACACCCCGCCGTCACACAAGCGGCAAATTTCAACGCGCTGCGGCGCTGGTGCCGAAAGCGTATCGCCAGCCACACCACAATCGCCGGCCCCATTAGCAGCACGTCCGGGCGCGTGATCCCCGCCAGCCCCAGCATCAGCCCAGCAGCCCCAAACGTCTTCCAACTTGGCCGCCGCCCCGCTCGCAGCAGCAGCCATATCAGCAGCAGCCCCAGAAAAACGCTGAGCGACGCCGCCAGCAGTTCGCCGTCAAAGAAGATCAGCGTCCAGTAGGTCGCGGCGATCAGCCCCGCCAACGTCGCTACAACTCGCCCGAACGCCTCCCGTCCAATCAAGAAAACCAGCCCGCACGAGGCCGCCCCCAGCACCGCCTGCACGATCCGCGGCCACACGTAGCCCGGCCCGAACACCTTGTAGATAGCCGCCAGAAAGGCGGGATAAAGCGGTGCCCGAAAATAAGGCCCGCTGACGAAACTGTTGCCGGCCGCTATGGCCCGCGCCCAACCATCCAGGTACGCCTCATCAACGATCGGGTATGAAAAGGTTGGGGCGTGCTGCCACTGGAAAACATAGGTCAGCCGCGTCAGCAGCGCCAAGCCGATCAAGCCGCCGAGCAGTGGCCCGTCGATTCGCCAACTGGCGTGCTTTGAAACGCCGTCCGTCGCGAGTGCCGGAGGCTCCCGCTTGGGCTGAACGCGCGTGCTCCGCCCCTCCCGCCTGGTCTTAATGGCGCGAATTCGTCTCTCCTCAACTCACCTGGCGCCGGTCAGTTTAGCCGCCCTACGTGGGGGAAACACCTGCCGCGCGGCGGAAATCCTGAATGCGGCAAGCAGGGCGGCGGCACCTGGCGGACGCACCCCCTCGTCGATGCAGGCGGCGGAATTGGCGCGAACCGCTCGAAGTGGCGCGAGCAGGAGCAGCCATCCACCGGGAGGTTGCGCAAAGAAAAGCGCCGCGCGAGGGTTAGCATCGCGCGGCGCTTCAACTTTCAGTTTAGCCGGTTCTTATCTTTCGCCCGGCGGCCTGTTCACGGTGTAGGAATCGAAGGGCCAGCCCTTCTTCGAGGCGAGGTACTGCATTTGAGACGCATCAAACAAGCATCTCTTCAGGTCGTTAATGTCGTACGTCTTGATGAGAGCCGCCGGCGCCGGGTATGTATCGGTTTGCCAGGTACGGCCGCGGCGTAGGAAGCTCCAGGGATTCTGCTGGTCTTGCGGGTCTTTGCTGAAGTTCATCTTGTTGAGCGTGTCGACGTCGAATTCATCGAGCGTTTCAACCTTTGTTTGACGCGCCGACCCGTCGCAGAAGACGACGTTGTCAGACATGATCTTCTTGTGCCAGCCAATCAGCATCTTTTCGTCGATCGGCGGCGCGTTTGGATCCTGCCGGCTCCACCAGTAGAAGAGTGGATCGCAGTACATTGGTACACGAGAGGTATTCTCGACGGTGGAGGCGGCGTGTCCTTCGACGCCGACGTTCAGGGAGCCCCGGAGCGACGGGAAGCTCGCCCCTTCGCCGCCGGCAGCGCCTTGGGCGCCCCAGACCACACCGGCCGTATTCACGCGATAGCTGTTGCCCAAATAGTCGTAGCAGGGAATATCAGCGGAATCAGGCGGGGCGTCGAATTGGTGCTCGCCTTCATCGCCGGTACTCGACGCGTCCTGACGCGAATAGGCGTAGCCGACATCGGCCGGGTCCTGGTACATCGGCACTTTGAACCGGTCGTTGGCTGTCATTTCGCCGTAGATGTAACGGTTGAGCGGGCGGTGCATCGCACCCCAGAGGTTCTTGGAGGGATCGCCCATTTGGCCGCCAAACGAACCGTCGCCGCCAGTCCGCTGGCTGTAGTCCGTCATGGCAACGATGCTTTGGCCATTATGCAACATGGGGCGCGTCGGAGTTCGGCCGCCGAAGGAGAAGTTCGCGGCAGCGCGCCACCCCCAGCTTGAATTGCTGAAGCCTTTGCCGTGCAGGTCTGTGACAACGCCGACCGAGAGCGGGATAATCTGCTCGCGCCAGTCATCGACGCTGTACGCCAAAGACCCTTTCGCTATTTGCGACATGTTGCCGCTGCAAACCACTCGTTTTGCTTGCTCGCGTGCGGCCTGCAAACTGGGTAAGAGGATAGAAATGAGCAGCGCGATGATCGCCACGACCACCAGCAGCTCAATCAACGTGAACGCTTTCGTGCGTAACCTGGCCATCTCTTTCTCCTTTGAAGACAAGGAGTTGCGCACGGTCCGTTCCGGCGCAGCTCGCCCGAGAAACCTGCCACACCGCACTGCGCGCCGCGTGCGCACGGCCGGGGGCAGGCGTCTCGTCACACTTCCTTCATCCATAAGGAGCGTAAAGCGGGCCTTGTAGTAACGCAAGAGGCGAATTTTTGTTGCGTTACTCCTCTGAAGAAGACCGCAGAGGTCCTATAACACCAAGACAACCCCCTTGTAGAGAGCATTGGTGGTTGATACGCTGATGTTGACGCACCACACGCATGGAGTTGAGAGCCACCCGTGCCCGCTTCCGAAGCCGAACTAGTCAAACAAGCTGTTATGGGCAATACGCGTGCGTTAACAGCACTTTTGGAGCGGGTTGGCCCTGAGGTACGCCGCAGAATCGCGCCCGCCATTCCCTCTCGCTGGCGGCCTATGGTCTCTTTAGAAGACTTGATGCAAGAAACCTACATCGACGCGTTTCTGGACGTCCACAGGTTTCACATGAGGGGCGATAACTCATTTCTGTCTTGGTTAATGACGATTGCCAGGCGGAATCTGGTTGACGCCTTAAGAATGCTCGAGGCCGATAAGCGCGGGCAGGGCGCTCGGCAGGTGGCCCCAAACGCCGAGGACCTCACTGCTTTAGAGGAGCGCCTGGCTTGGACGCGCACCACACCCAGCCGGCATGTCGCCCGGAGCGAGAATCGCCGGCTTCTGGAGCGCGCCCTGGAGCAACTGCCCGAAATTTATCGCACGGTCATCTCCCTGTACGATCTCCAGGGAAAATCCGTCAAAGAAGTCGCGGCGGTGCTCCAACGCAGTCCGGGCGCAGTCTTCATGTTGCGGAGCCGTGCTCATCGGCTGCTTTCCGCGAACCTCGGCACCGCATCGCTCTACCTCAGTGATACAGTGTGATCTGCAGTGGGTGCTAAGAGACGATCCCTGATGGCCGGCGCCGGTCACCGAAAGGGCACCGAGCACGAGCGTGAAATCATACGCACGGCTCAAATCAGGGCCCAGGAGCTGAAGCGAGCCTGGTTAGCGAGCGCGCCGGCTGTCGATTGCATTCCCGGCTACACGATTACGCGTGAGATTGGCCGCGGCGGAATGGCCGTCATCTATGAGGCTCAACAGAAGGAGCCGCCGCGAGCCGTCGCCCTGAAGGTCATGCGGGGCGGGGCAACGGTCAGTAAGCACCGGCTACGGCTTTTCCGCCAGGAGATGGAAACGCTGGCGCGGCTGAGTTGTCCGAACATTGCGGCAATCTACGGGGCGGGCACTACAAATGACGGGCGCCACTACTTCGCGATGGAGCTGGTTCGCGGCTCACCGGTGACGGAGTATGTGCACCTTCAGAACCTCTCATTGCGGCAAATCCTGGAGCTCTTCCAGCAAATCTGCCAGGCAGTGCACTACGCCCACCAGCGCGGCGTTATTCATCGCGACCTGAAGCCCTCGAACATTATGGTGGACGGGGACGGAAACCCGAAGGTGCTGGACTTCGGTCTGGCGCGCATGGTCGAGACGGACGATGCCGTGCGGGCCATGATGAGCGAATCCGGAAAGATCATGGGCACGTTGCCCTATATGAGTCCTGAGCAAGCTGAAGGCGATCAGGACGGCCTGGATATTAGAACCGACGTCTATTCGCTGGGCGTGATCCTGTATGAGTTGTTGACGGACCGCCTGCCGTACGATGTCCCTCCTACAGACCCGCTGCAAGTGCGCCAGGCGATTATCGAGCAACCGCCCTGCCGGCCCAGCCGATATCGGCGAAGTGTGCGGGGCGAGCTTGAGCTGATCGTGCTCAAAGCTCTGGAGAAGGAACCGGCCAAACGCTATCAGAGCGCCCTCGCCTTGGGTGAGGACCTGGGCCGGTTTCTGCGGGGGCAGGCAATTAGCGCGCGCACGCCGACCATTCCCTACCTCGTACGCAAATTCATAGCGCGCCAAAAACTGCCGGTCGCGCTGACTACTGTTCTCCTGGCGACGCTGGCGGGTTTCGCCGGCTGGGAACGCATCCAGGCCAACCAGCGGCGGCTGGACGAGCAGCAGCGCCAGCAAAGCCTGGAACGCTGGCAACAGAAGACCCGCGCTGAAATGCGCGACCTCTTGCGCATCGGCCAATTCTGGGAAGCCGTGGTTATGGAAGTAGCCGGGCGGGACGTGCTCGACGAGGCGGCCGAGCGAATCGACGGCACCTTCGTTGATAGTGCCGCCCCGGCGGCCACGGTGCGCGAGATCCTGGCCCGGCGCTACGCAGCTCTGGGAGAAACCGAGCGTGCGGCGCGCGAGCGGGGATTGGCCGCGGCCGCGCTGCGCAAGTCTGCCCGGCAGCGCATCGAGCACCGCGATTGGGCAGCGGCCGAAGCGCTTTTGCTCCGGGAATATGACATAAGGCGTAAGTTCGATGAAGCCGGCGCACGCGAGACCGCCAGGCTGCTGGCCGACGTCTACGGCGCCTCGGGCAGGCCGCAACGGAAAGAAGAGTGGCTAAACCGGGCAGATGCTCCTCTGAGTACGGACGGCAATCAGTGACTTCGCCCGCGGAGCGTTGCGGCAAACAGCGGGTTTCTCAGCACAAATCTTCGTTCATACTTCCCGGAAACGTGCCGTGAAATGCCGCAGTGATGGCGGCTCCCAGGCGATCTCCAGGCCGCGCAAACGGTCGCGCTGCTGGTAGACTTCGATGATCGCCTCGATCACGTAGTCTATGTGGCTCTGCGTGTAAACGCGGCGCGGAATCGCCAGACGCACCAGCTCCATCGGCGGCGGCGTGCCGTTTTGTCCGAACATCACGCTGCCGATTTCCACGGCTCGGATACCGGCGTGGCGATACAAGGCCACCACCAGCGCCTGCCCGGGGAACTGGGCCGGCGGTATGTGCGGACAGAAACGCTTAGCGTCAATGTAGATGGCGTGCCCGCCGGGCGGCTCAACAATCTGCACTCCGGCTGCCAGCAGCTTTTCACCCAGATATTCGGTGCTGCGAATGCGGTATTGGAGGTAATCCTCGTCCACCACCTCTTCGAAGCCCTGCGCCATGGCCTCCAGGTCGCGCCCTGCCATGCCGCCGTACGTGATGAACCCCTCCGTTAGAATCAGCAACTCATCGGCCCGCCGCGCCAGTTCGTCGTCGCGCAGCAGCAACAGCCCGCCGATGTTCACCAGGCCGTCTTTCTTGGCGGAGATCGTGGCACCGTCAGCCAGGCTGAACATTTCATGCACGATTTCGCGCACGCTGCGATCCTGCTGCCCGAGCTCGCGCTGCTTGATGAACCAGGCGTTCTCAGCAAAACGGCAGGCGTCCAGGAAGAACGGCAGGCCGTAGCGATCACACAGCTTGCGCACGCCGCGGAGGTTCTCAAGACTCACCGGCTGCCCGCCGCCGCTGTTGTTGGTGACCGTAACCATGACGAGCGGGATGCGCTCGCGCAACGCCGTCCCGCTGCGTCCGCCGCCGACCTCCTGGATGAGGTTTTCGAGCTTGCGCAGGTCGATGTTGCCCTTGAACGGCAGGCGCGTCGCGGGCTGCTTGCCTTCGTCAATGACCAGGTCGAGCGCCTGCGCGCCGGCATGCTCGATGTTGGCGCGAGTGGTATCAAAATGGCTGTTGTTCGGCACGATTTTGCCCGGGCCGCCGACCAATTCGAAGAGAATGCGCTCGCTGGCGCGGCCCTGGTGCGTGGGCAGGATGTGCGGAAATCCGGTGATTTCCTGAATCTTGTCCTTGAGCACGTACCAGCTCTTGGCGCCGGCGTACGATTCGTCGCCGCGCATGATCCCGGCCCACTGCAGGCTACTCATGGCGCCCGTGCCGCTGTCAGTCAGCAGGTCGATCAGGACGTCCTCGGCTTTGATGAGGAACAGGTTAAAACCCGCATCGACCAGCATGCGCTCGCGCTGCTCGCGCGTGGTCATACGGATGGGTTCGACGACTTTGATGCGAAACGGTTCGATGATCGTTTTCATTTCTCAATCCACTTTGGCGAAACGCCCATTTTCAACTATGGTTGCCAAGCCTGCAATGCGTCGAAAACCTGGGCATAACTTGTTCCAATCAGCAGCGTAACGCGATCTCCCGGGGGATAGAAGTCGATCCGGCCCGGGGTTTGATCCAAGAATAGCAACGAGCAAGAGCTCAAAATCAGCATCGCCCAGATGGCGAGCACGGCGGTACGGGCGGCCCGGGCACGCCGCGGGGCGCCTACACGCGGGGGGAGCAGCGCCGATGAAAGCAGCAGCAGCGCGAGCAGGCCAAACGCGATGATCGGCGTTCGCGGCAGGCCGGGCGTGCTCGGCGCGAGTCGCCGGACATCGTCCGCGAGGCTCGCATCGCCCAGGGTCATCCAGGCTAGCCAGCCCAGGCCGAATGCCGCCACGATGCCCAGCACCAGCAATTGGTTCGGTCGCTTGGGTGCCGTCAGAAATGCCCGGCGGGCAAGAACCAACGCGACTACATTGACCAACGCCGCGGCGCACAGCGCTCCCAGCATCCACATCCGGAGTTGCAGACAGCTCGCAAACCGGCCACTTGAATCCGGCCGTAGATCGGGAACGTCGCCGCTGCCGAGCGGGTACGGCAAAGGCGGGTGTTCCGCGGCCGCAGTTCGGTAGGCAGCACGCCACTGTCGCAACTGTGCCGCGATTTGGGCGGCCGGCGCGGGGAGCGGCGCGAAGCTCTGCTTTCCAGGGTCCTGCGCTTCCTCGCCGGCGTCGCTGATGGCCTGCGCCAGCAAATCCGCGGCCAGGAGGCGCATGCCGGGCGGGCCGTCGTCGAGCACCCACTGCTGGAGCAGCCTTAGCAGCACGCGGCGGCACACAACATCCGAGCCGTCTTCGGCGGCTGACCGCGTTCGAGCCAAGGTGTCCAGCCGCGGCGCAAGGTATTGGAGCAGCGGTCCGTGCGGCTGGCCGATGGTGTACTCGGCCTGGGCTCGCGCCGCCCCGGGGCGCAAACCCAGCGACTCGTACATCTCGGTTCGGCTGTCTTCGAGTGGCGCCAGGTAATGGCGAAACTGGGCCCGCTCCAGCCCGATCAGCACGGGCGCGAGTCGCGGCCACCACTGCTCGACCGGCGCAGCGGCCCTCTCCATCTCCAGCATCAGGAAGGCGGCCAGTTGCACACGACCGATTTGCGTGTCCGTCAGTTCCGCGAGCATGCGCTGGAGCGTTTCGCGTCTGGCGGGGTAAACGTCCGGGTCGAGCAAGGCGCTTGTGAAGAGATGGCTCACGTTGGCCGCGATCAGCCCCTGCCGCGCGGCGCGCGACATGCGGGCGTCGGCCGCGCGCTGGGCGCGTTCGTAATCCAGCCACGTAAGTCGCGCCAGGCGCACGCCGGATAGCCCGTTCCAGAACTGCCAGGCGCGCCAGCCGGCGATGAGGCTCAACACGATCGCCAGGGCAAGCACCACCACACGGCCTCTGTAGACGCGCGTCTTCTGCGGAGCGGAACCGGCCGATTTCGCGGGCGCTGTTCGTCCCATGTGAGCAAGCTAAGCCGCCGCGCGCCTGGCGGCAACAAACGATGCGTTTGGCTCGGGTGTGGACGGTACGCCTCCGGGGTTCGCCGTCTGATAATTTCACGTCCCAGGCGACCCTAGTCGCGACGCTATCCGGGTGAAGACGGCGAATATTCTGCCCCGTATTCAGTACTCACTTCCGTAGTCGCGCCGCTAATTCTAGGACCAAAGAAAAACATTGAGCCCCGACGCCCAAGCCGTTAAGCTAATCGAACAAGCGGATGATAAGAACCTGAGGTTGGGCGCCGCGCACCCCGCGCCGCGGCCATGCGGGCCCCCGCATGAATTTACCCGAGGTACCGCTCATGGAGATGGGAAATGTGCCCAAGCGCGCGTTTAGCCTAAGGTTACGCGCGCTAGTCGCGATCTGCGCTTTAATCGCGCTCGGCGCTCCGCCGGGCGCCCTGGCCGCCGACCGGGTTGTACTCTGCGAAGAGTTCACCAATTACAACTGACTGGAGTGCGCCAGCGCGGGTCCCGCGCTTAGCCAGTTGCTGGATGTCTTCCCGGACTCCTTGTCCTTCGTCCAGTATCACTACGGCGACGAGTCGGCGTTGCCCTGGAGTGATGCGCGCTGGACGTTCTATGACTTCCACTATACGCCCTCCACGGTCTTCGACGGCGCCGATGTGATGATCGGGTCGCTGCTGGATATCGAACTCCAGTACAATCTATACCGCGTCAACCATTTGCAGCCCGATCGGGCCGCCCCGACAGACGTCACGCTCACCATCCGCGGCGAGCCGGTGAGCGGCCAGACCTACCAGGCCATCGTCGACGTCGGCATCGAGCCGGACGGCGTCCCCAGGACGCTCCGCATCTACATAGTACAGGTGTTGGACCACTGGCCGTTCACCAAACCCTACTATCGCAACGGCTTCAAGCAGGCCGCCCCGACCGTGGACGTCTCGCTCAATCCTGGTGAGACTCAAACGCTACAGGCGACCTTCACCTTTGACGCCGAGAGCTGGGCCAACCGGGAAGACATCAAACTGATCGCCTGGGCCCAACTCCCGCTGGACACCGCTCCCGCGGTGGTCTGGCAATCCGCCACCCGCCAGTGGCCGCTGGTCTCGTACCCGGGCGATTGGGATGGCGACGGCGTCGCTGATACCGCCGACAACTGCCCGAGGCGTTACAACCCCGACCAGACTGACAGCGACGGCGATGGCGTGGGCGACATCTGCGACAAGTGCCTGAACCAGCCTGATCCCGCACAGGACGATCCTGACGAGGACGGAATCGGCAGCGCCTGCGATAACTGCCCGGTTCTGCATTCTCTCAATCAATACGACACCGATGGCGACGGCGTGGGCGATCCGTGCGATTCCTGCCCGGAAGTGCCCGCGCCGGCCGGTGTTGATCAGTTTGGGCGTTTGCGCGGCAGCATGGATATTGATTGCGACGTGGACGCTGACGATTTGGCTCTTTTCGGCCCGTGCATCGGCGGCCCAGGCGTGACGATCGCCCCGGACGGCTGCACTCCCGAAGACTTCGCCAGAGCCGACCTGGATGGCGACGGCGACGTCGACCTCAGCGATCAGGCCATCTTCGCCCGCAACTTCTCCGGCTCCCTGCCGAGCCCGGATATGTTCGCCGGCTATCAGAGCTGCATCGGCTGCCACGCCGAGCAGGCCGACCTGTGGATACACACCATCCATCGGACTGCATATGCGACGGTCGCGGACTCGCCGGACATCCTGATCTGCCTGCCCTGCCACACCGTCGGTTACGGCAAGCGCAGCGGCTTCGTGGATATGGAGACTACACCACATCTGGCTGGCGTGCAGTGCGAAAGCTGCCACGGGCCGGGCAGCAATCACAACCTCGACCCGATCGCCTATCCGCTGACGGTCAGCTACGGCACGGCGCTGTGCGGCGAATGCCACCAGTCCTGCCACGGCGTATGCGGCGACAATAGCCACCCGCAACTGGAGCAATGGTCGCGGTCCAAGCACGCCCGGGCGCTACCCGACATGAAAGCGGATGAGCAGGCCTGGGATGATTGCCTGCGCTGCCACTCGACCGATTACCGCCTCAAGCCCGACGGCGAGAAGCCCGGTCTGTACGAGGCCCAGTACTCCATCGAGTGTATCGCTTGCCACAATCCGCACGGCAGCCCGAACAAGGGCCAGCTTCGTCTGCCACCGAGCCTGATTTGCATTGATTGCCATCACATGGAGGGTGAGAGCGGATACTGGGATCTACCGGCTCAGCCGCAGGCTCAGATACTGCACGGCCAACTCGGCTTCTATCTGGACGAAACGCCGATGGAAGGACCGTACAGCATGCACTGGTGGGGCATCGCGGACGAGTGCGTGGTGTGCCACATGCACACTGAGCCGCGCACGCCGGAACACGAGGCCGACAGCGGCCACCTCTTCACCTCGAACGTGCGGGCCTGCATGCCGTGTCATTCCGAGGAGGTTGCGCGGCAGCTAGTGGACGAGCTGCACTACGAGGTGAGCACCCGCTCCAGCCTGATCGCCCGGCATTTCGACCCCTTCGACCCGCTGTACGTCGATCCGACTTGGCTGCCGCCCGACGAGGTGATCGCCTGGATCATAAGTTACTACAACAACCAGTTGGTCATTGCGGACCGCTCGTTCGGGTCGCATAACCCGGCTTACATCCGCGCCCTGCTGGCCGAGGCCGAGGCTTACCTCGGCATCGAACCCTGGCCCGCGCTAAGGGCTGCCGGCCGCGATGACCTGCTCTGGTCGTTTGGCGTGCACGTGCCCCAACCGAAGAAGGCGGAGGTGCCTTGATGACAATTACTCGCCGCGATTTCCTGAAGCTCGCCGCCGCCGCCACCGCGGCCGGGCATCTCTCAACCGTCGCTTTCGCCAAGCTTCAGAAGGTCCTACGCGCCCCAGGCGGCCCGCGGGTCGTCTGGCTGCAAGGGGCCGGCTGCGACGGCTGCGCGGTTTCGTTCCTCAATAGCATCCACTTCGCCGGCGTCGACGATCTGCTCCTGAATACGCTGGACGTGCGCTTTCAGAACAATCTGATGGCCGCTACCGGTGAGCTGGCCGTCTCCGCCGCGACCGGCGTTCTCCCTGAGCCCGGCTACATTTTGATTGTCGAAGGCTCGATCCCCACGGCCGCCGGCGGGCGCTATTCCTACCTCTGGCCGGAAATGACCATGCTGGACGGCGTTATCAGCTTCGCTGCCAACGCCGCATACATCATCGCCATCGGCGCCTGTGCCTGCTATGGTGGCGTCACCAAAGGAGCTCCCAACCCCACCGGCGCCCAAGGCGTCGGCGATGTCATCGGCGCCGATTCACGGCTGATAAACCTGCCCGGTTGCCCGATGCACCCGGATTGGCTGGTGTCGACCGTGACGCGTCTGCTCACGACCGGCCGCGTGCCGCCGCTCGATGCGCACCGCCGCCCGCTCGAGTTTTTCGGGCGACTTTTGCACAGCGACTGCCCCCGTCGCCACAAGCACTGCGGCGAAATCCAATTGGCCTCGCAACTGGGCGAGCCCGGCTGCCTGGAATTTCTCGGCTGCAAGGGCAAACACACCAACGCCGAGTGCCCCATGCGAAAGTGGAACAGCAGCGGTCCGGGCGAGTCCGGCGTCAACTGGTGCATCGGCGCAGGCAGTCCGTGCATCGGCTGTGTCAATCCCAACTTTCCGGATGGCATGTCGCCGTTCTATCAATATCTGCCGCCGCCGCGCGGCTTGATCGAACGGGGCGATGAGGAGCCTGCCGAGACTCCGGCCCCAGCCCACACCGGCCAAGCCCCTGCGAGTGATGCCAAGAAAACCCGCTCAGCCGGAGGGACCCGCTGATGCCAACTACATTTACTATTGATCCGGTCACCCGCATCGAAGGCCACCTGGAAGTACAGATAACGGTCGACCTGGTCGGCGGCGAGCAGAAAGTCGTCGACGCCCGCAGCGCCGGCACGATGTTTCGCGGCTTCGAAATGATTCTGCCCGGGCGCGACCCGCGCGATGCTGCCCTTTATACCCAGCGCATCTGCGGCGTCTGCCCCGTGCCGCATGCTCTGGCTGCCTGTCTGGCGCTCGACCAGGCCTTCGGCGTAACGCCCCCGGATAACGGCCGGATAATGCGCAACCTCGTGCTCGGGGCGAACTTCATCGATTCGCACCTGCTGCACTTTTACCATTTGTCCGCGCTGGACTTCATCGACACCACTGGCGTGCTCGACATGCCGCCTTGGACGCCGCGCTACGTCACCGCTGACATGCTCACGGGGCCGGCCGCCGCCGCGTTGGTCGCCCACTATCGCACCGCTCTGGCAATTCGCCGCAAAGCGCATCAAATGGGCGCGATCTTCGGCGGAAAACTGCCGTGCGTCAGCTCGTTTGTGGTCGGCGGCTGCACTGACCAGGTGACCGCCAAGAAAATCCAGGACTTCCGCGCCCTGCTCGCCGAAATTAGGGCCTTCATCGATGACGTCTACCTCCCGGACGCTGCCGCGCTGGCCGCCGCCTTCCCAAGCTACTACTCGCTCGGTGCCGGCCCCGGCAATTTGCTGGCCTTCGGCGTCTTCGATCTGGACGCCAGCGGCGCCACCAAACTGCTCGGACCCGGCCGTTACACCAAAGGCGTGCCCGGCACGTTCAACGCTGCCCAGATAACCGAAGACATCACCTACGGTCGCTACAACGGCGCCGACGACTTGAACCCCGCCGTCGGCGTCACGCAGCCGAACCCCGACAAGCCTGGCGCCTACACCTGGCTCAAGGCCCCGCGCTATTCTAACCAGCCATACGAACTGGGACCGCTGGCCCGCATGTGGGTCAACGGCCGGTATACCAACGGCATCTCGGCCATGGACCGCATCATGGCCCGCGCGGCCGAAACCAAGTTTGTCGCCGATGCGATGGACGGCTGGCTCGATCAGCTCGAACCTGGACAACCGGCGTATACGCCGAGCGAGATTGCCGCCAGCGCTACCTCGGCCGGCCTGACGGAGGCCCCGCGCGGCGGACTAGGCCACTGGATGGACGTGACGAACCACGTGATCTCGCGTTACCAGGTCGTCACACCGACGAGCTGGAACGCCGCGCCCAAAGATCACCAGAACCAGCGCGGACCAATGGAGGAGGCGCTGCTCGGCGTGCCGGTGCCGGAAATCACCAAGCCGGTCGAAGTGCTGCGCATCATCCACTCGTTCGACCCGTGCCTGGCCTGCGCGGTTCATCTGCTCCGGCCGGGCGAAAAGGCCGGAACGGTCGTGCGTGTGGCGACTTGGTCGTAAGCCGGAGTGAAGTGTTGACTGCGACGCCGCAACGTATGACTGACAACGCGGAGCAGGGCCGGGCGCCGGTACTGGTGCTCGGCATCGGCAACATCCTGCTGCGTGACGAAGGCATCGGGCCGCGCGTCGCGCAGCTATTGCAAGCCGCGGCTTTGCCGGCCGGCGTAGAGGTCTGCGACGGCGGCACGGCCGGTTTCAATCTGATCGACGTGCTCGCGGGCCGCCGCAAGGTCATCGTGATTGACGCGCTCGATGCCGGTCACGCGCCGGGCAGCATTGTCCGGCTGACTCCGCAGGACCTGACGCGGCAGGATCGGCCGAACCTGTCGCTGCACGATCTGGGCTTGCTGGAAGCCTTGGACATGGCCCAACAACTGGGTGAGGCGCCGCAGGAAGTGGTCATCTTCGGCATTCAACCGCAGGACTTGAGCTGCGGTCTGGACCTGTCGCCCACGATTCGCGCGTGTGTGCCCGAGCTTGTAAATCTGGTCTTGGCGGAATTGAAGGGTGAAAACGGCCGGCAGGACGGAGGCCAGGCGCCGCCACAATCTGTAGTGTTCTCCGAAGTGCAGGAAGAAGTAAAATCCGGGGAAGAAGCACAGGAAAGAGCAGGCGTAGCATGAAGTACAGTCTCCTCCTGCCGGCCGCAGTCCTTCTCGTTCTTACCCAGCCCGCTTGGGCCGAGCCTGCCTGGGGCTCCAATTGCCTGGCGTGCCATGGCGTATTGCAGCCAGGCCTCATCGCAATCATGGGCGAAGATGGAACCGCCGACCCCGACGAAAGCGTCACCGGCGCGCCGGATCGCGGCCTGTTGCCCGTATTCCAGGTCTACCCCGGCAATAGCAAGTCTTTGCAGGCCGCACTGGTCGGCCTGAACGAAGGGGACCGGTACTCCGTCGAACTCAAGCGACTGCGTTTCTCGGGCGTGGAGACCGGCTCGACGCTGCTCTTCAGCCCGGACTGCGATTGGCCCGAGTGGGGTGATTCGCCTTACTACACTCAGCCGGAAGTGGGATATTGCTGGGGCGAGGGGCCGACGACCTTCACGTACACCATCGGCACTGACGGCGAAGGCGCGTTTGACTACTTCGACCTGGTGTTTGCAGTCGCCGGCAAGTTTGCGGACACCGGCGAATTGTTCTATGCCGAGGAGCATTTCTACCTGCAATTGACCTGGCTGCGGGGCGACATCAACTGCGACGGCTCAGTGAACGTTTTCGACATTGATCCGTTCGTGCAGGCCCTGACCGACCCCGCCGGCTTCCTCGGTGCGCTGCCGGGTTGCACTATCGAGAACGCCGACATTAATCGCGACGGTTCAGTAGACGTCTTCGATATCGACCCGTTCGTGCTGCTGCTGACCGGTGGTTGATCCTCGAATAACACTCAGACTGCCGTCGCCACGCGGCCCCTACAGTTGGAATAGTCCTGCGGCTGACCGCGTTGACCAGCGCGGCGTCCCTTGGCACTGATGCTTGGCACTGCCATGCGGCCAACTCGGCTTGACTCCGCGCGGGCGTCGCACGATAACGTAAGTGGATGCTTACATAAAGCCCGGACCGCGGCATGTGCGGGCCCAAGCTGCCTCCTGCCCTGCTGTCCACCAAGTCGGAGAACCGGCTTATGGAAGAAAACGCGGCAGTCACGGTTCAACCTTCACCCGTGGGCGCGGCACCCGATCGTCTGTCGGCGTATCTGCGGCTCAAACGCGTTTTTCTGCGCACCCTGGTGATCTCACTGACGGTTTGCGCACTGGTTGCGGTCGGCGCGCTGCTGCTGGGAACCTTTAACGAGACCACGGCGAAAGTGCTGACAACGCTGGGAGCGCTGGCGGTACACAGCGGCGCCGCGATGTCCTGTGCCAGTACGCTCGAACGCCGGCGCTGGCCGAAGCTGAGCGCGGTTGGACTGATACTTTTCGCCGCCAGTTTCTGCGTGCTGATCACATGCATCTGGTGGCCGGGTTGGTTCGATGAATCGACCATCCGGGCCATTCTGACGTTTGGGACCCTGGCCGGGTTCTACATTCTGGCGATTCCATCGGCGGACTTGTGGGAGCGGCGCACGCGCCGAGTTCTGGCGGGGGCCGGATTGCTGGTTTGCGCGGCTGCGTTCCTCATGGTACTAGCTTGTATTTGGGCGACGGACTCGCGCAATGTAGAGTTTGCCAAAGCAACCGGAATCGCGAGCGTCATCGCGTTTTCAGTGGCACATACGGCACTGCTGGTGCGGGTGCCCGCCGGTCGCGGCGCTGACTGGCTGTTGATGGTGGCATTGGGGTGCGTCTGGCTGCTGGCCGCCATGGCCTCGGCCAGCATCGCCTGGGAGATCGATGAGGAGTTCTGGTACCGCTGGCTGGGCGCGGTCGGCGTGCTGGATGCGTGCAGTTCGTTCGCCCTGCTGATCATGGCGAAGCTGCGGCAGGTCGGAAAAGTGGAAAACCTGCAAAGCGCGGCCGCTCGCGTCGAGCTGCGTTGCCCGCGCTGCACCGCGCTTCAAACGGTGGACGCCGGCGTGGCCAAGTGTAGCGCGTGCGGGCTGAAGTTTCGGATCGAAATCGAGGAGCCGCGCTGCGCGAAGTGCGACTACCTGTTGTGGCAGTTGCCGGAGCGCAGGTGCCCGGAGTGCGGAACCGAGTTTTGACCTGCGAGCGGGGGTCGCGGCCGGGTTGTACGTGCGTTCGTCGGGGCGGTCGTGCACCCGCGTTTGGCGCTCGTCACCGACCCCCACGGCAGCCGTAGCCGCCGGGCAGCCTGGCCACGCTCGCCTTACCGACCCCCGTTTTCGGGCCTGTACCGCCCTGGCGTGACCATTATCCGCCTTGACTCCCTGCCGCCCGGCAAGGTACCATAATCGTTTCTGCGGAAACGTCTTCCGCGGGTGAAAACTGTAATGTCCGGCGGTTGGAGCACCGCCGCTGGCGCCTGCAAGCGTCGGCCCGTGTCGGCCGCGCCCAGGTTCTTTTGTTTGGGAGGTGACGTTTGGCATCGGCTCTGGTCCGCGAGCTGTTGGACGCGGGCATTCACTTCGGGCACCAGTGTAGCCGCTGGAACCCAAAGATGAAGCCCTACATCTACGGCAAGCGGAATGGCATTCACATCATTGATATACGCGAGACGCTCCGCGGCTTGCTGCGCGCCAGGAAGTTTCTGACGCAGTTGGTAGCCGGCGGCGAAGACGTGCTCTTCGTCGGCACCAAGCGCCAGGCGCGTGAAGTGGTCGAAAAGGAAGCCGGGCGCTGCAACATGCACTACGTCAGCGAGCGCTGGTTAGGCGGCACGTTGACGAACTTCCGCACCATCCGTGGGCGGTTGCAGCGGTTAGAGGAGCTGGAATCGCTGGTCGCGAGCCCGGTCTGGGAAACGGACTATTCGAAAAAGATGAAGTCCACCCTCTCGCGGGAACTAAAAAAGATTCAGCGCAACCTGAGCGGCATCCGCAAAATGAACCGGCTGCCGGGTGCGCTTGTGCTGGTGGACGTTCGCAAGGAACACAACGCGGTGCGTGAGGCGCAGGCCCTGGGCATCCCCACGATCGCCCTGCTCGACACGGACAGCGACCCGGAAATGACGAATATTCCCATTCCGGGCAACGATGATTCGATGCGCTCCATCGCGCTGGTGCTGCGCTACCTGGCCGACGCGGTCGAAGAGGGCTTTAAGGCTCGACCCGAACCGCGCCCGCAGGCCGAACAGGCCGAGGGCTCCGAATTCGGCGCGCCGCCCCCGCGGCGCCGCGGACGCCGGCCGATGCCCATGGGGCGCGGCGGTCCCGGTGGGCCTGAACCGGCCGGTTCCGCGGTAGCGACTACCGAAGAGGAGTCGCCCGCCGCCCCGGAAGGTGAGCCGGCCCACGACTTTGGTGTGCAGGCTCAGGGGAACGCCCCGGCCTGAACGTAACTTGCGAATTTTTCGCGGCGCCCGCCCTGGGCGGCTCCGCGGACCACTTAGAAATAACGATTAAGGAGCATCACGTGGAAATTACCCCCGCGATGGTCATGCAGCTACGCAACGAGACCGGCTTGCCCATGATGGAGTGCAAGCAGGCCCTGATCGCGTCGCAAGGCGATAAGGAGAAGGCCATTGAATGGCTGCGGCGCAAAGGCCTGGGGCAGGTCACCAAGCGCGCCGCGCGCGAGACGACCGAAGGCCGCATCGCCGTGCACGTAGACCCCAAGGGCGGCCGGGCGGCGATCGTCGAGCTGCTGTGCGAGACGGCGCCCGTGGCGAACACGAAGGACTTTATCGACCTGGCGGCGCAGATCGCGCGGCACGCCGTGCAGCTTGACGCCCCCACGCCGGAGTCAGTCCTGGATCAGCCGCTGCTGGATGATGCCGGGCGCAAGTTGCAGGACTACATGCACGACGCGATCAACCGCATCCGCGAGAACATCCGCATTGCGCACGTCGGCACGCTGACCGGACACATCGGGCACTACCTGCACCACAACGCCCAGGTGGGCGTGCTGGTGGAGATGAGCGCCGAAGCCCCGGACGCACTGAAGTCCGACGTCTGCATGCAGATCGCCGCCATGCGCCCCGTCTGTGCCCGGCGCGAACAGGTTCCGGCCGAACTGGTCGAGACCGAACGCCGCTTGGCGACCGAACAGGCGCAGGGCAAGCCCGCGAACATCATCGAGAAGATCGTCGAGGGCAAGCTCAACCGCTGGTACGCCGAGATGGTGCTGGTCGAGCAGCCGTTCGTGAAGGACGACAAGAAGACCGTCGGCCAAGTGCTGCGCGAAGCGGTGCCGAACCTGACGGTGAACCGCTTCCTGCGCTTCGAGGTCGGGCAGGAATAGCGTAGCGTGCGCCCGCGACGCACCTGCTAAGGTGCTCGCCGCACCTGCTTCATCAACATGAACACCAGAAGCGGCCGGTTTTTTCAAACCGGCCGTTTTCTTTTTGACTCCTGTGGCGGGGGCCGTGTTTCGAGATCCGGCCTCTGGACCGGCGCGTCGGCGCCGGCAGGCCCAGTCGTCGCTCTATTCCGGCGGCGGCTCTGGTAACTGCGGCGTGCGATACTGTTTATCGTTGACTTGGCAGGGTCCCCATGGTATACACGAGGAGTAACGTCAGTTCGTGCAATGCCCGGCTGGAATGCGGTCAGCATTCTCTTCCGGTGCAGGCGTGCGTTAGAGGCACCAACGGCTCAGTTAGTCGAGGATCGGGACGTAGGTTGCTGAGCTAATGAAGACTTTCTGCGGACACGCAAGTGCCTGACGATACGGGTTATAGGCAAATCATGGTCAACCCGCCCGGCAAATGCGCGTCTGGTTGTACTGCAAGGCGCGAGTATATGCCTGTCTCAGCGGTGACCAACGAGCGCTCTTTGAGCGCTCCAGGAGGAGAGTCGGCATGCTCACATGCAGGATAGCGGCAGTAAGCCTGGCCGCGCTCGTCACAACCTGTGCGGCAATGGCCGATAAAGAGCCATCCGAGGCGACGAATGCGGCCGCCGAGAGGAGCGCGGCTGTGAGCCAAGCCCAGGCATCGCTGGCCCCGGCATCCGTAACGGGGTGCGGACCAGAATGCGACTTTTGCTGGCTCGACACCGAATTCGAGAACAATTGCCCGGAGGACTGGTACGGCACGGGAAACGGCTGCGATTGCGGCTGCCAGTGGGTTGACCCGGACTGCGACACGTCTCCGATAGGCGCGTGCTGTTCGCCAATCCAGGGCACCCAGTGCATCGACGGGCTGGATTACCTGGATTGCTGGGACTTCGGCGGGGCGTACCTCGAGGGCGTGACGTGCGCTGAGACCGATTGCATTCGCTGCCCCGGCTGCGACCGGTGCTGGACCGCCACGATGTTTGAGGGCGGCTGCCCTGCCGAATGGGAGGGCAATGGGCCGTGTGACTGCGGGTGCCAGTTCGAAGACACGGAGGATTGCCAGGGTTCGTGGTCCGCTGGGGCGTGCTGCTCGCCATTCCAGGGCGAGTGCTTCGACGGCCTTACTTCCGATGAGTGCCGGACCTTGGAGATCGGGGTATATGTTGAGGGGCAGACCTGCGCCGAGACCGACTGCGTGCGCTGTGCGCCGGAGTGCCACCTCTGCTGGGAGGGCACCATCATGGAGGGCGATTGCGACCCCGCATGGGAAGGCAACGGCCTGTGCGACTGCGGGTGCCAGTTCGAGGATACGCTGGATTGCTTCGGCCCGCCGCCCACCGGGGCGTGCTGCCTGCCATTACAAGGCGGCCAGTGCATCGACAACCTGACTTTTGAAGAGTGCTGGAACATGGGCTACGCCCCTCTTGAGGGGCTGACCTGCGCCGAGACCGATTGTGTGCGCTGCGGGCCGGAGTGCGATTGGTGCTGGATCGGCACAATCAGCGAGGGCAATTGCGACCCTTCATGGGCGAACGACGGCGATTGTGACTGCGGGTGCCAGTGGGTCGACCCGGACTGTCCGGGCGGCGCTTGCTGCCGCGGTGACACCGGCGCATGCCGGGTGACAGTAGAGGCCGACTGCACCGGCCCCGGCGAAACCTACTGGGGCGACGGCACTTCCTGCTCGCCCAACCCGTGTCCGCAGCCGCTGCCGACCGGCGCCTGTTGCGATAGCAGCGCTGCCTGTACGGTCTCAACCGAAGCGGAGTGCGCGGGCGTCTACCAGGGCGACGGGACCAACTGTACGACCACCCTGTGTCCCCCGCCCACCGGCGCCTGTTGCTACGTCGCGGGCGTCTGCAGCATCACGACGGAAGTTGGTTGCTTAGGGACCTATTGGGGGGACGGAACGGACTGCAGCCCCAACCCGTGCCCCGGGCCGACCGGTGCCTGCTGCGCCATTACCGGTGAATGCACGATATCAACAAAGGCGGAGTGCGATGGCACGTATTGGGGGAACTGGACCGATTGCTCACCAAACCCCTGCGCGCGGACCGGCGCATGCTGCGACGGGACGGCCTGTACAATCTCAACACAAGCCGACTGCCGCGGGGATTATTTGGGAGACGCAACGGTGTGCACGCCCAACCCCTGCGCCTATTGGTACCGCGATGCCGATGGCGACGGTCATGGCGATTTGAACCAGGCCGTGCGGGCCGCTCAGCGACCGGCCGGCTACGTGGAAGCCTCCGACGATTGCGACGACGCGAATCCCGACATTTACCCGGGCGCAGTGGAGAACTGCAACGAGCTGGACGACGACTGTGACGGCCAAGTGGATGAAGGCGCTTGCGACAGCGAAAGAGCCGCTCCTGGCGCCTGCGCGCCCGCCAGCGCCCTGCTACTGACTGCGACGCTGATCGGGCTGGCGCGCGGCCGCCGCCGGCGCTAGATTTACTTCCTCACACACCGGAACCCATCATCGATATCCGGGTCGTCCGGCTCGTTCTTTCCGCGATTGGCCACGCGGCAGCCGAAAGCGCTGTCGTCCCAACTCCCGCCGCGCATCGATCGCCACGTGCCCGACTCCGGCCCGCGCGGGTTGTCATACGGGCTGATTTCGTAATAGGCGCTGTGATACCAGTCATTGACCCATTCCCAGACGTTGCCGGCCATGTCGCACAGTCCGTAGCCGTTGACCCCATTGCTTGTCTGGTACGTGTCGGCTGCGCCGGGCCAGTTCCAGTCCGTTCGTAATTGCAGCGCTCCGGTGAAGAACCCGACCGGGCTCGTATAGGGTTCGGGCCCCGCACCCCATAGTGGAGAATCGCCAGAGGTCGGATTGGTATCATACAGAAAAGACGCTGTGCTCCAGTAGTTGGCCCGGGCCTGCTGAACCGTGTCCTGATCGGACCACGGATAGCGGTGTCCCGCCGCGCCGCCGCGCGCCGCCCTTTCCCACTCCGCCTCCGTCGGCAAACGGTAACCGGCCGCGTCGAAATCGCATTCCCACGTGGACAGGTTGTAGCACACCCCCAGGCCCTCCATCGCACTGCGCCAGTTGCAGTACGCCGCCGCTCCATACCAGCTTACCGCGGCCATCGGGTGGTGTTCCTTGCCCGCCACTACGCCAAACTCGTTGCCATCCCACGTAATGCGGCTGATCGACCAGCTTGTATTCGTGTGGCAATAAGGATGTCCGCCGCCGGCCTGGTACACCATGCCGCCACTCACTGAAATCAGCCCGCCCTGCGCGAGGGCCCAGTTCAAAGCCGTGGCATACTGCTGGTTCGTGACCTCGCACACATCCATATAGAAGCCGTCCACATAGACTGTGTGTACGGGCAGTTCCGCGCTGGTGCCCTCGCCGAAGGCGTCGCCCATCTGGAATTCGCCCGCCGGAATGAAGACCATTTCGCCCGCCGTGGCCGCCTGCGTCGTAAACGACCAGGTGGGGCCGGGCGTTTGGCCCACGCCGTTGCCGGCGATCACGCTCCAGTAGTAGGTCGTGCTGTATTGCAGCTTCGCCGGCGTCCAGTCGCTGAAGACGGTGTTGCCCACAAACGGCGGCGGATCGCTCGTCCCGAAGTACACGTCGTACGACTCGGCGTGGGCGGCGTCGTCCCAGTCGAGCCATGAATCCAGAGGCTGGTCGCCTGCGCCGTCGGGCGGAATTGGCCCCGAGGGCTCATCCGGCGCAACCAGCGGAGGCGGCCCGGTCGTAAACGACCAGATGGGGCCGGCCGCCGTTCCCGCGCTGTTCTTGGAGACCACGTTCCAGTAGTAGGTCGTGCTGTAACTCAATGTTGCGAGCGTCCACTTGCTTGCACTGGTGTTGCCCATGAGTGGCGGCGGATTGTCCGTTCCGAAATACACATCATAAGAAGTCGCGCCTGCCGCAACCTCCCAGTAAAGATCGGACTCCACCGACACGTCGCCGGCGCCATCGGCGGGCGAGGGCGCGCCGGGTGTGTCCGGCAGCTTTATTGGCGGCTCAGGCGGACTCGGTTCCGTTTTGTCCGGCAGCGTAGTAAACGACCAGATCGGCCCCGGCGTTGAACCGGCGCTGTTCGTGGCGACCACGCTCCAGTAATAGGCTGTGCCGTGGCTCAGCTTCGCGAGGGGCCAATCGCTGGTAACGGTGTTGCCGGCCAGCGGCGGCGGATTAGTTGTGCCGAAGTACACGTCATAGGACGTGGCCCGCGCGGCATCGCTCCAGTCGAGTTTCAACTCTACAGGAATATCAACTGCGCCGTTGGCAGGGCTAGGCTGGGTTGGCGCATCCGGCGTCAAGAGGTCGTCCCCCACCGTGATTTCACAGCTCAGCCCGAACACACCTGCGTCATCCGCGTCGCTGACACGGACGCACTGACCGGGAAAAACACGGTATGAGACCGGTACGACCCAGTCGTACGCCCCGTCATTCTCGGTTAAGTCGGCAATGGTCGTCAGCAGCGAGCGATCGGGGCTGCCGGAAGCGCTTGCATCGTAAAGCAACTCGACCCGCACGTTGGCGATAGCGCCGGTGCTGCTCCATCGGATCGCCAGAGTGCTGCCGCCGGGGTAAGTCGGTTTTGCCGCTCCGTCAGCCGGCTGGGTGACCGTGATCGACCGCGCCTGCTCACCGTCGCCGGGATCGCGCTCGCCATTCCTCGGACAACCGGCCAGCATCGCGCCCAGCATCAGGCAGACTAACCCCGTACGTGGCAGTTTGGCCGATTGCATTCGCGCCTCCTGTGACCTCGAGCCGGCCCAAGCCGGCATGACGTCCGGCTCGCCTGAATCTCGTCGAATAACATTAGCCCCCAGGCGCGCGATGTCTCGGACAGGCAACGTGTCCGTTCGGATTTCGACCCAAGGACGCGGCCGTGCCAGCGCATCTCGTTGTGGGACAGTGACTTAGCTTTCGGCGCGGAAGCCAACGCTGAGCGCGGAGATCCTGTACGCCGAATCCGAGTAACGCTCTCGCCTTTGCTGCGCTGAAATCCCGGCACCTCAAATCGGTGCTGGGGAGATTTCGCAATCCGGAAAATGGCCCCTGAGCTGCGCTTACTGAACACGCCCCGGCGCAATCACCGTCCGAGGGGCGCCGATGCCCACAATCACTACCCGCCCGACGTACGCTGCGGCGGAGGGCGCCGAAAATCCGGCCTTGGCCGCCACCATTGTCACGGTCGCGTCGGCTCGAAAGCACGGCTGGCTCGCCTGCCCCGTGTCACCGTCCAGCCCCGACGGGATATCGACGGCGATGCGTCGCGCACGCGGCGCCGCGTTGGCAATCTCGACCAGTTCGGCCATCACGCCGCGCGGCGCCCCGCGCGAGCCGGTCCCAAGCAGTGCATCCACGATAATCGCGGCATGCTGCGCTTCGGCGCGCACCTTGTCCAAGCCGGCCGCCTCAAAGGCGTGCAGGCGCGGGATGTCCATGTGCTCGACGATCCGCATATTCGTGGCCGCGTCGCCCTTCAGCTTCTCGGGCGGCACCGACAGCGCCACGGTTACCGGCACGCCCGCATTGCGCAAGTGGCGGGCTACCACCAGCCCGTCCCCGCCATTATTGCCAGCCCCGCACAGTATGAGCACCCGATCAGCGGCCGGATTAACCAGACACCCATACACAAACTCGGCGATGCCGCGCCCGGCGTTCTCCATCAGCACAATGCCCGGCACGCCGATCTGCTCAATGGCCAACGCGTCCAACTGGCGAATCTGTTCGCAACTAAGCGGCTCTCCAGGCACGTACGGGATGCTCATGGCGATGCTCCGACGGATTCTCGTGCTCACCTCATCAGCCAGCGCTTGAACGCGTGCGTCGTCGTATCGCGCCCCAGCTTGCCGATCGCCCACGTCAGCGGCACGTCCTTCGGGCAGACCTTGACGCAGTTCTCCGCATTGCCGCAGCCGGTGATGCCGCCCGGTCCCATCATCGCCTCGTTGCGGTAGCTCGCGGTCATCGCCCCGGTCGGGTGCATGTTGAACAGCACCACCTGCCCAATGACCTGCGGGCCGATGAAGTCGCTGTGTGGGTTGATCTGCGGGCACGCCTCCAGGCAGCAGCCGCAAGTCATGCAGCGCGACAACTCGTAGCGTCGCTCGTTTACTTCCGGCGGCACGATCGGCCCGGGGCCGAGTGGGGCATAGCTGTCAACCGGAATCCAGGCCCGGACTTTCTTCAGCGCGTCGAACATGCGCGAACGGTCGGTGAACAGATCGCGGATCACCGGGAACTTCGACATCGGTTTCAGGTCGATCACCGGACCGGCCCGCAGAAGTTCATCGACCAGCGCGCTGCACGCCTGCCGCACGAAGCCGTTAATTACCATGCTGCACGCGCCGCATACCTCCTCGAGGCAGTTACTGTCCCACACAACCGGCGTGGTGTGCTGGCCGTCAGCGGTCACCGGATGCGCCGCGATTTCCTGCAGGACGGAGATCACGTTCATATCCGGCTTATATGGCAGCTCGAACGTCTGCGTGTAAGGCTTGGTCGCGGGCCCGTCCTGGCGCTGCACGCGGACTTTGAACTTTTCTAGCAT
>ERZ795047.1472-NODE-1472-length-24977-cov-7.349330_pt1 | contig 24977 bp, 27 predicted proteins | sample MGYA00375131_ERZ795047 | MGnify/ENA primary metagenome ERZ795047 (study PRJEB30176, sample SAMN05720228) | activated sludge metagenome | isolation source: Anaerobic digester | place: Japan | collected 2015-05-20 ...
TTTCATCATAGTACCTTGCCCCGTTGCTGCAACTGCCTCATAGCAGTTGTGGCAAGGATATACGGCAACCCGCAGAACGGAGTTGGAAGGTTGCCATGAGAAGTTTGGGGACAGGGATTACAGCTTAACGCGAGAATCATGCACCATTGCCATGATCGATACCAAGACCTGAAGAGACAATCTTCGTTCTTTGATCAAAAGCAGGCCGGGGCCTCAACGACCCCCGCCTGCTTATAAGCTACATGCTACGTATACCGCCTCAAAGAAAAGGCAAAACGCTTCCAAAAGGAGCATTAGAGCGCTCGAGAGTTTCCTACTTGCCCCCGCTTCCTATAGCTATTGCAGCTACAGCGGCAATAACGCCGAGTACTGCAACGATGGCTCCGGCAGAACCGGGCTTTTTCGCATCTGCCTGGGCCTTCTCACCCTCAAGTTTTTCCACCCTCGCCTCAAGCTCTTCAATCATCGATTGAAGCTTGACCTCTCTCATCTCGGCTTCCCATCTTTCCACCACAAGGTCATCCGAGAACCTTTTGGCTAGCTCGTCCACACTTCCTGCAAGCAACCTGTCTATGCTTGCTAGATGTGAATCTATCTCGGCGAGCCTAGCAGTTATCTCCTCTATCGAGCCTTCGGCCTGACGAACTGCTATATCGGTCTGCCCCAAACGTTCATTCGTAGCATCAAGACTCCTCGCCACATCCTGAATGCGCATGGTGTTCTGAAGCACCCTTCCGTTGGTCTTCAGGTCTTCTGCGGCATTGGCCTTGATGGCCGCCGACAGATCGGCAGATGTCTGGTCCAAGGCCTTCGCCAACTCCGCCAGGGCAGCTTGCTGTGACGCATAATCCTCGCTGGTCTTTTCAGACATCTGGAGCAGCTCCGCCTCGATGCCTGCGGCATACTCCTGGAGGGTCCTCACATCTGCAGCGAGACGTGCAAGTTCTGCACCGAGTTCGGCGACTCGGCTCTCCTGGATCTCCAGGGCCGCAATGATGGCAGCGTCTGCTTCTGCAGTCTTTCTTTCTATGTCAGTAATGTCGCGCCGGGCGGCCGCAATTTCATCCAGAATCCTTCTTGCCTCTTCCTGGTGGGCAATATCTGCCGCTTCACGCTGCGCGCGCTCGGTCTCGAGTTCCTTGCCCAAGGAAAGTGAAAAGGCATCTATCTTGCTCGAGAGTTCCGCATAAGCCGCCTTCCTGTCGGCGTTTTCGCCTTCGATCGCACTGTCGATTTTGCGAGTTAGCGCAGATTCAAGCTGAGCTTGGCGGGCCAACATATCGAGGCCCAGAGCCTCTCGCGCTTTGGACTCTTCATCCAAGGACAAAGACAAGGCGCTTACCTGTTGCGCCAGTCCTGCCTGCGCCTTTTCCCTATCGGCCTTTTCACGTTCTATCCCCGCAGCCAATCTGAGAGCAGTTGTCTGCTCCAATTCGTCCTGGGACGATGTTAAAGACTCCAGCCTCGCCATGAGTTCGGCAAGTTCGGAAGCTCGCGTGGCACGCTCAGTCTGGATCGCGCTGTCTATCTTGAGATTGAGCGTCGATTCGAGCTCAGTTTGGCGGGCCGCAATCTCCGCATCCGAAGCCTTCCGCTCTTGAGTCTCCTTGCTCAGAGAAAGCGACAGAGCATCTATCTGTTGCACCAGTCCTGCATCTGCCTTTTCCCTAGCAACACGTTCGCCCTCTATGGCAGATGAAAGCTGTCCGTTCTGATATGCCTGCATCGACCCGAGCTTCAGCTCAGTGTCGACGCGCTGAGCATCCAAAGCGTCTGACAGCTGGCTGACCTTGTTATCAAGCGCTGCCAATGCGCTCTCCATCCAGGCCTTATTCGCTGCCAAGCCTTTAGCTGTGTCATCAAGCCTGAGAGAGAGCGTGGCTATGCGTGATCCCGTCTCCGACTGAAGCGCGTTCAATCTTCCGTCAACGTCATTTACCCGCGCCCCGAGCTCATTCATCTGGGCAACATAAGCCCGCTGGTCCTCGCTGATCTTATTCAGAGATAGCGTCAGCTTGGCCTCGAGATCAGCACGAGACTGGGCCTCAGAAGCAAACGACCTATGTGCAAAAGCCTCCAAGGAGTCGGCTCTGGCCGCAAGCTCCGAAATCTCCTGGCCCAGCTCTGTTTCGATCTCTTGACTCTGTTTCTTCAGATCACCGAAGACCGCAGTAAGCTTCTGATCGGACGCACCCGCGGTCTTTCCGATCTCCGCCAGCAATTGCTTGCGCTGCTCCTCCATGGCCTGTTCCAACCGGCTGTAGTTGAGCGCCACTGAAGCAGAAGTCTCCTGCGCGATTTTGGCGTCGCCTGCCGCACCGGCGGCAATCCGCTCTACCTCCTCCAGCCTGGCAGTGACCACAGCCAACTGCTCCCTGAGGACCGTGGCTGTCTCCCTAACCACTCTCATGTCGTCCTCGCTCAGAGTTGTACGGCCCGCCTCCACATCACGGAGGAGTTTTGCCGTCACAAAGGCAAGCAAATACCTGCTGACCGGATCATCTCCACAGAAATTGCCGCTCTCATATACGCCCATATATCCCTTTTCTACAAGAAGCTTCACTGCTTCGTATGCCCAATGATCCTCTGGCACGTCCTTTATTGTGACCGGCGCCGCCAGGACTGCTGAGGACATTAGCGAGATCACTATCAGCACACTTATCGCTGTGATGCTCAGCCGCTTCGAAATCTCAGACATCATGACCCCCCCATTTGACCGTTGATGTTATTGCCTGGTGATCTGAACCGTGCAGGGAGTAGGGACGGATTCCAGCGATATCACCCTGCCTGACGCGTCCGAAAGAACGAGATTTTCTACGGAAAATCGCGCATCTCCCATTGCTCTCGCCTGGAAGTAGAATGTTGCCGCGCTGCCCCAAGCATACCCAGGCGAATTCAAGGAGCCCCACGTCCCTGCGACTCGGCCCGGCGTCGATCGGGAATCTCCCTCGCTCCACGGCATGAGCTCACCGCCTGCAGCAAATAGTCCGCCTCTTGACACGAGGGCCAGATCGACGAAGTCATTATCGTACCTCAAATCGAACTTAGCAGATTTCAGATCAGGGACATTGGTTATCATAACGTCCACACTGAATATGTCGCCAGGCATTACCCGTGTTTTGCTGGGCTTCACCCAAACCTTTGGCACGAGCAAAGGCACCTGAATAGATGCGCTAGCCCTAGACGCCGGCACATCATCAGCAGAAGCGCTCACCAGAATGGTGTGGGTGCCTGCATCGGGATGGCCCCCCAGAACCCAAGTGAAGTCGAGTGGGCGATTGGGTTCCAACGTCCCAAGCAGCAACTGCGTTACATCGCCTCCGACAACGGAGAAGCCCCCAATCGAGTCCAGCTTGACCCTGGCCCAATGAGCCGGCGATCCTCCGGTGTTCTCCACACGAACCGTAAGCCTCACGGGCCACGGGTAGATCTCCTCCCCGCGCACTTGGAGGGCTTCCAAATGGCTTATCCTCGCCAACAGGCGCGGAGGCGCCAGTATCTCGACACGCCTTGAAACCTTGTTCGGGTTGGCGTTGGTCGCGCTAACATTGACCTCTAGGTTGCCGCCGCCAACAGCACCCCATGAGGCAATCACTTGCCATGCTACCTGTGCGGTCTCTCCCGGCTCAAGATCGCCAACCGTTCGGGTCCTGGCATGTCCATCTGCCAGGGTAAACCCGATTGGAAGCGACAGAGAAGCAGTCACATCATGAGCCGGCCCTTCCCCGGTATTGCTTACGTAGGCCACTGCGAGGAACGAGGCCGTCCCGTCAGCAGAAAGCCCTACTTCGGACGGTGCTGTCATTCCCAGAGCCAGCTTGCCAGGGGCCAGGGTAATCCCGCCCAAGCCATAATATGTCACATAATGCCTCACTTCCCCGGGTGCTAGAAGCGATGGCGACCAGTACATCGCGACCGCAGAATCGAGGTCAGACTCTCTGGCGCGCACAAATTCCCTGCCGTGAACGAGATTGACGTCCCATAAATTGTCGGCAAACGAACCCCAATCGGAGAAAGCTATCTGAGTTGGAGGCGTGAGCTCGCCCCCAGCCATTGTTCCCTGCGCAGTAACAGAAGGCTCGACAATGGAATCAAAGGCTTGCCAATAATCAGGTATCTCTCTTCTTGAAAGCATAGTATCTGAAACGATCGTCTTTTCACCGACACGGAGTGGCGCTCCGTCGTTGGCTCCGAGCATCGTGTCGATCATCAACCGCAAGCCCACACTCCGCGTCACGCTCCCCGTATTCTCCAGCTTGTAGTGGATCCTCGCAGTATCGAGGTAACGCGTGCTCGGACTCTTTACAAATGAAAGTTCCTGGGTGACAAGAATATCTCCCAGCATGTAGCTGCAGACGACCTTGCCGTCCTCTATCTGAGGAGGCCGTACCTGTTCGCCATACATACCTGATCTTCCAGCGCGACGAGTCGTTTTCCCGCCGAAGACCCAATCTGAGCCGTCGATGCGAACCGTCGTATAGGAAGTCCACGGCATAGGGCGTCCGTAAATAAGCGGCAGTCCATCGTCGGCTGGGTTTCGGGGATCGCCCCCAGTGGTCTCCAATCCAAACCTACCCGCCTCTGCGGGTCCGGGATTCACGGTGATCCTGATGAATTGATTGCTTATCTCAACAGGCGCCGCAGTGTCCGCTCGTGAGATTCCCGGATGCATGATAAATGCACACCAGAGAAGGACAAGAGCTGTGACGACCGCGCGCGCCTTGCATGATCTTACCATGATATAAGGCACCTCCGCGTGCGTTCAACAATCACCTTTTATACGAAACGCGTTCGCTTTCGACCGATATATCCTCCGTTCCGCCATCATAGCTGATCCATACATCGAGGTAATAGGCGTCTTCCCGTCCCAAAGTTGTGTCTGGTTTGAAAACCCATTCCCCCATAATCGCGTTGCGGATAGGTTTTTCCATAGCCTTATCCGGCGGCGGAATCAAGAAACTAACTGAGTCGACCTTTCCGTCCGATGTCACGCGTATCCTAACTTTTGCTTCTCCCCGACCCTTGATGTTCTGCACGCCTTTGGGTATAACCACGCCGTGACCGGCGCCGCCTGTAGAACTTATCATTCCGTATCCCGTACGATCGTCACCTGGGTATTCCGGCCGCGGAACTACTCCGGTTTCTCCAGGATCTCCTGCAGTCGGAGGTTTTTCACCCGTTCCGCCGACAGTGCCTGATCCCGAGGCAGGCTTCGCTTCCGTATAGCTCTTGGCCGATGCAGTCGGCGACTCGACAGCCTTGCTCAATGTCGAATTCGGTTCTGGAACCTGTGCGGACGCGGCAGCGGGAACAGGTTCGGGTTCCGAAGCCGGGGCAACGCTCTTTCCTGCTGGACTCGAAACAACTTCGGGCTTGTCAACTGCGGGCGTTGGGACCTTCGGTTCGGTCTTCCCGACTGGTTTCGGCTCAGCCGCTGGCTGAGGCTGTGGTTTGGCGGCAGGCGCTGGTGCTACCGCAGGTTTAGGATCTTTCTTCTTCGTCGGCGCTGCCTTTGGAGGCTCCGACGCCGGCGTTGGCGCAACTTCCTTCACATTGAGCCCTGGCGCAGGTGCCGGGGAGGCAGGCTCTGTTTCAATTGCGGATATCTCTATGACCCCCGCAACGTCGAGCGGATACACATCCACGGTTGGCGCAGGCGCCACGTACGGCACCAGGAATATGATCGCCGCATGGATGAGCACCGATATCAGCAAGCTCTCCAACTGACCTTGAGTCTGCCGACTCTGGATCATCTCTCAACACCGCCCGATTGCGGAGCACGTTCGACGGCAAGAGCCAGGTGGACTCCGCCGGCCATCCTGATCGCGTCGATTACCTGAATGAGTCTTTCATAAGTGACTGACTTGTCCGCCTTTATGATGACGAGGCGATCAGGGTTCGCAGCTAGTCTCGGCAATAGCCCGGTGGTAAGCTCGCTGTCGACCACAATCCGTTCGTCATAGTAGATTCGCCCGCTCGAATCGATAGCCACGATGATGTGTTCGCGGGCAAGATCGCTCGGAGTTGCAGCCCTTGGAAGCTCCATAGGCATTCCAGTGGTCTCCGTTCGGAATGTGCCGAAAACCAGCAAGAAAGCGACTAGATAGAACATGACGTCGATGAGCGGTGTTATTATCACATGGCCTAACCTTCTCTTTGCACGGTGATTCTCGAACATCACTGGTCCCCCTCATCTTCGCCTGCCGCCAACGCTATGAGCTCAATGGCGTACTTCTCCATGTCTGCCACTCTGTCGTCTATCACCACTGAGAGCCAACTTTCAATGATAACCAGAGGCGTGGCAACGATGAGCCCTGCAGCAGTCGTGATCATCGCTTCCGCGATGCCGCCCGAAAGCTGTGCCGGCGTAGTGAGGCCCCCGAACGCCGACAGGACCTGAAAGCTCTTGATGAGGCCAGTAACGGTTCCGAGAAGGCCGAGAAGAGGTGCAAGCGTGATGACACCGTCGAGCACGTTCATCTTCCGCTCCATCATGAATACCTCTTCCCGGCCTGCGGCTTCTACCGCCGCCCTGATCTGTTCACGGGGTTTATCGTAATTTGCTATAGCGGCGCGGGCAACGCCCGCGATAGGCCCTTTTTCATTCTTTACGGCCTGCATTGCCTCTACGGGGCGTCCCTGTGCAAGGTTGAGTTTGACCGAGCGCATGAGGCGATCCGAGTCTGTTTGTGTATGGAAAAGTTGGATGATCTTCTCGATGACGACGGCTAGTCCGATTATTGACACAAAAATGATTGGGTACATGACTGGTCCGCCGGCTTTTATGTATTTTAGCATCGCCATAGCTCCCCCTCTACCGACAAATGCGCCCGCTTGTGATGTTTGGACGCTCCTCCATTCTTCTACGTTATCTGGGGAAATTCCTCTAGGTTTATCCGACTACCGCCGGTTCCAAAACGAGTTCGCCTCGTTCAAATCTTCCAGCATCTAATTTGCTTATATCGACAGAAGGTTTGCCGAGCATGATAAGCTCTGCCATAGCCCGCCCAACGATGGGCGCAACCATGAAACCGTGCCCCGAAAAACCATTGGCATTGTAAAAACGCTCCACAGGCGGACACTCGCCCAATATCGGTTGAGCATCTGGAGACCTGTCATAAAGGCCCGCCCACTGGCGGACAACCCTGAGGTTGCCTAGGGGGGGCAGGATCTTCATTACAGTCTTTGCCATCCCTTCGAGAAAATCCACGGATGAGTGTATGTTGAAGCTCTTAGGCTCCCCCGGCATGCCTATTCCCATGATGAAACTTCCGTGGGGTGTCTGCTGACAGTAGAAATCATGGTGGAAAGAGATGACCATCGGTCCCATCATAGCCTCAACCGGCTCCGTTATTAGGATCTGATGCCGCTCGCCCCATACCGGCAAATCGATGCCTGCCATTGCGGCTATCTTAGCAGAATATGCCCCAGCGCAGTTGACAACTGCTGACGTTTCGATCCTCCCTTTATCGGTCACAACCGCCTTTATGCGGTTGTTTTCCACCTCTATGTCGACCACAGAAGTGTGAGTAAGAACCTCTGCACCGAGCCTCTTTGCAGCCTGCGCATATGCGAACGCTGTATGGAACGGATTGGCGTGCCCGTCCGTCTGGCAGAACGTAGCTCCGACCATACCCTCAAGGTTAAGGAAAGGAACTATCTCCCTCGCGCCTTCAGGCGTGAGCATCTCCACGTCAATGTCCAAGCTACGCTCGAGTTTTACATTGCGTCTGAACTGCTCCCACTGGGAATCCGAATAAGCGAGCATCAAATAGCCGCTCTGCCTGAACTCAACACCTGGCTTGTAATCGAGATACTCGTCCATCTGTTCGAAGATCCTGACAGACTCGCGAGCCAGCACGCAGTTGAGTTCCGTCCCAAACTGCTGCCTTACACCCGCGCCGCATCTCCCTGTTGACCCTGAAGCAATCGTGTTCCGCTCTACAAGCACTATGTCTTTGCAACCCAAGCGAGCGAGCTCAAAGGCTGTTGCGCACCCGACCACCCCGCCGCCTATTACGACGATATCAGCGCTCTTTTTACTCATCGCCTTCGCCCCTTGCAATTGTGGATAGTAACACAGGCCTCGTAGGCGGCCTGAAAGTCGGCATCTCCACTTCCTCCACTGACACGCCAAGAGCCGTAGCAAGCTCTCGCGCAATAAGATGCCTGCACGTTCTGCCCTGGCATTGGCCCATGCCTGCGCGGGAAATGCGCTTGATCTCATCTATTGTGTGATAACCATTTGCTATCAGACGACGAATATCGCCCAAGGTAACGTCCTCGCACCTGCATACTATCACGTCGTCATCTATCCGTTCCGGTCGGTCGGTCATTCCCAAACACCTCCGCACACCGTCGCACGACATACTCCGGCACAGATCTTTTCGCCAGCCGGTCCCGATCTGATGGCTGCAAGATCCGCCTTGAGTTGTGCGAGCCTCGCGTCTGCTTCCGGCGCCTTAAGTCCGAGGGATTCAGCCGCGCTTATGCCGGCTATCTCGCCGGTTATCATCGCCGAACTGGCCTCTTCGACTCCTCCCGAATCGCCTGCAACATATACATTAGGATTTGAAGTGCGCATGTTATCGTCGCGAACAGGCACGTGTCCGCCCAACTCCGGCACGTACTTCATCTCGCACCCTGCCTGCCACAGGATATCAACCAAGGGCATCAGCCCCACGGCTAGGCATATCACATCACATTCTATCTCGCACTCAGTGCCTGGAGTTGCTTGCCATTTTTCGTCTACCTTCGCAATAGTGGCGCCTGTCACACACTCTTCGCCGTGAGCTGCCACAATGGTGTGGGAAGTAAGTATTGGCACTCCAGCTCTGCGCAACTTCGCCGCGTGAACTAGGTAGCCTCCTATGCACGGCGCGGCCTCGATCACGGCCGCCACGTCCACACCAGCCTGGATAAGCTGATAGCTGACGATAAGTCCGATATTGCCCGAACCCACCATCAACACCCGGTCGCCGGGAACGACTCCATAAACGTTCATCAGAGTCTGAACCGCGCCGGCGCCGTACACTCCGGGCAAGTCATTGTTCTCGAAAAGGACGAATCTCTCGGAAGCGCCTGTCGACACTATCAAGCGCTTTGGCAGAATCTTAATGAATCTCTTTCCATCCTCCACCACGAGCTCTCCGGAATCATAATAGCCCGATGCGGTCGTATCCCACATAGTCTCTACATTGGGATGTTCCACGAGCTTCTTTGCGAAAAGCTCCGGAATCTGAATCCCCCTTGTTCCAGCGTGCTGCCGTTCTGATCCAAAGAACTTATGAGTCTGCTTTACAAGCTGACCCCCTGGGACATCATTTGCGTCAATGAGCAGAGTAGACGCACCCGCTTCGGCGCACGCCAGTGCAGCTGCAAGCCCCGCTGGGCCTGCGCCAATCACAGCAATGTCAACTTCCTTCAACAGGTTCACCGTCCTTGCTGCTCGGCCCGCCTCAGTCGATGGGCAGCTGGCCGTGGCCTTTCTGAGTTTCGACTACCATTCCCTCTCTCAGCGGTTCTGTGCACACACGCACGTTCGGCACGCCATCTACAGTCATCAAGCATGACGAGCAATTGCCTATAGCACAGAAAAACCCCCGTGCACGTCCACTAACTGGACTGTGTCGGAGGACACGAACACCATTGGCATGGAGAGCGGCAGCTATTGGCTCCCCATCAATCCCTTTTAACTTTTTCCCGTCGAAAGTAAATGCAACCTCCTGTCCGGCAGAAAAGTCCAGTATGGGATGGTCCTTCAATCTCACCTTGCTCGGCCGTAGGCCACCTGTGAAGCGGCCCAAGCCCTCCCTCCTCCTGACACAAAATGCTTTCTTTCGCAATTCTTCAACATAGGCATGCCAACTCCTTCATCCCTAGCGCCGAGAAAGCATCTCCCGGGCATGTGCCACGGTCACAGATGATGGAGCCTCGCCAGCCAGCATCCTCGCTACCTCCGTCACCCTCTCCTCGATATCGAGCTTTTCCACTGTCACCTCCATCCTCCCACTCCTTTCCAGCTTGGAAACAGCGTAATGATTATCGGCCACCGCGGCAATTTGCGGCAAATGGGTTACCGCAAGCACCTGCCGAACTTTGCCTATATTCGCAAGCTTTGACGCGACAGCTATCGCCGCCTCGCCCCCGATTCCCGCATCCACTTCGTCGAAGACCATGGTCGGCATGGCATCCGCTACAGCTAGCACAGACTTGATCGCCAACATAACCCGGGACATCTCTCCTCCGCTGGCTATACGCGCAAGAGGCCTCGGTTCCTCTCCCGGGTTAGCTGAAAACAGAAATTCCACATCGTCAAAGCCGTCAGGACCGATTACAACGGGCGTGCCATCCACAACTATCTCGTGTCCATCCCTTTTTCTGCCTACATCAACTTTAAAGACTGCATGGGGCATGGACAGGTCCCGCAGCTCCCTGGAGACCTCCTTCTCAAGCTCGGCCGCTATTTCGCATCTCATCGCAGAGAGCTTGGAGGCGCAGTTGCCCAACTCCTCCGAGAGGGCCGCTGAACGACCTTCCAGCTCATCCACGCGACGCCCTGCTCCTGTCATGGACTCCAGCTCCTCACGGGCAAGTTGCCCGTGGTCTATAACATCTGCCAGCGAATCACCGTACTTCCGTTTCAACCTCGAAATTGCGGAAAGCCTCTCTTCCACCTCGGCAAGTCTTTCCGGGTCGAATTCGATTGAGTCGCGGTATTCTCTGAGGGCACGGGATATCTCTGTGGTGTGGTCGCACAATGCAGACAAGCTCTCGGCAAGAGAAGTCAATGTCCCGTCGATTCGAGACGCATTGTCCAGTTCCTCGAGAGCCTCGCCCAACATGTCGCGGGCTGATGCGATATCAGGATAAGAGGATTCATAGATGAGGCTGTAAGCCCGAACGACGGCGTCGTAAAGGCTTTCAGCGTTGGCTAGTACTGTCTGCTCCGCGACGAGGTGAACATCCTCGCCGGGCTCGAGATTGGCAGATTCTATTTCATTGACTTGAAAGGCGAGAAGATCGGCGCGCTGTGCGCGCTCCCGAGCATGCTGGCGCAGCTCGGCCAATTCCTCCTCGCATCCGCGCCATTCTTCATAAAGCTGGCGGACTGAATCCCGAACCTGCTCCAACCGGGCTCCGCCAAAGGCGTCGAGCAGGCCGATATGCCGGGATGGTCTGGCGAGAGATTGGTATTCATGTTGCCCATATATGTCGACCAAGCGCTCGCCTATGGCCGAAAGCGCGGTCAAGGTCACAATGCGGCCATTCAGCCTGCAACGTGAACGCCCCTGCCTAGAAACTTCCCGAGTCACGATGAGCGTCCCATCAGGCTCAGGATCTATGCCTTGTTCGAGCAGGAGCGCTTCCACATCGGGCACATCCGATATATTGAAAACAGCCTCCACCACAGCAGAATCGCAGCCGGCACGGACAGATTCAGAGGAAGCCCTTCCACCAATAACAAGGCCCACACAGTCTATAACCAGCGATTTTCCGGCGCCGGTCTCCCCTGTGAGAACATTGAATCCATTTCCGAATCTCAGTGACAGCCGTTCTATAAGCGCGTAGTTCCGCACATCTATTTCCGAAAGCATCGCCTTGCCCCCAAAGACGCGGCGACCAGCAACAGCCTGCTCACACAACCGGCCTGCCCTATTATCGGAACTTGTTCAGCCGGGACATCACATCGGGCACGGACTGAACCGGTTTGATAATGAGCAATATTGTGTCGTCGCCCGCCAAAGACCCTACTATTTCCCGCCATGCCAGGTCATCCAGGACCGCGGCAACCGCCTGAGCAGCGCCTTCCAATGTTTTTATGACTATAATGTTTTCGCTGTCTTCAATGCTTATTATAACTTCGCGGAAGATGCGTTCTACCCGCCTGTTTATATCTTCTATGCTGCGATCGGTCGGGATCGTGTACCGATAAGTACCGTCGCCCACAGGCGCTTTTATCAGCCGGAGTTCTTTTATGTCGCGCGAGATTGTGGCCTGCGTAACAGTAATACCCTCTCGCGCAAGTTCCTCAGCCAATTCCTCCTGAGTCTTTATCGTTTGCGATCTGACAATATCCAGAATCCTCTGGTGTCTTCTTGCTTTCACCTCCGACGCCTCCCGCACATACCTTTTCCCCTGCGGCCCGCCATTACAAGCGGTCCCGCTTGAGCCTTTCCCTCAGTATCCCGTAAAAATTCCTGGTCTCAAGCCTGACAAACCTCGTCACGTACGGAGCCCTGCCAACCACTATTTCGTCCATTGAGTGGAGTTCGAACCCGATCTGACCGTCGACGGTAACCGCCACGTCTTCATGGGCCGTCTCCACCACAACCCGCACCTTATCGCTCCCTGCAATCACAAGAGAACGCGAGAAAAGGCTGTGCGGACAGATTGGAGTGATGAGAAGAACATCGATGTTGGGATTGATCAGAGGTCCGCCTGCCGATAGTGAGTAGGCAGTGGATCCTGTAGGGCTCGATATGATAACCCCGTCCGCGGGGAAAGTGGCGAAATATGCATCATTCACGAATACCCCAAGCTGAACTATTCTGGCAAAAGCCCCCTTGGTAATGACCACGTCGTTAAGGCCGCAAAGAGTCTTGACAGCCTGTCCATTGCGGAAAACGACAGCCTCAACCATTGTTCGCTCTTCGACGGTGTAGTTTCCATCAACAAGAGCTCGAAGGGCCGGTTCGAGCTGCGATGGTTCCACCTCCGTGAGAAAACCAAGGTTCCCCAGATTAACCCCTAAAATCGGAATTCCCCTGGTTGCAGCCCGCCTAGCAGCAGAGAGAAGGGTTCCATCTCCTCCAAGGACAATAGCGCAATCGATATCTTCCGGAAGCGGTCGATCCAGACAATCGTCGATGACCACGTCGACCCCTGCCCCACGCATCCACTCCTCTACGTGGCCAGCCAGCCTTCTTGCCTCCGGTTTTGCCGCGTGCACTACGATTCCCGCCCTCTTCGTAAGACCCCCCCCTTTTCATCAGTCCAGACCCGAAGCCCTATCTACAGCCAATGACCGCGCGGACACGTTGCTGTTGGGGCTAGTCGCCGCTTCGGCCGTGGGCCACGTGCGCCTGCTGAACAGTTGATTTGATTGCCCTATCGAGCTGAGCTTCGGTTATTCCGCACAATTCCCCATCGAGACTGCAAGAAGTCGGTGCGTCGGCGCCTGCGTGGGGACAACTGCAGATCCGCTGCGTGTTCGCGTCTTGTTTGCGCAGATGAACCAAAAACTCGATGTTTCCCTCAGGTCCAGTAATAGGAGACCACGTGTACTCCAACACCTCAAAACCTGCATCACGTGCATGCCCATAAACCGCCCGAAGAACTTCAGCATGCACCGCAGGGTCACGAACTACGCCTCGCTTGCCGACGTTGCGGCGCCCCGCCTCGAACTGGGGCTTCACCAAGCACACAGCCTCGGCCCGTCCTTGCAGCACCGCATACAAGGCGGGCAGTATTTTGGACAAAGATATGAAGGACACGTCTACAGAGGCAAAACAGGGGCGCGGATCGAACATATCAGGCGTTATGTAGCGCGCGTTCGTGCGATCAAAGACGTCCACGCGCGGGTCCTGTCTCAGGCTCCAGGCAAGTTGCCCATAGCCCACATCCACACAATAAACTCGCGACGCCCCCGCTTTCAAGAGCACGTCGGTAAATCCGCCCGTAGAGGCGCCTATATCTATGGCGACGCGGCCATTTACATCGATAGCGAAAGTTTTCAGCGCGTGCGCCAGCTTCTCTCCGCCCCGACTCGCGTACCGCGGGCCACGCCGTTCCAGGGATATCTTGGCGTCAGCCCGAATCATCGTCCCCGGCTTGTCCTCGCGCACTCCGTCCACAAAGACGTTTCCGGCTAGTATTTCACGCTTTCCTGCCTCTCGGCTTGCTGCCAGCCCACGCTCTACAACTAGCTGATCGAGTCTGATTTTAGCTTGTTGAGACATACAAACCACCGCCAACCGCCCTCTCGCCCTCTCGCCCTCTTAGCGCCTGCATCACCGCATCAGCTATGCCTTTGGCATCCAAACCGAGATCAGACAAGACATCATCCCGTTTTCCCTGGCCCACGAAGTCATCTGGCGCTCCGAGCCTCACAACATGCACATCGAAAACGCCCGCCTCTGACAGCGACTCCAGAACTGCTGAACCAAACCCACCCGCCAGACAAGAGTCCTCGCATGTGATAATGATTCCCGTCCTGCCAGCGTATTCCAGCAATGTATCAACATCGATCGGCTTCACAAACCTGGGATTCACCACTGCACAACTTACTCCACGGGTCGACAGAATCCTGCTAGCTTCGAGAGCAGGCCATACCATGGGCCCAAGGGCGAATATGGCACAATGCAAGCCGTCCCGCATGACTTCCGCCTTGCCAATGGGAATAGGCCTTGCAGGCCACTCGACCTCCCTCTCCGGGCAAGCCGACTTAGGATACCTTATGGCCGATGGCCCATCATGTTCCAGAGCAGTCCCGAACATGCTCTGCAGCTCCGCACCATCCTTGGGCGCCATCACAGTCATCCCGGGTATCTGCCTCAGATATCCTACATCAAGCAGGCCTTGATGAGTGGGGCCGTCTTCGCCCACTATCCCTCCGCGGTCAACAGCAAGAATTACCGGCAGACCTTGCAATGCCACATCGTGCACTATCTGGTCATAGGCCCGCTGAAGAAAGGTGGAATATATGGCCACAACGGGACGGAGACCAGCTGCAGCAAGCCCAGCAGCAAAAGTGACCGCGTGCTGCTCAGCAATGCCCACATCGTAAAAGCGCCCGGGATAGGCCTCCGCAAAACTGCGCAGACCAGTGCCCTCGGCCATGGCAGCCGTTATCGCCACAATCCTGTCATCTTCTTCAGCAGCGCGAAGCATGAATTCGCTGAAGTGCGACGTAAAAGTGGGCCGGTCACTGGAAATCTGAGTTCCGGTCTCAACAACGAACGGACCGGTGCCATGGAATTTCGCGGGGTCCTGCTCAGCAGGCGCATAGCCCTTGCCTTTTCTTGTTATGACGTGTATCAAGACCGGCCCACCCGCGCGCTTGGCGTCGTCTATGGCGCGGCTCACGGCCTTTACATTGTGTCCATCGATTGGCCCCAGATAAGTGAAGCCTAGCTCCTCAAAGACCATTCCAGGCAGGACAAAGCTCTTGACGCTTTTCTTCAACCTGTATCCAGCTGCTTTGAGTGCCTTCCCAATTACCGGTATGCCCATGACAAACCGGTCAAATCCATACTTGAAGCGTCGTCTGCCCGGATGGGTTCGAGCGGAGCCCAACACCCCTGCCAGCGCTCCGACACTTCGGGAAATGGACATCTCATTATCATTGAGTATGACTATGAGATCGGTCTTGGTGTGCCCGGCATGATTCATCGCTTCAAGAGCCATCCCGCCGCCGAGCGCGCCGTCTCCAATTACCGCCATTACAGTATAGTTTTCACCTGCAGCATCACGCGCCAAGGCCATGCCGAGGGCGGCAGATATGGACGTACTGGAGTGTCCGGTGGCAAAGGCGTCGTATTCGCTCTCTGACGGTTTCGGGAAACCGCTTATGCCCCCCTGCTGCCGCAGAGAGGCAAAAGCCCCACGCCTTCCGGTGAGAAGCTTGTGAACATATGACTGGTGGCCTACATCCCATATCACCTTGTCGCGAGGACAATCGAGAGCAAGGTGAATTGCTATCGTAAGCTCAACTACACCCAGGTTTGGCGCCAAGTGCCCGCCGGTGCGGGAAACAGTATGTACCAGGTAATGCCGAATCTCCTCCGCAAGCTGCCGTATCTCCCTGTCTGAGAGCCTTCGCAGGTCGGAAGGTGAATCGATGCTCTGGAGAATGCTGTTCATAGGGAACCCACCGTCCCTTGACCGTCCGCTCCACATTTGGGAGGATCGGCAATAATCATTGATGCTTCAGCGTGCCGTCAATCCTTGCTACTTCTTCCATTGTTCCGCTTTCTGCCTTTGGCATCCTTGGACCGTCCAGTAAACCTTTCGTATGTCGCAATTATCCGCCCCACTGACAACACGACATCGTTGGCTGATTCTATCGCTACACGCTTGCCAATGGCCTTGCCTGCAACTGTGACAGCCGAAATCAGAGCGATGACCAACACAGATGCGGATTCTGCAAGCCATCCCCCGGTCGAAGCAGCTATGCGCAGAATGATCGTAGCGCCGACCGCTCCGCTCACAGTGCCACAGATGTCGCCGACAACGTCATTGCAGATACTAGCAACTGCCGGAGAGTTCCGGACGAGCCTTAGCGCCTCACTTGCTCCGTACACACGATTAGCGGCCATAGCGTTGATCGGAGCTTCGCTGGCCGCGGCTGCAGCAGTCCCCACAATGTCGAAGAGAATCCCAGTGGCAATTATTGCCATCAAAACAGCGACCGAAAACCAGGGGCTGAGGTTCCCAGCCGCAGAGCCAGAAAGGTAGCTCAAAGCCGCCGATAGGGCGAATGTCCATAGCCCTACTGCTATGATTCGCCCAAAATCACGTGGCAAGTCATGTTCACCTCAAAAAATATGGGCTTCAGCCTGAATGCGCATAATATGGATCCGAAATAGTCGGATGAATAAATAAACCGATAGGTGGCAGCGCCCTGAGTAAATATTGTGACTTGAGGTCCAGCAGGTTTTCCCCCCTGTGCGCCCTACCGTCGCCGGCGGGCGGTTTCCCTTTACGACAGGTTCTCCTCGTCGCCGAAGGAGCAACTGGATTGCCACTTAGATCACACCGTAATCCCCAGAGCGCCATGCAATGCAAACAGCCTAGGAGTTTTCCTCGGCAATGCTGGCCATTCTCTATCCTCTTTTGCAGATGGGCTTTCAAGCGGCAAAAGGTCATGTTCCTTGGCCGGGGAGACAATGACTTGGCACCCGCCATCCCGCACATCCACTCAAGGCAGGCTACGCTGCACCCAGCACCATTGGGCCCACCAGGGCCAGTACCGACATGCAGGTTCACCCCAAGCCGTAAAGCTTTTCAACCCCACGAACTTGGGTCTCCACGGAAGCAGGGTCAACGCCCACATGCCATTGCGGATCGCCCCACAACCTTAACCCCCTGCACCAACCCCCAACTGGGCGTCAAAAGCCAGCACAAGGGACTTCATCGATGTGCCCTTAACGGTATTTTATCCCCGTCTTCGAGAAAGCCAACACCGACTAGGATACTGCGCCACCTATCCTGTTCGATCAACATTATACCGCAAAACCTAGACCCATTCAATGGCAGCTGCGCGAGCGTGTCGGTCGGGAGCTGTCAGTCATCCATATGGCTGACAATGCCAGGATCGACCTGGCTTGAACGGCTCAACACTTCCGGCAACGCAGGTTCCAAGCCACAGAGATTTCTCGACAGACTTCTATATCAAACGGATCGAGCGAAGCGTGCATCGTCCAAAAACGGCTAGCCTTTCAATGCCCATCCTATCATGAGCCAAGACACCACAATCCCGAGGAAGGCGCCCATTGCCACTTCGAGCGGTGTGTGTCCGAGAAGCTCCCGTAACTTCGTAGACTCCAGATACCCCTCCCGAAACGCCCTCTCGATAAGCTGGTTTAGGACTTGCGCATGCTCCCCGGCAGCCCGCCTGATACCTGCGGCATCGTACATCACGACAAGGGCAAATCCCACCGTCACCGCGAACAGAGCTGAGTTCCATCCTTCCTGGATCCCCACTCCCACTGCGATACTTGTAACGAACGCCGAATGGGAACTGGGCATGCCTCCCGGGCCTACAATCTTTGACCAGTCGGGCTTGCCTTCAGCCCATATGCATGTAAATACCTTGAGTGTCTGGGCTATGGCCCAGGCCAATATGGATGTCCACAGTATTCTGTTGCTAAACAATCCTGTATCGGGCGCAAACATCAGCTCACCACTACCATTCCCTGTCGACAATGTCAATTATGTCTGTCAACTCTGAAGCAGCGTCTCCCAAAACTGCACATTTCGTCCTTGCAGAATCCATTAGAGCCGCAAATTGCCGTCGCGCACCATCGATTCCCCATACCGAGACCGCGGTCAGGAATCCACTTCTTCCACTGTCCCTTTGAGAATCTGCATCTTCGAGGTCGTCACGGATCTGAAAAGCAAGCCCAATGTCGGCAGCGATCCCACAAACCACCCCGAGCTCCTCGGCATTTGCGCCTCCCACGATCCCGCCCATTTCCGCCGCACACTCGAAAAGCTTTCCCGTCTTCAGCATCTCCATCCGGCACAAGGCACCGGAATCGACACGTTCAGATCCGGGCCACGGCCAAGGAGAGATGTCCAATACCTGCCCGCCAATCATGCCATTGCCGCCCGCCGCCGACGCCAATGCCTGTACACAAGAGCAGGTCGCATCGGGGCCAACCACATCCACAAAACCATTACTCGTGAGGACCTCAAAAGCCAATGTGAGAAGGGCATCTCCAGCCAGAAGGGCCACGGCTTCGCCATACGCCTTGTGACATGAAGGCTTGCCTCGCCTGTAATCATCATCATCCATGCACGGCAAATCGTCGTGGATCAGCGAATAGCAATGGACGAGTTCCAGGGCGACTGAAGGCCAAATCACTGCATCGGTATGGCAACTCGGATGCACTCGTGCCACGGCAGAACAGGATGCCCGGACCATAGCGGGCCTGATTCTCTTTCCGCCCGGAAATACGGAGTAACGCATTGCCTCATGTAATGCCCGCAGTTCCACATCGCCCCCGGGCATCACGTCATCGAGAGCCGCATCCACTTTTTCCACGAATTCGGAATACCATTGGGGCAACCTCAAGCTTCGTCATCCTCCCTGTCTTCGTCTCCTGAGTTGAACTCTTCGAAGGGCACGGCCACGTCCCTTCCATCTTTGCCCTGGACTAATACCTCCAGCTTGCCTTCAGCATCTTCGATTACGGAGGAACAATATCGCACCAGCTCAGTGCCTTCGCTGAAAAGCTTGAGCGCCTCTTCAAGCGACGGCTCGCCTGAATCCATCTTTTCGACTATCTTCTCCAAGCGGGCGAGAGCCGTTTCAAAAGTCATGTCCGAAGGAATGCTCATTCTTCAACCCACCTTCACATCATGGATTGTGCAACCGAGTTCACCGCAGCCAAGCTGTACTGTGACTTCGTCTCCCCCGGCAACCTGGTCAGCTCTGCGCAATACCGTCCCGTCTTGTCCACGACATATCGCATAGCCCCGCCCGAGAACAGCCTCTGGGTCAAGAGCGTCCAGCATCCTGCCGAGATACTCAAGGCGATCCTTGTTTGTTCGCAACTTCGTCTGAATTGCTTGAATAAGTCGCCTGCTCAGCTCGTCCACATACTGGCGCCTTTGCATTACTCGCATTCGAACTGTGCGAACTAGCCTGGCTTCCAACAGCTCAACATGGTGGGCATAAGCCGATGCATCAGGCACAACCAGCTCCGCGGCGGCGGACGGGGTGGGCGCCCGCACATCAGCAGCAAAATCGGCAATAGTAAAATCAGTTTCATGCCCTACGGCAGACACAACCGGAACTCGGGATCGCCTTATTGCCCTGGCTACTTCCTCATCGTTAAAGGCCCACAATTCCTCGGCAGAGCCCCCGCCCCTCCCCACTATGATTACGTCGATGTCAGGGACTTCACCAGCTCGATCGAAGGCCTGAACTATGCTGGCGGGAGCATCCGAGCCCTGCACAAGAGCTGGAATCACCAGTATGTTAATTCCCGGCCAACGCCTTCGAGTCACAGTTATTATGTCGCGCACCGCAGCTCCAGTAGGGGACGTGATCACACCAAGGCGTCTCGGAAACTTCGGCAGCGGCCTCTTGGCGGCAGGGTCAAATAGCCCTTCCGCCTCCAGTTTGGCTCGGAGTTGCTGGAAGGCCAGGTAGAGCTCGCCGAGGCCCGCGGGCTCCATCAAGTCAACATATAGCTGGTATTCTCCTCCACGCTCGTAAACGCCTACATACCCATGGGCGTAAACGCGCATTCCATCGGCAGGGCGGAACCGCAACCCAATGTTGCTCCCTCGGAACATCACCGCGCGAAGCCGCGAACTATCGTCCTTCAAGGTAAAATACATGTGTCCGGACGAATGATGGGTAAAATTGGCTATTTCTCCATTCACCCAGATATCACCCAAAACCGGATCTCGGTCCAGGGCCCGCGCCACCCGACGCGTAATCTCGGATACGGTGAAGATCTCGTAAGACCCTACCTTTCCCGCCATCTGCGGCATGCCAGGCAAGTTCGGAATCCCCGACGCACTGAAAATCCCGTCTGATCCACAGGCTCCACATGTTCCAATGGACCCATGTGGCCCAAAGCCTCCATCTGAAGCCCCAGACGTACCCGCCTTGTACCGACCTGCCATCTACATTCACTCCTTGCCTTCTTCCCGTGATTCGCGCATGCCCTCCAAATGCATCTGCCACGCAAGAAGCGCGCATCCTACGGCATTGTCCCTTGAATGCTCGGGCGAAGCGTAATACACTTTTGCGCCCGGGAGCTGGTCTTCGATTGTCTCGGAGAGGATACGCCTGATGATGTAGTTTGACGCCACGCCTCCCGCAACAAGAAGCTCCTGCGCCCGGAAGAAGCGCAATCCCTCGCAACACATTGCGCCGACCGATCTGCCTATGCACTCGAGCACCGCGTATGCCATGTCGGCATGGCCGGCCCCTGAATCCAATTCTCTCATGGCAGCCGAGCAAGGGCCAGAAAAGCTCACCTTGAGCCCACTAACGGCCACCGGAAGCCTGACCCGCCCCGGAACGCCGTGTCCAGCAAGGCGCTCAAGGTCGGGCCCCGCAGGGAACGGAAGCCCGAGAGCCACCCCTACCCTGTCGATAAACTGCCCCGCGTTGAGATCGCCAGTGCCCCCCAAAAGCTCCATTTCAAACCTGTCATGGACACTGAGAAGCTCGGTCGTGCCTCCGGAAAGGTGAAGGGCGAGAAAGCCTCCTCGAGATTCGAGTCCCGAAGACCACCTGGCCGCGGCAATGTGGCCTTCCTGGTGAGATATCTCCAAGCACGGCGCTTCAAGGGCAGCCGCTACAGCGCGGCCATACCCTGATGACGCAAGAAAGACGGGCATGTAGGATCCTTCCATACGTCGCGGCCATGCGCTGGCCCCGACGGCAACAATGTCGCATGATTCCCGCCTCGCCACATCACATGCTTCCTCAACAAGGCGAGGCAGGTTACGGACATGCTGAAACAGGGCCTCCGACTGTCTGAGCCCTACTTTGCCCTTGGAAACCTGAAGCGGCGCCCTGCCATCATAGGCGAGGATGCCGCTGATTACAAGAGCCACTGAAGTTGTATAGCAGCTCGTATCAAACCCGAGTGTCCCGACCTTCATGCGCCCCGCCAAGACATTCGCCCCCAGAATCTCCTTCCACGTCGCCGCTGCTGGCTGCGTCAGATGACTCGGCACGGCCCTCGCCCGCATCCGCACCATCCGCTGGGCCCTGGCCATCCTTGATGCGCTCAGCCAAGGCCCCCAAGATTCCGTTGACGAATCTCGGAGAATCGGCAGTCCCATAAAGCTTGGCGATTTCGACGGCCTCGTCGATGGCAGTAGCCACAGGCACGTCCTTAAGATAAAGCATTTCGCATACTGCTATCCTCATGATATTCCGATCGGTTGGCGACATCCGCTGGACCGCCCAATCATGGGCGATCCCCGCCATAACAGCATCTATCTCGGTCATTCTCTCCACCGCGGCACACACAAGCTGAGAAGCATATCCCTGCGCCCGCTCGGGAAGATCAAGGTCGGAAGAGCTCGATACTGCATAGGAAATCGCATCTTCCGATGTGCACCCTGACATGTCCATTTGATAAAGGGCTCGCATGGCGGCCTCACGGGCCCGCCGCCTTTCTGAGCGCATGCGTCAACCACTCCTGTCAGTTTCGCCGACGTCCAAACCGCCGCGCAAACCTCTCCCTGAATTCGTCATTAACATCGATGTATCTGCCTACAATAAAACCGATTCCCACAAAAAGCGCAAAAGCGAGCGCTCGCCAAAATCCTGCGATCAAGACGAGCAGCCCGAAGATGGCGCCTACGATAGCCCCCACAAACTGTCCGGAGCTACCTTCGGGAACATTGAATCTGCCGTCTCCAAACCAAGGCATGCGGACCATCTCCTCCAGGCATTGCCCCCACTTTATGCGTCGCTCAGCGCCCTACGGTCGGGGCTTGCTCTCCATGCGTGATACTCCTTTAACAACCGTGTGTATGGATTTGACTGGCAACCCTATAACGGCATGCATTGCTTCGGAAAGCTCTCTTTCCAGGTTTTCACAAACCTCTGGGATGCTAACATCAGGATAGACATTTATGCGCGCATGAAGTGTGATGCCATCCTCATTGCCCTCCGCTGCAGCCTCAACGTTGCGGACACCATCCACCTTCTGGGCAGCCCTCTGCGCAATGGCCTCCACAGCAGCCATGGAAATCTGCACATCGCCAAGACCTGTCCCAGTGATAATCGGTTCCGCTGACTCCTCTACTCTGAGAGCCATCATGATCACATACAGAGTTACAAGAACTATCGCGATGCCGATTATGGCAGCTGCAATCCTATTGCTCGCCACTGAATCATAAAAAGCAATGGCAAAGGCATTGGGGAATCCTCCCCCCGAAACAGACGCAAGAACCACCGAACCGAGGAAGACTATGATTACAGCGGTGGCAATGAGAATCACTCGGTCAATGGTTTTCAATGTGGCCACCCCCGTCATCAAGGTAACAGGCGATATTGCTAACGAACCCGAACATCGGTAGATGTCTCCTTCTCCTCAATGAACACGTTAGTCACATGGACATTGACTTGAACCACTTCCAAGCCGGTCATAATCTCGATCGTCCTTTTGACGTTGCGCTGAACCTCTTCGCAGACCTCAGGTATTACCGCGCCATATTTCACCACGACGTTCAGATCGACTGCCGCCTGCTGCTCGCCGACCTCAACCTTGACCCCACGGGCCAGGTTCTTCTTGCCCCACAGCTCGCTCCAGCCTTCCGCTATTCCGCCGCTCATCCCTGCAATGCCTTCAACTTCGATAGTTGCAAGGCCGGCTATGACTGCTACCACTTCATTTGCGATTTTGACAGATCCCATTCCCGGATCTTCCATAAGCTCCATATTCACACCTCCTGGCAAGCGTCCAGAGGAACCCTCGCTGATCATATTAGCATTATAACAGAACTGCCGGTCCCCAAGTAGCCAATCATAGAAATGAATTCACCGCATGCCTAGATTATCCTTCACGGTTCTCTCTCCATTATGCTGATCCGCCGCAACTCCACGCCTGTAGCGGCCGACACCGCATCGCCTATACGCTTGACTTCCGCTTCTTCAAGTCTTCCCGACTTTACGACCACGCTTGCGCCAGCCTCCGATAGAAAGACCACAGCCTGCTCGTATCCTTTTGCCTGTATCATGCTTTCAGCTTCAGCTTCGCGCCGTGCTCGTTCCGCCAGGGAAAGAAGAGCCTCCTGTGCGCGCTTGCGCACATCTGGGTGGGTATTCGGATCTTCGATGAGATCTTGGATCACTTCGCGTTCGCGAGAACGCGTCTTGTCGCGATCAATCTTGAGTTCTTCGAAAAAGTCTGCTCCCGATGGCATGATGAAAGGCTCGGCGCCGAAGGGCGTGACCGAGCCCGGGCCCCCGACGGACCCATACTGGTCATTACCATCTGAGAGGACAGATGTCGGCAGAGTCGCTCCACACAAATCGGCAGACTCCTCTCCTTCCGACAGATCCTCCTCACTACCGTCGTCTTCCGTAACACTCAAACCGTTGTCGCCTTCGGCGTCAACTGCCGGCGCAGATGAGCGGCGACGATAGAGGTCGGGGTCTACGATCGCCGTGATTCCCAGGATCACCACCGCCACCGCCAGCATCAGGTAGGATGCCTTGAGCCAGAATCTATCACCACGCTGCCCAAAGTATTGCTTTGTCTTCTTTATCATGGACATTGCCCACCTCCCGGTCTGCGCGTCTGCAATTCGAAGATTTCCGCCGACAAGGACCGAGTGCAAGTTTTCGATCACATCCGTGCTAGCTGCCTACGGGGACTTAGCAACCACGACCATGACCCTGTGAGCCGGCACACCAAGGAGCGTCTGTGCAGCTTCGGCAAGCTCCCGTTTGGTTCTTGAATCCGATGCGCCCGACGCCGCCACCAGCACTCCGGAGATAGCAGGAGAGCGTTCCAAAACCAAGATGGGAGACTGTCCGCGCCCTGAAGAGGGATCAGAAGGCAAGACGACGTCGCGGGTTTCTCGCTTCTCAGTCGTCACCCTCGCCTCGCCCGACGACATCTTCTCATCCACATTTTTGTATTCCTCCACGGAATTGACCGCGTACTCCCGGTATGTGCCGCCTTCCAAAGTTATCTGGACACTGACTGTGCCTGCTCCCTCCACCTTTGAGAGAATAGCTGCCGATCTCGTTTCAAGGTCAACCCGGTATCTGTCTGCAGGGGACAAGTCGGAAAGCCGGTCGCCCACGGCCGACGAAGGAGGCGATGTTTCCGAAGAAATCGGTTCTAGGCCAGAATAGCCATCAACTGCATTGCCGGAATCACGCGGTGAAGTCTTAACAAGGCTCCCCACGATGATCAATAGCACACCCAAGCCGGCCAGGAGAAGCAATGGTTTGAGCCCCGGCATTTTCAGCAGATCCGTACCAAATCGTCTCTCTTCGCTCATCTTCTTCCCACCTGCCTTACAATGATCATCTCTGGGTCAACCCCCAAGGCTGCGGATGCAGCGGCAGCTATTTCAGAGTCGCCGGGGCGGGCACAACCTTCAGCAGCGCCCCCAAAGCTCACATTCACTTCTATCCCCAGCAGCGCGCCACTGCGATCGATGGATGCCCGGACTTCCCAGAAACAGTTCTTTCCGTAGAACCGGGCGGCAAGCGCTTCGCGCACCTTCGCCTCAATAACGGTCTCCGTAAGTTCCGC
>ERZ795047.1479-NODE-1479-length-24857-cov-5.321143_pt1 | contig 24857 bp, 24 predicted proteins | sample MGYA00375131_ERZ795047 | MGnify/ENA primary metagenome ERZ795047 (study PRJEB30176, sample SAMN05720228) | activated sludge metagenome | isolation source: Anaerobic digester | place: Japan | collected 2015-05-20 ...
AGACGCTTTGGACGTCCTCGTCGCAGACCTCGAAGGCGATCGCTGGGACGTGGCCCTTCACGCCGCCCGAACATTGCAGTTGGTTGGTCAGAAGGCACGTCCTGTAGTCGGACCGATGCGCGAGAAGCTCGAGCCGCTCAGAAGAAACCCGAAACCGACGTATGAACAGATCTACGTCCGCAACGCTCTTAGCGCCGCCCTTGAGCGGCTTGAGAACAGGTAAGGGCAATCATGTTAAGTGACTCCCGCAAAAAAACTTGACAGCCACCCCCCCCCGCGGAATACACTGACCTCGCTTCCGGTTCGTTCTTAGCCTTCCGGTGCGTGATTTCGTCTTGCTGAGAGCTTTTCCGATTTTCCGCAGGCATCCTCAAGGGAGAAGCAACTGCGGAGTCAAGCCTTTGTTCGCGGATTCTCAAGTGACTGATCCGATCCAGGAGGTAGCGAAATGTTCATCAAGCTGCTGTTGGTCTTGCCAGTGGGTGTTGTATTAGCTGTGTCTCGAGCGGTGGCCGCTGGTCCTCCCGACGCGGCCGATTTGGCTCGCGGGAAGGCAATGGCGCTTCAAATCTGTGCCACGTTGCAGGTACGGGCCGAGCAAATGGAACAAGAGGGCCGTCCGTCCGGTCTGCTTCGCCGCGCATTTGCTATCAAGGCTGGATTAAGCGACGCCGAAACCGAGGTGCTGCTCGGGGTGGCGTCCCGGATGAGAGCGAGGATCGCTCCCCTGGATAATCGCGCCCAGGCGATTATCCGTTCGTTTCGCCGGCAGCACGCGGGCGGACGTCTGCAACCTGGCGTCCTTCCGCCGCCGCCACCTCCCGAGCTTACGGCCCTGCAACGCCAGCGGGACGTGATTGTGGAGGAAGCGGTCCGTGAATTGGACTCTCAACTGGGGCCCGCCGGATTGGAAAAACTCCACCGCCAGGTCAGCCGCGCCCGGACGTCAACAACCGGTCAGAACGCCCAGAACGCCGCGGTTCGGACACCGGCTGAAATCCGGCCTTTAGCCAGTCGTATGGCGTTGGATTCTCGACGACAGGAGGTGGCCCGATGACTGGTCTCCTCCCACGAACCTTTACCGCGATGGCTCTGTTCGCCATGGCCTGGTTGACCGCCGGTGTTTGCGGTCGGGCCCAAAGCACCGAGGGTTACCTTGATGTTTTCTACGACAGTGAGCTCGGCCAGGTGTTCGCCTTTGCCGGGACCTATCCCGACTACGAGACCCTGACGTACTATGATCCGAAGGTGGACGTCTCTCTATGGTGCAGTGACAACATCTGCTCCGGCTGGAACAACACTTTCACGGTGGATTACGGCACTTACGTCTACGCCGAAATCTCGTGGCCCGCAAAAGCCGGTGTGACATATTACGCTTACGCCACGCACAGCCTGATGCTCAATTGGATGGCGTTTGATCCAGAAATCTACGCGTATTGGGATTACTATGGCTACAGCTCCGGCCCCCCGTACGTCATCCGTGTACAGGTATGGGGTCCTTTACCTAGCTGGGTCCGGTGGCTTCCGCCGCTCGCCGCCGCTCTTCTCTACGCGGAAATTATAGACCTGGGTTCGAGTGAGGCGGAGATGAGCTTGCCCCCGATACAATCGATCTCAATCACCAGTGTCCAATGTCCGAATGACAACGCGGATGTGCGGTGGCCGTGGTTCGCGTCATTTACAACGAAGTCAGGCGAGAATAACATGTCCCTCATGGCAACTCTCAGTCCTCTCGAGGCCGAGGCATCGTATTCGTCAAGAATCCGCTGGAATGTCAGGGAAATCGCGGAATGTACGAGCATTCCGAACCCTCCCTCAGGAAGCTATGCGTCGGTCTATGTGACCGATTCACTCGTCACACCTGCGCCAAATGGGAGGACACAGGCGATTTCCTACGGCGTCACGGCTTCCATCGATGTGGGCGTTACCCACCGCGAGTCCTCGGAGGCCCTGGTCATCCAGGACGGAATCGACAAACTGAGGCAGCAGTACCTGGACATGCAGAAAAACAGCGTCCCGGATCGCAGCAATTTTGCACTAGACCTGCCAGCCACGCCTCACTTCCAGTTTTCCGAGGGAGCATGCCACTGCGGCCAGCATGACTGGCAGCTCTGGCTCATCATGGATAATCTGGAGGCGGTGAGAGTGAGCTTCGCACACCCCATGATCGTCAACTCTGGGTACCGATGCCCAATACACAACAGCCACCAACCCGGAGCGGCTGTGAACAGTCGCCACATTTACGGAATGGCGGCGGACATTGACGTGAGCGACTTCAATGGTGATGGGACAGTGAACAAGGATGACTGGGACATCCTGGCGGAGGCAGCCACTGCGAATGGAGCTGTTCTGGAGCCCTACAGCCAGACCGGGGGTTGGGTGCACATGCAATGGTAGGGAGGTGAGAGCGTATGCTTACAATTTTGCTGATGTTGCTCTTGAGTCAGGCACCTTGCCAATCAGCGTCAGACTTGGTGGCCATGTTGAGAAGCGAGGACTGGAACGAACGAGACAAGGCAATTACGCGCATCCGAAAGGAGGGTTGCGGAAACGACGCTGAAATCCGAAGAACGCTGCTGTCGGTTTTCTCTGAAAACCTGCAAGAATTGCGCGAAAGCGAAGCTGCCGTCTTGGCCGGCGCGCCGCCGGTCCCTCGAGAAGACTATGCGCAATATTCCATAAACTTGGCCCTTTTGGTGGCCGACCTGGAAATCAAAGGAGATGGAATCAAAGGGGCCGGACCGTTGTTGCTGGACGCAGTACAGACAGGCGGCACGATACCGGAGGCGCTGGCATCGATCCTGGCGAAAGACACGGAGGAGTCCGGGGAGGTTTGGGAGCTTTTGAATCATAGATTCTACTCAAATGCTTCCTTTGATCGGTCCCGGCGCACCGGCTACGTCTTGGTACTAGCCAAGTACGTGGGCAGGGAAGAGCAGATTGAGCCAGAGCGTAAAGCCCGGCTGACGCAAATGGTGCTGGATGCTTTGGCAGATGATCAGTATGCAGTTCAATCTGCTGCGGTTAAGGCATCGCGATATCTTCTGAATGATCCACTGGTTCGTCACAGGCTCGGGCAAATCGTGCAAATGGGTGCGCTCCCCGGTAGTCCGGATTCGGCCCGAAGACTTGCCAAGAACGCGAAGTCTGCGTTGGAAGCAACTGAACCCATTCAGTAGGTGGCGGGGAAAAGCCCTCAACGTGGGCTGAAAGCAGGCGATCTCTTACACCGTGAGTTCCCCGGGGTGACGGGCCCCGGGGGGCCACGGGGTGCCACGTCTAATCTGTTTACGTCGGCTGGTGGAATTCCGCGCTTACGTACAAGAAACGAGGCGAGCTCGGGGCCGTGTCTAAAGTTTGCAATTTCCCAATGCTTGAAAATTAACAACTTTGGGACACGGCCGGTTACCGCAATCATGCTAAGTGACTCCTGCAAAAAAATCTTGACAGCCATTCCCCCGGGAATACACTGACCTCGCTTCCGGTTCGTTCTTAGCCTTCCGGTGCGTGATTTCGTCTTGCTGAGAGCTTTTCCGATTTTCCGCAGGCATCCTCAAGGGAGAAGCAACTGCGGAGTCAAGCCTTTGTTCGCGGATTCTCAAGTGACTGATCCGATCCAGGAGGTAGCGAAATGTTCATCAAGCTGCTGTTGGTCTTGCCAGTGGGTGTTGTATTAGCTGTGTCTCGAGCGGTGGCCGCTGGTCCTCCCGACGCGGCCGATTTGGCTCGCGGGAAGGCAATGGCGCTTCAAATCTGTGCCACGTTGCAGGTACGGGCCGAGCAAATGGAACAAGAGGGCCGTCCGTCCGGTCTGCTTCGCCGCGCATTTGCTATCAAGGCTGGATTAAGCGACGCCGAAACCGAGGTGCTGCTCGGGGTGGCGTCCCGGATGAGAGCGAGGATCGCTCCCCTGGATAATCGCGCCCAGGCGATTATCCGTTCGTTTCGCCGGCAGCACGCGGGCGGACGTCTGCAACCTGGCGTCCTTCCGCCGCCGCCACCTCCCGAGCTTACGGCCCTGCAACGCCAGCGGGACGTGATTGTGGAGGAAGCGGTCCGTGAATTGGACTCTCAACTGGGGCCCGCCGGATTGGAAAAACTCCACCGCCAGGTCAGCCGCGCCCGGACGTCAACAACCGGTCAGAACGCCCAGAACGCCGCGGTTCGGACACCGGCTGAAATCCGGCCTTTAGCCAGTCGTATGGCGTTGGATTCTCGACGACAGGAGGTGGCCCGATGACTGGTCTCCTCCCACGAACCTTTACCGCGATGGCTCTGTTCGCCATGGCCTGGTTGACCGCCGGTGTTTGCGGTCGGGCCCAAAGCACCGAGGGTTACCTTGATGTTTTCTACGACAGTGAGCTCGGCCAGGTGTTCGCCTTTGCCGGGACCTATCCCGACTACGAGACCCTGACGTACTATGATCCGAAGGTGGACGTCTCTCTATGGTGCAGTGACAACATCTGCTCCGGCTGGAACAACACTTTCACGGTGGATTACGGCACTTACGTCTACGCCGAAATCTCGTGGCCCGCAAAAGCCGGTGTGACATATTACGCTTACGCCACGCACAGCCTGATGCTCAATTGGATGGCGTTTGATCCAGAAATCTACGCGTATTGGGATTACTATGGCTACAGCTCCGGCCCCCCGTACGTCATCCGTGTACAGGTATGGGGTCCTTTACCTAGCTGGGTCCGGTGGCTTCCGCCGCTCGCCGCCGCTCTTCTCTACGCGGAAATTATAGACCTGGGTTCGAGTGAGGCGGAGATGAGCTTGCCCCCGATACAATCGATCTCAATCACCAGTGTCCAATGTCCGAATGACAACGCGGATGTGCGGTGGCCGTGGTTCGCGTCATTTACAACGAAGTCAGGCGAGAATAACATGTCCCTCATGGCAACTCTCAGTCCTCTCGAGGCCGAGGCATCGTATTCGTCAAGAATCCGCTGGAATGTCAGGGAAATCGCGGAATGTACGAGCATTCCGAACCCTCCCTCAGGAAGCTATGCGTCGGTCTATGTGACCGATTCACTCGTCACACCTGCGCCAAATGGGAGGACACAGGCGATTTCCTACGGCGTCACGGCTTCCATCGATGTGGGCGTTACCCACCGCGAGTCCTCGGAGGCCCTGGTCATCCAGGACGGAATCGACAAACTGAGGCAGCAGTACCTGGACATGCAGAAAAACAGCGTCCCGGATCGCAGCAATTTTGCACTAGACCTGCCAGCCACGCCTCACTTCCAGTTTTCCGAGGGAGCATGCCACTGCGGCCAGCATGACTGGCAGCTCTGGCTCATCATGGATAATCTGGAGGCGGTGAGAGTGAGCTTCGGACACCCCATGATCGTCAACTCTGGGTACCGATGCCCAATTCACAACCTGCCGTACGCCACAAATAGTCAGCATATTTACGGAAAGGCGGCCGATATAGATGTCTCAGACTTCAACGGCGACGGCCTCGTCAATAGGGCCGATTGGGATATGCTTGAACAAGTTGCCCGGCAGGTCGGGGCTACCTACATTGAGCCCTACAGTATGACTGGGGCTTGGGTCCATATGGATTGGAGGTAGGAGAACAATGCTATATTTGCTCTTGTCGATCTCTCTGCTTCAGCCTGCACCACCGCCGACGCCCCAGGATGTCATCGCTTTGCTGAGAGGTGATCAATGGGCAGAAGCAGTTGACATTGTGAGAAAACATCCTCAGGAGTATTCCCCTAATCAGGGAGTCCGGGACGCCTTGCTCTTCGCTTTGTCCCGGCAAACCGACCGCCTGAAGCTATGCGCAGAACAATATGCGTCAGGCCACCCTTGCCCGCCGCCGGAGAATAAGAGCGAAGGTGAGTACTTCCTGGATCTGCTGCAGACCGTCATCGAATGGAAAATCTCGGGATCAGGGCCTGCTCTTCTGGATGCGTTATATGGGAATGCCCCGGAAGATGCGGTGGCCGCCATTCTGAGTCAGGATACAGAAGAGGCCCGCACCGTCTTCGAATTGATACAGCGGAGATACTATTCCGATCATCCTTTCGACCGTTCCAACAGGGTGGCGTATCTGCGGACTGTTGCGAAGTTTCTTGACAAGAAGCCGCTAAGGGATCCATCCAGGCAATCCACTGTGGTCGGTATGGTTTTGGATGGCTTGAACGATTGGAACTTCATGCTGGTGGAAGCGGCGGTGCGAGCATCAAGACATTTCATGAAGCACCCGCTTGTGGTCGCCCGAGTCAGGCAGATTGCGGCGACGGACGAGATTGGCTTGTCCCATGAGGCCAAGCGCGCCGTGGTCGAGGCGCGTAAGGTACTCGAAGAGCCATCGGTGCAGTAGTAGTATCCGTGCGGGTCACCCCGAATCGCTGATTGCCGGCGGGTCGGGCAGAAGCACCTGAACAGCCGGACCCAGCCCGTCGAAGATAGTGCTGGTCCGAAACGACTGAATACTTGCATCCGCGTGGTCGTGCCGCGGGCGTCCGGAGTAATTGGGTTGGGAGAGCGCCACGTCCTTTGCGGCAACCCTCAGTCCTCCCGACGCCGGGGTGCGGTAGTCCTCAAGAATGTGCTGGGATGATATCTGCTTGAGGAGCAAGATACATGAGGAGAAAAAACCGGTTTTAATACTGTGCTTTTTAGGCGTCCTTTGCGGCGTTACGTTTTCGGTTGCTCAGGATTCATCGACCCTCTCTTCCAGAATAGATGCGATGGGGTCCCTGAACTGGCGGGAGAAGCTGCGGGTCGTCGACGAAATCAGCCAAGAACATGCGAGTATATCGGAGCAAGAGAAAAGAAACCTCCTTCAGGTTTTCGAGAAGGATGTGCTTTTTCGCAGGAACTACCTGGAAGCTCCGCGTGCAAAGGGACTTGCGGACAGCGCACCTGGAAGGTTTTCGGAAGAGAACCCAGGATACGATCGGTACGTGGTCAGGCTGGCGCATCTGGCTTCGTCATGGAAGGACGCCAAAACGGTTCCGCTGCTTCTGACGGCCATGGAGGAATACGGTGGCGCGGTTGTGCCGAGTCACATTACTTCAATCGGTCCGAAAGCGGTGTATGCGCTGCTGGACGTCTGGCGCGGCCCGAACGAGCGATTGAGGCGGACGGCGATCGCAACCTTGTCCATATGGGTGCACGCGCCCTTGTCCGCCGAGGATTACACTCTGACCCCGGAGATGGCCATCCGGGATGAGAAGATCCTGAACTTGGTGAAGACGGCGTTGCTGGAGGCCTCTGATGACTCGGATGGGGGTGTTCGATTGGGGGCTGTATATGGCCTGGAAGCTTTTCCCGAAGCGAAAGTCGTTGCAGTGTTGCGACACTTGCAGCAAAGCGATCCCTACTATTTGTTACTGCAAGAAGGGGGGAAAGCTGTTTTTCCGGTGAGAGAGAGGGCCAAAGAAGCTCTCGAGAAGATAAAGGCGGGAGCGCAGCGCTGAATAGCGATTATGACAGGTCGATAAAGCGATTGCTCTGACTGGTTTTCCTGCCGAAAGGCTCTTTTTTCTGCCTCAAGATGGGTTGCGTGAGATCGGTTGCGTGACATGCTCGTAATTCGCTCGCGAGCGGTTGACAACAAAGGGTGGATGACCTTTTCAGCGGTCTCAAATCACGCGCCTGGCCGGTATGGAACCGGCTCGTGTTCCTCGCCTTTTGCCTTCTACTTATGATCGGCGGCAGCCCTGAGGTTTGCAGCCCTGAAGCGGGTGCGCGTGAAACCACGCCTGTGTTCATTCCGCTGAATCGATTTCCTCGGATGGTGCAGGAGTATTATGTCCGGCGCGTGCGTGAGGTCGAGCGGGGGGCCAATGAACAGCGGGCGGCTTTACGCTCGCAAGCCGACGCGGAGGCTTACGTGCACGATCCGCCGCAGGATCCAGCAATGTTTCGGCCCCTGGCCGGCAAAAACGCCTCTGAACGCGCGAATACCTGGCGTCATCGAACGCGAGGACTACCGGATCGAGAAGGTGATTTTCGAGAGCCGGCCCGGCTTCCCCGTCACGGCGAATCTGTACGTGCCCAAGGGGCGCGTCTTACCGTTACCAGGGGTGGTTGGGTCGTGCGGTCATTCGGACAACGGCAAGGCCCGCGACCTTTATCAATCTTTCTGCCAGGGTCTTGTTCGGCAGGGCTACGTCGTTCTGATATTCGATCCGATTGGCCAGGGTGAACGCCTGCAATACCTCACCGACAAACTCAAGGCGCGTCACGGCATTGGCGGCAGCGAGCATAACTGGATCGGGAATCAGCAACTCCTTGTCGGCGAGTTTTTCGGCACGTGGCGCGCATGGGATGGCATTCGCGCTCTTGACTACCTGCTCACACGACCGGAAGTCGATCCGAAACAAGTGGGGATAACCGGCCAGTCGGGGGGCGGCACCATGACGACGTGGTTATGCGGCGTGGACCAACACTGGGCGATGGCGGCCCAGCTGCTTTGTGACGACGTTCCGCCGCAATATGGAAAACGAGCTCCCCGCCGACGATGAGCAATGTCCGCCGGGAGCGCTCGCACTCGGGTTGGATCATTCTGATTTCATCGCCGCGCTCGCCCCAAAACCCGTCATCCTGCTGGGTCAGGAAAAAGACTATTTCGACGCACGGGGACTGGAGGAGTCCTTCGGGCGGCTCCAGCCGCACGGCGGCGGTCGAGCTCGGCCCGGGCGAAGAATTCGTCTGGGAGATCGAGTTGACCCCACTTCCCAGGGGAAGTTTGGAGTTAACGCTTTAGCGTGCCGCACAGTAGCCGCCGACTCCCGCGTCATGCCGATGTTCGACTGCGATAACTCTCCGGCACGCTAGAGCGTGAACTCCAAACCTTGCGGTTGACCGAGGCCACATGACTCAGGGCTCTTGAACGACACACGATGGTGAACACCCTATGGCAAAGTGCGGCGAAAGCGTTGATCGTCGAGTTTTTCTCCAAACGGCGTTGGCTGGCGCTCTTGGCGCGACTGCCCTCGGGCCAGGCTCGGGAGCCGCAATCTGGGAGCAAGGCGCCAACCCCCTCCGAGACCGAGTTTCGCTGTACGGACGCCCAAACATTATCCTAGCGATGACGGACGATCAGGGTTGGGGCGACGTGGGCTACAACGGCAACCGGCTTGTGCGGACGCCCGTCCTCGACGAAATGGCCGCGAGCGGCTTGCGATTTGATCGCTTCTACGCCGCCCATCCGGTCTGCTCTCCGACGCGCGGCAGTTGCATGACTGGACGACATCCGAATCGCTACTATTGTTTCTCATGGGGTTATGACCTTCCCTTGGAAGAGATGACATTGGCTGAGGCGGTCAAGACTGCCGGCTACTCAACCGGGCACTTCGGCAAGTGGCACCTGGGTGGAATTCCCGAGAACGGGGCGGCCCGAACCGACCGCGGCAATCTGAAGACCCGCGACCGCCGCTTGCGCCACCCGGGCAACCAGGGTTTTGACGAATGGTTCTCGTACTGGAACTTCTTCGACCTGGATCCGAGCGAGTTCTATCACAATGGCGAGGCGGTGGGATTGCTAAAAGGCGAAGGTTCGGAGATCATTGTGGAAAGGGCATTGAAATTCATCGGCAAGGCCGCTCGCCAAAATCAGCCCTTCCTTGCCGTGATCTGGTTTGGCAACCCGCACAGTCCCCACGCCGCCTTGAACGAGGACAAAGCTCTCTATGCCGGACTGGATCCCAAGAAACAGGATTACTCAGGCGAACTGACGGCCATCGACCGGGCTATGGGCCAACTGCGTTCGGGCTTGATAGAGCTTGGTGTCCATCGGAACACGATGCTTTGGTTTTGCAGTGACAATGGGGCGACAGGTAGCGGGTCGAACAGGCCGCTGCGGGCCGGTAAGGGTACGTTGTGGGAAGGCGGTGTCCGCGTGCCGGGGATCCTGGAATGGCCAGCGCGAATCAGCAAGCCCTTCTCGACTGACATTCCAGCGTGCACGAGCGACTACTACCCCACCTTCTTGGAATTACTCGGCATTGACATCCCTAACCAGATACTCCCGCTGGACGGCATCAGCCTGCTGCCGCTGATTGAGGGGAAAATGTCCCGCCGGCCTAGGCCGATTGCCTTTGAACTACGAACCGACGATGAAACGGTTCAGTGGGCGGCCTTGGTGGACAACCAATACAAACTGCACGCCCCTTTGGGCGAAAACACGAAACCCGTAGCCCTGTACGACCTTTCTGTTGACATAGGCGAACAGGACGACCTGTCGGCCGGAGAGCCGAGGCTGGTAAACCGAATGATGGAGCAACTGCAGGCTTGGCAGGCCTCCGTGCGGAAGAGTCTGACCGGCGAAGACTACCGTCAGCTCGACACGCCCTAGAAACGTCCGAGAGGCAAGAAACCGTTCACGAAGCGTAAAGCGGGCTCCGTGAGCGACTGGCACCCTTCCATTTGTGGACCTGAAAGTGAGGGATACGTCGCAGGGGGCAGAGAGATGCGAGTTCTAGCTATTGGAGCACATCCGGACGATCTGGAGATTCTGTGCGCGGGCACATTGGCCCGTTTTGCCGCCGAGGGCCACGCCGTGACGATGTGTCATGCACTGAACGGCAACCTTGGGCACACGGAGATTCCGCCAAACGATTTACGCGAAATCCGGCGTAGGGAGGCTAAGGAGGCGGCGGCCTTGATCGGCGCCGAATCGCTTACGCTCGACATCGGTGACCTCGACATCTACCCGGGCCGCGAAACCCGCCTGAAAATGGTGGAAGCCATCCGTTCCGCACGACCGGATCTTATCATCCTGCCGGATCCTGGTGACTACATGCCGGACCACGTGATTACTTCGACGGTCGGTTTCGACGCTAGCTTTATGGCGACCCTTCCGCAACTTGTGACTCGCAGCCCGGCGTGCGCGACCCTCACTCCGGTCTATTTCATGGACACACTTGCCGGACTTCGTTTTGACCCAGAAGAGTATGTGGACGTTTCGGCCTTCGAACAAGTTAAACGACGTATGATCGCGTGCCACCGCAGTCAAGCGGAATGGCTCCAGCGTCACGATGGCATCGACTACGTTGATTTGGCCATGCGCCAGTCGTCATTTCGAGGGCTGCAAGCGGGCGTCAAGTTCGCTGAAGCGTTTCGGCCCCACCGCGTCTGGGGCAGGGTCTTTACGAAAAGATTCCTTCCTTGAGCCGGTGCCGAAAAGGGGAGAAGAGGATGAATGAAAGCCAGACACTGATTAGCACTCTGAAGGGATCGCTTCTGGAGGGATTCTTCCCGAAGGGATGGGACCTGGAGAAGATCGACCAATGCGCGGGCCTTCAGCACGACAAGGCATGTGAGAGCAAGAGTTGGCCCCCTTGGAACCCTTGCGAATCGAACCGAAGTTCTTGTATTGATCGCATCGGTTGGCTATACTGAGGGTTCTCCGGTCGGGCCTATAGCTCAGTTGGTTAGAGCGCACGCCTGATAAGCGTGAGGTCAGTGGTTCAACTCCACTTAGGCCCACCAGTTAATCCCCTGAAAAGAAATTGCTTACCGCCCAAAGGCGAAGCACCCGACGCGCTTTCGGCCACAGGGCGCAGCGAGGGCGCCGATTCGACAAAAAGAAGCAATCCGGAGATCCACGTGCGGTCCTTGGAGCGAATATCTCCCTCTGAACCTATCTTATTTAGAGATAAAAAGATGCTGCCGGAGAATGCTGATTGACCCCGGGGCGACCTGCCTGTATCCTTGACATCGTTATTCACCCCCAAACCGCACGAATCGGTTGGGTTCTCCAGCCTGCTATCTGGAGGTTTTGCTATCTTGACTGAATGCATGACCTAGGTATTCATCCATTGAGGGAGAGGCGAAAACCTCTTGGGTGATTGCATGAGAACGTCACCATTCTGGGGATTAATGCGTTTTGTACCCAACAAGCAACAGAAAGCAAATACCACGCTGGCCGTCGTCTGTCGCTTCTGGGAAGAAGATGGTGTGTGGAATGGTGGCGCAGACGACCTGTCGGTGGCGGTTTGCGGAGATACGTTCGAGCAGGCCATGGAGCATATGAAGGATGCTCTCCAAAGCCACGTCGAATCTGTCTTCCAGAGTAGTCGGAAAGATCTTGGAGAACTGAAGCACCGGACCAGTATCAACCTTGACGAGATCGCTCCAAGTTCCCCGATCGTGAAACTCCTTGTCACAATCAATCGTCAACAGGTTGCTGTAAGCTGATTGGCACCCCTTTCGAAAGGGGACCCCCCTCGGAAAGGATTTCGACAACACCCGCCACGACCGGCTGTCGCCGATTGCGAGGACGGTACGATGTCCGCTCCCTTCAGAACGTACTCGGAAACGTTCCGACCGTTTCAGCATCCCAGGGCTGAGGGGTGAATTCCAGGGGGTCGACAGCCCGCGTATGGTCCAGGTGAATCACGGCGTCAAACTGATCGGAAAGCCGGGCATAGAAATAGTGACTCGGTCGTTCAGTCTCCGGACGGTAGATCACGCCGACGGCCCGTTCAAGTCGAGACTGTTTCAACTCCCCGGTTGCTGCTTCGTAATCCCAAAGGCTAATCAGGAAATCAGATAGTCCCGTTCGGTGGAACAGCTCCTCATAGCTGCCCGTTAACGCGGGACGTAGAGCTTTCTTTTCTGCCCGCGCGCCCCAATCGGATGCGGCTGTCACCGTACCTGAACAGGTGGTGAACCCAAGCAAAAAGCAGTCATCTTCATACTTGTCGCGCATTACCTGACCAATGCTCAGCGCTCCCCTTTGCCCGAACTCGGTGGCAGAAGCATCGCCAATGTGAAGATTGTGCGCCCAGACAACAAGTTTGGGCGAAGTGTTTTTCGTACCCAACTGGTTTCGCAGGGCGTCCAGAGTCTGGGCCATGTGCGTTTCCCGAATGTTCCACGCGGAGATTCGTCCATGGAACATCTCGCGGTAGTAGTTCTCGGCGTTTTTCACAAGCCGGGCGTTTTGTACGACCTGAATGTATTCGTCCTGTGCAGCCTGCCCCTCGCTTTGCACCAGGTCCAGTTCCCTTTTCTGCAGTTCGGTCAGCTGACTGATCAGGTCCTTTTCAGATGACTTGTCCAATCCGAAATCAGTCGCATATCCAGAGGGCTCGGCATCTTCGCCGAAGTGATCAAAGCGCGAGTATCTGTGACGAGCCCGAGCGGCCGCCCGAGAGTCGACTTTGTCGAGGTACTCAAGGATCAGCCTGATGGAGGGATGCAGCCCGTAAAGATCAAATCCGTAGAAACCGACCCTGGACTGAGAGGGCGGGAGCGAATCGTTGTGAGTGCGCAGCCAGCCGACGAATTCTTCCACAACCCTGTTGCGCCAAATCCAGTTCGGAAAATACCGGAAACCGCTAAGAGAATCACGAACATCTCGCGATTCTCCACGATTGGTTACATAGCGGTGAACCCGGCAAGCACCCGGCCAAGCAGCATCGATTGCGACTCCTCGAAACCCGTGCTCTTTGATCAACCGCTTGGTGATCTCGGCACGCTCCTGATAGAACTCGTGGGTCCCATGGCTGGCCTCGCCGATGAAAACCAGGGAAGCCTGGGCCATCCGGTCGATCAAAGCATGATAGTTGCCGTTATCCAGTCTTTGAGCAGATGCCCTTACGGCCTTAATAACTGCCGCGTCTCCCACTTCCGGCATGTTTTCTCCCAATAGACTAAGTGGAACTTGCTACCCATCCGTGCCGACGTCGGTCTGGCGACGTGTCTCCCTCGCCACCTGAAGATGTTCCCTTAGCTTCGGAAGGGTCGAGGAGATCCAGTCTCTGATATCCGCATCACAACCAGTCGCGCCATGACTCTCGAAAGCCCCGATGTCTTGCTCATGAGTCTCAATCACGACCGCCATATAAGCACGGTTAAAGCCGGGCGCCGTCAATTGCGCCAAGTCTTCCACTATCTGCTTGTGTTTCCCGTCGAGATGTGACGGACAGGCTATTCCCTTCCGGTCTGCCAGTTCCCTGATTTCTTTGGTCGTCAGTGAATAAGATGTAACCATCCTCCTGGCAAAATCGCGAATCGGTTGACTGTCTGTTCGCTGAATCGCCAACTCACCCAGCCGAACTTCGGTCATGGCACTTATCGCCGCTCTCTTCAGAAAACGCTCGTCGTTTGTCGTGGAAGAATCGTAATCAGGAGTGCGGACAGATAGAGTCGAACAAAGAAAGGCTAGTATCAATAGCTGCGGCATCGAGCCTCCTGGTCTAAAGGTTCATCGTTTTCGAAAGGTTCAAAGGCTCGAACGTCCGGAACCATTGAACCGTCATCCTTTAAACCTCGAACCCTCGAACCTCCATCTTACAGGCGGCTTATTCGCAATGTTATTTACCACTCTAGCATTGCAAAATGTCCAAGGGAACAGCAGCAGGGGAGGTGGACGACGCCATCTCGCGACGCGTGATATCCATCGTTTCCGACATTAGATATAATCGCCACCGTCAGCCGTCAGAGAAAGGAGAAACTCACAGTGCGCCTCCTCACTTTATTCTTCCCAGCTTCTCTTTTGCTGGTCTCGGTTCTTGGGCTTGCGGCCGGCGACGAGAAGGTCATCTCCCTCGCCGAACTACGGGACAAGATCGAAGGGGGATGGGCAGGCCAGATAATCGGCGTCAGTTTCGGGGCACCCACCGAATTCAAGTCAAATGGGAAAATCCTTGAAGGCGAGCTTCCTCCCTGGAGTCCCGAGCGTCTGTCCAACGCCATTCACCAAGACGACTTGTACGTCGACATGACCTTCGCCAAGGTCCTGGACGAGAAGGGTCTTGATGCCACGACCGAGGATTTCGGAGCCATGTTCCGCGAATCGAAATACGCCCTATGGCATGCGAATCTTGCGGCCCGCCGGGCTCTCAAACGAGGCGTGCCAGCCGGGGAGTCAGGAACTCCCCGCTATAACGTCCACGCTAATGACATCGACTTTCAGATCGAGGCCGATTTCATCGGGCTGATGGCACCCGGGCTGCCTCAGGCCGCGGTTGCGATCGCCGACCGCGCCGGCCGGGTTATGAATTACGGCGACGGACTCTATGGCGGGATGTTCGTATCCGGTATGTACAGCGCCGGTTTCTTTGAAAGCGATGTCCGAAAAGTCGTGGAGGCAGGACTTGCCTGTATCCCTTCAAGAAGTCCTTATGCACAAGTAATTTCCGACGTTCTCCGATGGCATCAAGAGAATCCGAAAGACTGGAGACACACGTGGCATCTGATCGAAAGGAAATGGAACAGGCGCGATCCTTGTCCTGCCGGCGCTTTCTCTCCCTTTAATATCGATGCCAAGCTCAATGGCGCTTACATTGCCCTCGGTCTGCTTTACGGCAACAAAGACTTCGGTCAGACCATGGAAATCTCGACTCGAGCGGGCCAGGACTCCGACTGCAATCCCTCCAGCGCCGCCGGTATTCTGGGCGTGATGACCGGTTACCGTGCCATACCAGAGGTCTGGAAAGAGGGGATGAGTGCCATCGCTGGCCAGAAATTCGATTTTACCGACTACACCTTTGAGGAAATTGTTCAAAGCACAGAGAAACGGGCGATCGAGCTGGTCCGGCGCAACGGCGGGCGCCTGGAAGGGGAGCGTTTGATTGTTAAGACCCAGAACCCGAAGGCCCCCAAGCTTCAGGTGTGGGATGACTACGGATCTCCGGCTGAATTGATCACGATCACCGATCCGCGCTGGATCTGGCGAGGAAACTGGAGACAGCCAGCTGAAGGCCGGGATTCGAAGTTGAGAATCGCCACCGAATTCGGGGCCGAGGCTGAAATCAGCTTCGAGGGCACCGGCGCCATAGTGGTTGGGCCCTATCTGCCTGATGGCGGAGTGCTGGAGGCCTATCTGGACGGCGAATTCGCCGACAGACAAGATGTCTATTCCGACGATGACGGGCGCCGCGACGGCGAGTCAGTATGGCACAGATTCGGCTTGAAACCTGGCAAGCATACCATTGTGATAAAGGCTCTTGGTCAACCGTTCGGTGACTCATCCGGGACTAAAGTCGCGATTGAGAGCCTGATCGTATTCAGGTGATCGACGGATCTGCCAGACCTGCCGGGAAACACCGACGACAGCCGGATAGAGCAGATGGGTTGCAGAACTTCAGGGAGGGGACATGTTCGTTCTGGACAGTTACGCTTGGGCGGTTGTTTTCTGTGTAGTGACTATGCTCTGCTGGGGGTCCTGGGCCAACACCCAGAAGCTTGCCGGGCGGGCATGGCGGTTTGAGCTCTTTTATTGGGACTACGCACTGGGAGTATTGCTGCTATCGGTCATCATGGCCTTTACTCTCGGCAGCCTGGGAGAAGCGGGCCGGAGCTTTCTTGACGACATCGCCCAGGCCGAGTCTGGAAATATCGTGTCCGCCTTCGTGGGAGGCGTGGTTTTCAATATTGCGAACATTCTGCTAGTCGCGGCTATTGCCATAGCTGGCATGTCGGTCGCCTTTCCCGTCGGCATCGGACTTGCCTTGGTTATCGGCGTGGTTGTCAATTACATCGCGACGCCGGTCGGCAACCCTGTCATCCTTTTCCTGGGTGTCGGACTCGTTACGGCGGCTATTATTCTCGACGCGGCTGCCTATCGACGCCTTCCGAACCAAGGCCAGGGAGTGACGACCAAAGGCCTGGTACTCTCGATCATATGCGGAATCCTGATGGGCTTTTTCTACCGCTTCGTCGCCGATTCAATGTCAACCGACTTCATCAACCTGGAAGACGGAAAGCTCGGCCCTTACTCTGCGGTTTTCTTCTTTTCGTTAGGCCTGCTGGTCAGCAATTTCATCATCAACCCGATCATCATGAAGAAACCCTTCGTTGGGGAACCGGTCGCCATGGCGGAGTATTTCAAGGGCGGCCTGACCCTCCATGCGATCGGGATCCTGGGGGGTGTGATATGGGCGATAGGAATGACTTTCAGCATTATCGCCTCCGGCCAAGCAGGTTTCGCGATCTCCTATGGCCTGGGACAGGGCGCGACTATGGTTGCGGCTCTCTGGGGAGTTTTCATCTGGAAAGAGTTCGAGGCTGCGCCAAAGTCGACCGGGCGTTTGCTCACCCTGATGTTCCTCGGTTATTTGGCCGGACTTGCGCTCATTATTGCCGCCCGGTTCCAATAAGCGGCATCCGTAATCAGGGGGAGTCATGAAGAAAGCTCGTATTGTCGTGGTCGGAAGCTCGAACACTGATATGGTCGTCAAATCTGCGCGAATCCCAGGACCGGGGGAAACGGTGCTGGGCGGCGAATTTGTTATGGCAGCCGGCGGAAAAGGCGCTAATCAGGCCGTTGCAGCCGCGCGCCTGGGTGCTGATGTCACCTTAGTCGCACGAGTGGGCGACGACTTGTTCGGAGAGAGGGCCATCGCCGGTTTCCGCCAAGAGAAGATTGTCGCCGATTACATCGTTAAGGATCCCAACAAGCCCTCGGGCGTTGCGTTAATCATGGTCGACGACCATGGAGAAAACATCATCTCCGTCGCGCCGGGGGCAAATGCCGAGCTTTCTCCGGAGGATGTGCAAAAAGCTCGTCCCGCGATAGAACAGGCGGACGTGGTTCTCATCCAGCTGGAAATTCCCCTCCCTGCGGTCCATGAAGCCGCCAGACTCGGCGAGCAGAGCGGCGCCCGAGTCATTCTCAACCCGGCACCCGCTCAACCGCTCGATGACACGCTGATTTCTTGCGTAGATATCATTACACCAAACGAGACCGAAGCCGAGATCCTGACCGGTATCAGGCCAGACAGCCAGGAACAGCTGCGCAAGGCTGCGGAGGAACTGCTACGGAGAGGAGTCAACACGGTCGTCATTACGATGGGAGGCAAAGGATCGTTTCTCGTTTCCGGGGAAGAGACGGGGATGGTGCCGACCGTGCCCATCCGGCCCGTTGATACAACTGCCGCCGGAGACGCGTTTAACGCCGCCCTGGCGATTGCTTTGGCCGAAGGAAGGGGCCTGCGCGAATCGATAAGTTTCGCGAACCGGGCGGGCGCCTTGACCGCGACACGCCTCGGCGCCCAACCCTCGCTTCCGACGCGAGCCGAACTGGATGCGTTCGCCTGACGCGCCCGCGCCTTGAGAACTCACGATGTGAAAGGACCCGGGATCAAAAGTTTTTTCTAGCCCGTCGTCTGTATCACGCCGCAAGCCACGCGACCGCCGGCATTTCCTGAGGGCTGACTCTTCAGGTCGTCCTCCTCGGCATGAACGACGACCGCCTTGCCTATAAAGCTGTTGGGACCTTCCCACTCGAGAAAGTCTACAGTCATATCCAACTCGGCCCGACCTTGTTCATCGGCCTCGAGATTGCCGAAGTCTCCCGAGTGGTGCTGAGCATCATGGGGCGCCCCGTGAGGCGCACCAGTCGGATTGAAGTGGGCTCCGGCGCTGGTGAAATCCGGCGCACTGCAATCGCCGAACTCATGAATATGAAACCCGTGCTTCCCCGGCGCCAGCCCGGTGATCTGGGCAATCACCCTCACCTGGTTGTCGCCTGCTTTCTCGAACCTGACAGTCCCCGTGACGTTCATCCCTGCGGCGGACCGCAACTCTGCCACTGCAACAGACGGTTCACTGCCCTGCGCCTCAGCTTCTTCAGCGCCGCCCGTCTCAATCGGTTCCGTCTGCCCCCCGCCACAACCCACACCGAGTCCGAGGATCACGAACATCGCCCCAAATGCGAGTAATCGCATTTTCTCCCTCCTGTCGAGAAATGATTTAACAATAAGGTTATCAATAATTATACCCGACTTCAGAAAGACGGCAGCGTCCCACGGTTTCTTTGTGCAACCGCTGGCAACGAGGGGTGGGAATACCGAACCGGTTAACTCAGGTCGGGCTACCCAGCCCCCCTGCCCGCACTTTCCCTCTCATAGCGGCCGCACCGGTCGTTCCACCTGATTCTTAACAGATCCAGGAACATGAGGGGAGCGTCAGTGGCGAAATGGACCTTGCTTCCCGGGGCGTGCCGCCAGACGACCGGGACCTCTTTCATCGAGAGCCCCCATTTGCGCGCCACGTACAGCAGCTCCACGTCGAAGCCGAATCCTTTCACGGTTTGCACCTGAAACAGAGGTTTGCAGGTACTCAATTTAAACAACTTGAACCCGCACTGGGTGTCTCGAAACGGAAGCCCGGTAATCGCACGAACGAGCCGGTTGAAGATCTTGCCGCTCTGCTCTCGGAACCAGGACTGGTGAATCTCTACCACGGATCCCTCGATATCACGCGAGCCGAGGGCAACATCGAACGAACCATCAATCACTTCTCTTTCGAGCTTCTCGATTTCCTCGATCGGGGTGCTCAGGTCGGCGTCGGTCATCAGGGCGAAGGCCCCCCGGGCCAGCTGCATACCTTGCTTGATGCTGAACCCCTTGCCCAGATTCCTCTGGTTGCGATAGATCTGCATCTCATCCCCGAGCTGATGATAGCGCCAGAAAGCGCGTGCTACCTCTCCAGTCGCGTCACTGGAATGATCATCAACCACGATAATTTCAGCAGGAGCAGATCGGTTCTTGAAATAGGCCAGAATCGTCTCAAGCGTAGCCTGGAGGCGGTCTTGCTCGTTATATGCCGGGATGATTACGGAGATAAGAAAGTTCATGCCAGGAATCTGATGACGCGCCCCAACCTCTCGAGCGTCTGTTCTCGGCCCAAGGTTACAATCACGTCAAAGATGCCTGGCGCTGCAGTCCTTCCGGTCAGGGCCACCCGGACCGCACCAATGAACTGACCGCTCTTTATGCCGTGCTTTTCCACTATCTCACGTAATACGCGCTCGGTGCTCTGGAGATCAAACGAGGGAAGCTCGCTATACTGGTCGACAAGTTCCCGAAGTGCGGTTTTCAAGCTTTCCCGCCGGGTAGGGTCCGCGATCCGCAAGTACTTCTCGACGGCTTCAGGCTCATAGTCAAACTCGTCCGTGAAAAAGCTCCTGCCCGAATCAACAAAATCAGTCGTTTTCTTAGAGCGGCTCTTGAGAAGCTCAATCCGTCGCAAGAAATCGCTGCGCTCGGTCCCTTCCCACTCAGGTTTCCACAGGCCACGTTCCCTCAGTGATAATTCAACCTCCCCCGCCAGTTCCTCTGCCGGAAGAATCGACATGTACTGTCCGTTCATCCATTCGAGTTTTTGCAGATCGAAAACCGCATTCGCCTTGTTGATCCGTTTCAGATCAAAGGACCGAATCAACCCCCCGTCGCTGAAGATTTCTTGATCGCCGCCCGGATTCCAGCCGAGCAGGGCCAGGTAATTTCGCAGCGCCGCGGGCAAAAAACCGGCCCGTCGGTACTCCATGACCGAAGTCGCGCCATGTCGCTTGCTCAGTCGCTTTTTGTCAGGGCCAAGTATCAGCGGCAGATGCACATAAACCGGCCGGGCTTCGCCGAGCGCTTCATAAAGCAACAGGTGCTTGGCGGTGTTCAGCAGGTGGTCCACGCCGCGAATCACGTGAGTGACCCGCATGTCTATATCATCGGCTACAACCGAAAGATGATAGGTTGGCGTACCGTCGGAACGTAGTATCACGAAGTCTTCTATGTTTTCGGGCAAGACTTCGACGTGTCCGAAAACCAGGTCTTGAAAACGGATCGGCTCGGAGGGCGGCACCTTCAGCCGTAGAGCGTACGGTTCTCCCCTGGCCAGTCGCTCTTCCACTTCGGCTTCCGAAAGCTTCCGGCAGGTCTGCTCGTATTGCCAAGCGCGCTCCTCGGGTCGCTCATCCTCGACAACGGCCCGATTCTCAGCCTGGGGCGGACAAAAACACCGGTAGGCATGACCGCTGGCTAAAAGTCGATTCGCAACGTCCTGGTAAAAGGCCAGTCGTTCGGATTGGAAGTAAGGTCCCTCGTCCCATTTCAAACCGAGCCAGGTCAAGCTTTCGAGGATTCCCTGGACCATCTCTTTGCTTGACCGCTCGACATCGGTATCCTCGATTCGAAGGATAAAAACACCCTGTTGTTGTCGAGCGAATAGCCAGTTGAACAGCGCCGTTCGGGCGCCTCCGATATGAAGAAAGCCAGTCGGACTGGGGGCAAATCTTACTCTTACCTTCATTTTCGTATCACTTTACTGGACAAGTCATTATAGGGGCCAAGGAAGCTCGGGGGAAGGGGCGGGAGGGGCGGGGCAAGAAGCCAAAGGCAAGAAGCAAGAAGCCAGAACCCAGAAGCAAGAATGGGTTGGGGGGAAAAGGGGGGAAGCCAGAAGTAAGGAGCAAGAAGCAAGAATAGGTTAGGTGAAGACGGAAAGAGGTCAGAATCAAGAAGGGGTTAGGTGGAGGCGGGTGGAGGTCGGAAGCAGGAAGCAAGAAGTCAGGAGGCAAGAATGGGCGGGGCGGGGCGGCGTTATGAGAGGTCCGGTCTCTCTGCTAATCTTTTAATGGAGAAAAAGCCAGACTGAAGAGTACATGGACACGTTGATCAACCTCCTTTACGAACTGCATTGGACCGACGCGATCGATATTCTCGTCGTTACCTACATCCTGGTGTGGTTGTATTCCTGGGTTAAGGGAACACGCGCCTTTCGCATTCTCCTGGGACTTGGCCTGCTGGCCCTGATTTACTTCTGGGCCCAGTACCTGGGGCTGTTCCTGACGGGACGTGTCTTTGAATGGCTAGGGCAGGCAACGTTGATCCTGGTGATCGTCATTTTTGCCGGCGAAATCCGCCAGGTGCTCGAGCGATTGAACCCGCTCAAAATGATCAGTCACAATGGCGCTCAGACCTCCGACTATATCAACGAATCGGTCAGCGCCGTCGAGTACCTGGCCAGACATCGCATTGGAGCTATCCTGGTCTTTGAGCGGCTGGATCGTCTAAGAGACCTGGTTCGACCCGGAATCTCACTGAACGGAGAAGTGCAGCGTGAAATCCTGATCAGCATCTTTCAGCCTCAGTCTCCAACACATGACGGGGCGGTCTGGATCAAAGACGGACGGATACTGGAAGTCGCGGTTTTTTTGCCGATATCTCAGGCCGACATGCCCATTAAGTACGGCAGTCGACACCGAGCTGCCGTCGGGATTACTGAACTGTCAGACGCAATCGTGGTTGTCGTCTCCGAGGAGCGGGGGGAAATATCGCTGGTCGAGCACGGCGTTTTGCGGCCAGTCAGCAGTCCAGACCAAGTGGCCAGCGCACTCAAGGAAGCACTGCATCCGCAACCCATTCTCTCTCACCCCACTTGGCGCAGCGTGTTTCTCAGGGAATGGAAAGTGAAACTGCTGGCCCTGTTCCTGATTACCTCGATCTGGTTCGCGTTTGCGGCCAGACAACCCAGCGAAGCAGTCGTGGCCGTTCCCATCCAGTACATGAATCTACCCGAGAACGTGCGGGTTGCCTCGACCTCCGCTTCCGAGGTTTCGGTGCGATTGACCGGCCCCCGGCGGACTGTTGTGTCGATAGAGCCCTCCTCGTTAGCTTTACGAGTGGATCTGTCGCGGGTCAACCTCGGCAACAATGTGGTCCCGCTGCGAGTAGATCAAGTGACCGTCCCTCCGGAAGTCCGCGTCACACAGATCGAGCCTCAACTGCTGCAGATCAGGACCGAGTGGGAAAGATAGCGACCGAGTTCTGTTACGGTCTCTCGGTCAGCCGTTCGTACAAAGCCGGCCGCCGATCGCCAACCGTGTCGATTTCGAAGACTCCCGGTTTAATCGCCAAGCGCTTCTGCCGTGCTTTCAGTGGATCAAAAGTGGCATAGATCACTTCTTCGCCGGTCGTCTGGGCGAGCGCCAGCCGGTTTCCGGACGGTTCCACAATTTGGCTCTTGCCGATGAAGGAGATCCCCCTTTCGGTCCCCGCCCGGTTAACAGCGACCACGAAAAACCGGTTCTCAATAGCCCGAGCGGGGGCGGTATAGTCCGGTGAAGCGTCAGCGCCCGTCGGCCAGTTCGTGGGAAGAACCAAGATATCGGCGCCGAGCAACGCAAGGCATCGCGACGGCTCCGGAAAACGAAGATCGTAACAGATCAAGAGGCCCAGCCGTCCCAACGGCGTTTCAAACACCTGATATGGATCGCTGCCCGCCGTAGCCAGTCGATCGACCCCGAGGAAAGGCAAATGCGTTTTCCGATAGACTCCGATGACGCCTTCGGGGCCGGACAGGACCGCAGAGTTGTAAACGCACTCTCCCGCTGCCTCGAGCATCCCGTACACGACGTAAATCTGTTTCTGCCGGCACAAACTCGCGAGCGCGTCCGACGAGGGCCCCGGAACCGGCTCGCTCGCCTCCTGGGCTTCTGGAAGAGTCTCGAAGACATATCCCGATAGCGCGCATTCGGGGAAAACAATGAGTTGCGCGCCGTTGTCGGCCGCCTGCGAGGTGAAATCGAGCATTCGCTTGGTGTTCAGGCTCAATTCGCCGATCCTGCAATCGAACTGCACGCCAGCAACTGTAATTTCGCTCATATTGGGTCGATTCTAACATCCCGGGTCTACGATCCACGTAATCTGCGCTGGCCGCGGCTGTTTGGCCTGCGGATAAGGCGGATACCGCAGATGACGGGCACCGGGTCGAAACCGTTTTCCGCGCGGCTCAGTCTTACAACAGAAAGGAGGTGGAGTATGTACGTTGTGGCTGGAGCGAGCGGAAACACCGGTCGCGTGGTAGCGGAAGAGCTTCTCGCTCGGGACCAGAAGGTCCGGGTAGTGGGCAGGCAGGCGCAGAAGCTTTCGCCGCTGGTTAGCAACGGTGCTGAAGCCTTTGAGGTAGATCTGCAGGATACGCCGACTTTGACACGGGCGCTGACGGGCGCCAAGGCTGCTTATATGCTGATCCCACCTGATCCGGCATCGCCCGATTTCCTGGCTTACCAGAAAAGGATCGCTGATTCCATTGCCCGTGCTGTCGCTGATTCCGGGATACCTTACCTGGTTTTTCTCAGCAGCGTAGGCGCAGAACATCCTGAAGGCACTGGGCCGATTAAAGGCTTGCACTACGCGGAAGTCACGCTGAGCCGCATTGAACCGTTAGACCTTCTCTGTGTCAGGGCCGCTTATTTCATGGAAAACTTCTTTATGGCCATGCCGGCTGTTCAGCAATACGGGTTTCTCGGGACGGATCTCGCTCCGGACATTCGAATCCCGATGATTTCGACTGGAGATATTGGCCGCTACGTTGCACAGCGTTTAGAAAAGCTGGACTTTACCGGCAAAGGATTTCGCGAGCTTCTGGGCCATGCCGACCTTTCCATGAACGAGGCTGCGAAAATCATTGGGGCTGCCATCGGCAAGCCCGACCTCACGTACCGGCAACTGGACGAATCCATCCTGAGGCCGGCCTTCGCAGAGGCAGGAATCAGTTCTTCGGTCACCGACCTTTATCTGGAAATGGGCCAGGCATTGAATTCCGGACTCATTAAGGCAACTCAGCCGCGAACGTCGGAGAATACGACTCCCACGAGTTTCGAGGAATTCGTGCGCCAGCAGCTTGTTACGGCGGCCGCGCCAGTCCGGTAGCGCCCACCGGAGGGAAAGGCATAAGCCACCCAAAAGTCCACCGCTGTCCGCCGGACGCCAGCGGGCCAAATTGACAGTGTGCAAATACCGGTCAAGCCCGGAGCCGGGAGTGGGCCGGGAGAGCACGGCGGTTGAGCGCCGTGTATTTCAGCGGTGTATCGAAACCCCGTGCTCTCCAGGCTCGCGGTCTAGGGGGAGGCGAAAGCGGTCCGAGCGGTTGAGTTGGGGCGCGGGTTTCGGTACGACGCGCCCAGAAGGCGGTGGCGTCACTCAACGACCAGAGTTCCGATACGACTCGCCACAAAACGGCGAGTCACTCAACCGCCGTACTCCCCCCGCTCCTGCCTCCGAGCATGACCGGCAATCTTACACGCTCCATTGCCCATTACCCTATCCCGAGACAGCAGCGGCCTTTCTTTGAGCACTTAGGCCCCCAGACGGGCGAGCCAG